>BNJS01000977.1_pt1 | contig 27957 bp, 33 predicted proteins | sample 8540461 | NCBI WGS metagenome assembly BNJS01 (sample SAMD00202454, study PRJDB9452) | human saliva metagenome | isolation source: human saliva | place: Japan | reverse complement strand
ATAAGTTTAGACTATGACCTAATAGAATCAAGAGAATTTTTAAGAATTAAAAGCTTAAAAATTCTCTTTTTATTAGGATTAAACTATTATACTTCTAAATTCTATACCTGTAAGTTTTTCTATGCACTCAGTCATGTACTCAGCATTATGTTCTTTGTAAAATTGGCTTATCTATAGTTTTTCCCCATCCTTTTCCCCTAAGTGCACAACACTCTATGTTGTCCAAGAAGTTGATTTTTAGGGTAATAAATGGATAATTTCTTCATGCCATAGTCTCATTTTCTTCTCCTTTTAATTATGGGATTTACTTAGTACATAATACTTGTTTTTGCCCATAGCTCTTCACAGTCTTTCCTTATTTTCTTGAACTCCATGTTAACCTCTTCTTTCAAACTACTCGAATCTTTAATCTTAATGTAGTCCATCAAATTATATCATTTTTCCTGTATTTTTGTAATCTACTCATTCTCTGTTCTGACTCTATTTTTCAAAGTATTTTTAGATAATTCTTTTGCAATCATAAAAGTCTTAAACTCTTCTCTGATGAAATCCTTTTTACTTTTTGTATTCTCTTTTTAGTATTTTTTTCTTAGAAGAATGTTATAATAAAAAGGAAAAATTGAAAAATATTTAAAGGAAGATAAATTTTAATTAAATTAAAATTGGTGATTAAATGAAATTAGATGAATTAAATAAAGAGAGCAATACCAAACAGAAGGTGAATATTCTAAAAAGAAATTGAAATACTAAGAATAATCTTAAACGAAACTGAAAAACAATATGGTTTAGAAAGTGATGAATATATTAAAGCTTTAAAATGAATTAGGTGGAACTTTAAAAATATGTTGGTTATTATGATGAAGCAGAAGCTAATTTACTAAAAATCATTAGAAATTATAAAAGAAAAAATATGGAGATAATAATCTTCCATATGCTACTAGTCTTTTAAATCTAACTGAAGTATATAGATTTGCACAAAAATTTAACCTACTTGAAGAGAAAACTATAAGAAAATAGTTAAAATTTATCAAGATAACTCAGCAGATAATTCATTCTCTTATGCGGGACTATGTAATAACTTTGGATTATATTATCAAAATATTGGCAATATGAAAGCTGCTCTATGATTTACATTTAAATAGTTTAGATGTATTAAAGAATTATGATAGTGAAGAATACCTTCTTGAATATGCTGTAACATTAAGTAATTTATTCAATCCTTGTTATCAACTTGGAATGAAAGAAAAGGCTGTTGAATATCTATATAAAGCAATAGAAATTTTTGAAAAATGTAGGTAAGGAACATCCACTTTATTCAGCTTCTTTGAATAATATGGCAATATACTATTACAATGAAAGAAAATTAGATATAGCTATAGAATATTTTGGAAAAGGCAGCAGAAATCTCTACTATGGGAGCAGATAGTGATAATTATAAAATATTCTTAGTAATATAGAATTTATTAGAGAAGAATTAAGAAAATGCTTCAAGTGACAACACTTCTCCAAATATAAAAAATCATGAAAAGAATGAAAGTTATTGAAAATTGTTACAAAAAAGAAGATTTAGAAAATATTAAAGGTTTAGAGCTTTCTAAAAATATTTTTATGATATAGTTCTACCAGAATTTAAAAAGAACTTGAAGGATATTCTTCCTCTATGTGCCTTTTTGGTTTAGTTGGAGAAGGTTCAGAATGTTATGGTTAGGATGACAAAATTTCTCAGGATCATGACTTCTGGTCCATCAGTATGTATATGGCTAAAAAAGAATGATTATTTAAAAGTATAAAGATAAAATCAATGAAGTTTTAAAGAGTTTTTGCCAAAAACTTATCTAGGCTTTTCAAGAATTAAAAGAAAGTGAATGGGGTTCAGATAGAAGAGGGACTTTTTAGATATAGAAGATTTCTATTTTAAATTTTTAGGTTCTTCGAATGCTCCTAAAAACTATAGCTGATTAGCAAAAATTCCAGAAACTGCTTTTAGCAACAGTTACAAATGGAGAAGTATTTTTAGATAATTTAGGAGAGTTTACAAAAATTCGTAATGATTTATTAAACTACTATCCTGAGCCAATGAGACAAAAATAAGATAGCTACTAGACTTATGAATATTTCACAACATGGACAATATAACTATACTAGATGTCTAAGAAGAAAATGACTTAGTTGCTGCTAATCAATGTCTATATCTTTTTGTTGACGAAGTAATACATTTAGTATTCCTATTAAATAGAAGATATAAAAATTTTCTATAAATGGTCTAATAGAGCTTTATTAGATTTAAAAATATTAGGAAAAGAAATACATAAATTATTAGAAGATATGGTGTTTGCACAAAAATAAAAATACCTTATGTTAGAAAAGATTTGTAAAGTCTTGGCGGATGAATTAAGAAAATCAAAATTAACTAACTGTGAGAAAGTGAATTTTTTTAGGAGATTTAGGGTAGATATTCAAAAATATAGATGATGAGTTCTTTAAAAATTACTCTCCATGGTTGGACTGATATTGATAACACCCTTGCTTGTCAATGACACATGCAAAGGGTTTTTAATTTGATGGAGAAAAATGAAAAAGACAAAAGATAATTGAAGAAATTCTAGAAAAAGAATGGAAATATTTTTCTAATTTGAATAATATTGGAGGTAGAGCAGACTGCCAAGATAATAGAGAAGACTTTATTATTATGAGAAAATCTCAATGGGAAACTTTTAATGAAGAAACTTTGCTATCATACTTAGAAGATTTAAATTCAAAGAATAACCCTTTATTTCAAAAAATACGCTCAAATGATGAAGTATAATTCACCAGAAGAATATGAAAAATAAAAAGATATTTTTAGAAAAAGCTAGTGATGAAAAACTGATTTAGTAAATAAAATTATGTTCATCTATATGGAATGGGAAAAAGAATTTTGAAAAGATATCCTATATTTTTCATCTATGGGTAGACCTCTTTATTCTTCAGAAGATGATAATATTGAAACATCTATAGAAACATATTTAAGAGGAGAGCTTTTATCATATTCTGAGAAAAACTTTGGAGTTATATTTAAACTATATTATTGATAATAAAGAAAAAATATAAATCTTGCTATAAAAATATGGATAATTTAGCTAGAATGCAAGGGTTTTAATGACTCAGATGATGTTGAAGCTTATTATAAAAATTTTTACAAAAATTAAACTTTAGACTACAATATTTTTAGATTCTTGTGATATTATATATATTAGCTAAAAAGCCTTTATTTTAGCTTATTAATAAACTAAATAGAATTATTGGGGATTACTATGTTAAAAAGAAAATATTATTAAAGAACTAGAGGGATTTAAAAAATGAAAAATAGATTTAGAACTATAAAGACTAATGATAAAAAGTCTTTATAATTTTTCTTCTAATGACTACTTAGGTTTAGCAAATGATAAAACTCTATCTCAGAGGTTTTACGAAAACTACACTTTTGATAATTATAAATTATCATCATCTTCATCAAGATTAATAGATGGTTCATATCAAACTGTGATGAGATTAGAAAAAAGTTGAAGAAATTTATGGAAAAGTCTTGCTCTTGTTTTTAACTCAGGTTTTCGATGCTAATTCTTCAGTCATAGAAACTTTTTGATAAAAATTCTCTATTATAACTGATAGATTAAATCATGCTAGTATATATGATGGTTGTATAAATTCAAATGCTAAAGGTTTTAAGATATAATCACTTTAGATGTAGATGCTTTTAGAAAAAGTTATTAAAAATATTCTAAAACTCATGATGATATCTTAGTTGTAACAGAATCTATTTATAGTATGGATGGAGACTGTGCAGACCTTAAAAATCTGTGACTTTAAAAGATGAATATAAATTTTACTTTGATGATTGATGAAGCACATTCTTATGGAGTATATAGCTATGGTATTGCATACAATGAAAAATTAATTGATAAAATAGACTTTTTAATTATACCCTTTAGGGTAAAGCAGGTGCTTCAGTTGGAGCTTATGTTATCTGTGATGAAATATATAAAGAAAACTATCTAATAAATAAAAAGTAGAAAAATTTATTTATTCTACAGCCCTTCCACCTGTAAATAATTTATGGAATCTATTCATTTTAGAAAAATTTAACTCTTTTTCATGATAAAGATTGAAAAAGTTGAAAGACTTTAGTTAATTTTTCTTTAACTACTCTTAAAAAGCTAATATTGAAAACATCTTCAACAAGTCATATTATAAGTATAATTATTGGAGATAATCTAAAAACTATAAATCTTTCAGAAGCCTTTCAAAAAGAAAAAAAGGTTATCTAATTTATCCAATAAAAAGAGCCTACTGTACCAAAAGGATACTGCTAGACTTAGAATAAGTTTGACTGCAAATATGAAAAAGAAGACTTAGATGCTTTTTAAAGATTTTAAAAGCTGAAATGAAAAAAATTAGGTGTGATGTAAATGTCTAAAATATATATAATGAGTTTGGGCTATGGATGAAAATCTATTAAGCCCTCTTAAAAATTCAACTGAATATGAAATAAAAGTTATTAATTTTTCCATATAATATCAATAAAGACTTCTATAGATAAAGAAGATATCTTTATAGCTTATTCCTTTGGAGTTTATTATCTAAATAAAGTTTTTATCAGAAAATCAGGATTTAGTCTATGAAAAAGCTATTGCGATCAACGGACTTCCTGAAACTATTGGAAAATTTGGTATCAATGAAAAATGTTTAACATGACTCTTGAAACTTTAAATAAGGAAAAATTTAGAAAAAGTTTTTACTTAATATGGATATCGATGAGAGCTTTGAAAGAGCTGATAAAACTTTGGAAGAGAGCTAAATATGAACTACAATATTTCTAAGGACAATTATAAGTCTATTCCAAATCATATCAATTTCTACTATATAGGTAAAAATGATAGAATTATTCCTGCAAAGTAAAGTTGAAAAAAATATTGTCAAAACAATAACATAGCTTATGAGTTAATAGCTTTGTGGTCATTATCCTTTTTCATATTTTACTGATTTTCAAAGATATTATAAATATAAGAGAGGAAAATAAAAATGAATTTTGATAAGCACTACAGCACCTATGAAAAGAATTCTTTAGCTCAAAAAACAAGTAGCTGAACATCTCTTAACTTATATGGAAAGATACTGATATATTAAAAAGAGGATTAATTCAATTTTTGAAATAGGGTTGTGGAACTGGAATTTTTACAAGAGAGTATAGAAAATTTTTCCTAAGTCATCTTTAATTTTAAAATGATATATTTGATGTCAAAAAGTTTTATAAAAAGATATAAATTATAATATTTTTATTAAAGAAAATATTGAAGAAATTGATATACCAAAAAGTGATTTGGTTGTTTTCAAGTTCAGTTTTTCAATGGATAGATGGTTTTAGAAAAATCTTATCAGAAATATAGCTAAAAATACTGACATTTTATGTTTTCTACCTATGTTTTTGGAAATTTATTAGAAATAAAAATCATTTTGACATATCTTTAAATTATTTAAAACTGAAGAAATTGAAAAAAATTATTGCTAAGTACTTTTCAAAAATTTAAAATATATAAAAGAAACTATAAAGATAGATTTTGAAAAGTCCTTTATCAGTTCTAAGACACTTTAAAAATACACAGGTGTCACAGGTTTTCAAAGGGCTTCTTTTTCAAGAATTAAAAAGTTTTAAAGCTACTTCGCTTGACTTATGAAAGTAGCTTACTTTCATTTGTCAAAATAATTTTATAGAGTTATTACACATAAATTGTAATAACTCTTTTTTTATTTTTTAGTGTGGTATCATATAGAAAAGTGTATAAAAAGGAGAAATCTTAGATGAAGTTTAAGCATATATCAAAAAAATCAAGTTTTTAAAAATGATGTAATAACTGTATTTGAAGAAACACTAGCTCTACCTAATGATAATGTTGTTACATGGACTTTTCACTGGAAAGAAAGAAGTTGTTGCTATAATAGCTGAAGTTGAAAATGAAATCTTTTTGTAAAACAATACAGACCTGGCAATAAAAAGAACTCTATAGAAATTCCGGCAGGCTTTAGTTGAAAAAGATGAAGATATACTAGATGCTGCAAAAAGAGAATTTGAAGAAGAAATTGGATATAGAGCAAATAAATGGGAAAAAATTTGTACTTACTACAACTCTGCTGGAATAAATGCTGGGACAATATCATTTATTTTATGCCACTAGACTTTAGAAAAACTCATCAATCATTAGATGAAAAATGAATTTTTAGAAAGTTGTTAAAAATTCCTTTTAATGATATAGATATTTTTCTCTTTGAAGATTCTAAAACCATGCTTGCATTGAGTTATTTGAAAATAGAAGGTGCTCTTATGAAAACAAAATAAAATATAACTATTTAAAATTATAATCAATCACAAATAATGAACTTTTATCAACAATAGAAAAAGATTCCTGAAGATAACTCTTATTATTGTTGAAAATGAATTAGCTAAAAACAATATTCTAGCTATATAAATAAAAGGACAATTAAAGAGTAAAACTAATATTATCTCTTTTGAAGATTTTTAGATAAAATTTTTATCTCAAATAGAAAAATTTTAAAGAGATATTAAAAGATTCTTTTATTTTATTCATATCTTAAAGATGAAACTAAGAAAAAAATTTGAATATTACTAATTATTTTTGATTGTATAGAAATTGCTGATGATTTCTTTGAGTCTTATATCAAAAAATAAGGAAGATTTAGACAGTCTGAAACTTATCTAAATGGCAGGAAGAAAAAGTTTGAAACTATTTTTTTGAAATAAAAAAATGAAATGGATAAATTTTTAAAATGAAAATTCTTATCTTCCAAGTGATTGGCTTTACTCTATGACTAATTTAGAAACTAGACTTTTATAAAAAATATAAAAAATAGTTTTTTTTTGATATAGTTGATTTTCCACATAATTTTTCAGAGATATTTAGAAACTCTAAAAATTATTATGATATAGAAATTATATTACAAATGGAAAGATAAAGACTTCAATAGAGATAAATTAAAATTAAATAAAGTTAGTCTTATAGATAAAAAATAGATATAGAACTTGTCAAAAATATTCAAAATGAATTAGAACTTTATACTATGATTTTATCAAAAACAATATGACAATTATTACTCAACAGATGCTAAATAAAGAAGATAGATATTCTATATTTACAAAATCTAAATAAATTTCTATTTGAATGATACAAAAATTTTATAAAATAATTGAAACTTATCTTAAATCTTTTTAAAATGGAATAGATTATAAAAAAATAAGAAATCTTATAGATATTTTTCTAGTGAAAAGAAAATATATTTAAATAAATGCTTTTTATGGAATTCTATGGTCTTGATGTTGAGGATTATAAATGCTTTTGAAAAATTATCTCTAGGGATTATAGATATATTTCATTAAACTCTTTTAAAGAAGATTATTATTCTATTTTTAGAATGATAATGAAAACTTAAAAACATAAAATTAAAATCTAATATTTGAAACTTTAAATAGCATATGAGAAAAATAAATAGATATAAAGTGACTTAAATAGTTTTTTTATGTGCTAAATTTCTTTTAACTCAAAAACTGATATAAATTTTCTTTATTGAAAATAAATTTGATAGTCTATATGATAAAATTTATGAAATTTTAGGACTTTTAAATTCTAATGAAAAATATAGAGTTCTTTAATAACTTTTAATAGTTTTTTTCAAAACAAATATAGGTAAGAAATATTTTTACATTATTTTTTTCAATTACTTAAATAAAATTGATATCTATTCTATAGAAAAAAATAAAAATAAAGATAAAGAATTAAAAACTTAAATTTAATTAAAATATTCTGTTAAAAATATAGAAAAATTCAGCTACTTCTTTATGCTGATAGTCAAAGTTTACCAAAAATAAAAGTTAATAATAATTTATTTACAGAGCAACAAAAAATAAAATTAGCTTTAAAAACAAATGAAGATGAAATTTTAATACAAAAAAATATAGATTTTTTTCAAAATATATTAAATTTAGATAAGATTAGATGTTTATTCTATGGTAAATCAGGATATAAACATATGATTTTCTCTCTTTTATATATGAACTTTATAAATAAATATTCAGCTAAAGAACTAATATAGATGACTTAAAAGGATTTTTTAAAAGCTATGTTATTTACAAAATAAAACTGAAGATTTTTAAAAAGAAGTGCTATTTTTAGAGCATTCTCAAAAGAAAAATACTGATTTTATAAATAATACTTTTAAACTATAGGAGCATATGACTAATATCCTATTAAAAAGAATGAAACTTTTCTTTCTTTTCTAGATAAAATTTGTGGAATTGAGAGTATTTGATGAAATAGTAGCAGTTAATGGTATATCTCCAAAGGTTTTAGGGAAATATTTTACACAAAACTTTAGAAGATATCTTTAAGATAATTGGAAAAAAATATATTAAAATGATCAGTACTAATTTACTTCATTTTCAAAAGAGGAAATAAAAGAATATTTAGAAAAGAAATATATGGAAAGAAAAATTAAAAATAGAAAACTTTATGGAGACTATATTTGAATGAGGTTTTATTTCCCTAGATTAATTGACTAATATAGAAAAAGTTTCTTTAAAAGTTTTATATGAGAATTAAAGGATAGTAAAATTTTAAAAGAATAGAAGCTGAAAAAAAGAATCTACAAACTAAAGAATGTAGCTTACTTAGAAATATAAAGGAAATACAAGTATTTTTAAATGGTAGAGCTGACTTTACTTATAGAAACTGATAAAAGCGAGATATATTATTGATTTTAAAACAGGAGGCTATAATAAAAAGATCAATTAGAATTTTATGCTATAATGTTTTTATGGTTCAGATAATTCTCTACCTGTTTACAGTGCTGCCTATAATTTTCTGGGAAGAAGAAAAAAAATTTTGACTTCAGCAAAACATTTAATAAATAACTTAGAAGAAAAAAAGACAGTCAATTTTAAAGACTTTTCTTAAAGAATTTTTAGAAAAAGAAATATTATATTTTACCTAATAAAAGTAGTTTAAAAAGAAAATGACTTTTGATTTTTAATGAGTATTACAGATATAAAAATATAATAGCCTTTAGAAAAAAATGATAGGGTGATTTTGATGAATAAAAATTAAAAATTTAGTTGTAAGTGCTAGTGCTGGAACAGGAAAAAAACTTATAGACTTTCTCTTGAATATATTGCTGCTCTTTCTAAAAAAAGCTAATGCAGAGGCTATTGACTATAAAAAAATATTTTTGGTTATGACTTTTACAAGAAAGGCAACTGCTGAAATAAAAGAAGGAATATTAAAAAAATTTAAGTGAATTTATTGAAATCTATGATATTTGTAAATACTCTAAACTTTCAGTGAGAGAGACTATTTCTAAATCATGAGAATTTAGATGAAAAAGAAAAAACTAATTACTCAATCTTATTGAGAGTATAGAAAAAAATTGAAAAAAAGATTTAGTTGTAGATAGAGAATTTTTAGAAAATCTATCAAAATGTATATAAAGGATATTATCAGAAATAAAGAAAAAAATTGAAAAATCTATACTATAGATGCTTTTTTTGAATATAATCTTTAAAAATATAGTTATAAATTTAATGAAGATAAAATCATATTCTTTAATAGATGAAGATGAGAACTCTGTTTATTATAAAAAAAGTTCTTGAAAATATCTTTTACTAATAAAAAATTATTTAATGACTTTTAAGAATTTTCTTTTTACTGAAAATTCTGAAAAAAATATAGATAACTATATTTCAATAATTCAAAGAATTAATTTCTTCAAGATGGAAAGTATATTTTATCTTTAAATGATAATAAAGAATATATAAAGAAAGAAAAAGCTTAGTATTGATGAAAAACCTGTAGAGATTTTTAAGAGAGCTTTTTCTCATATCTGAAAAATGATGCAAAAAGATTTAGATGATGTATTAAAAAATGACTGTAAAAATCTATATAGGAAAAAAACTCATGAAAACTCAAAGAGAATTATTATTTAAAAATTTCTAATTTTCTTTTTTTCAAAGATGGGACAGCAGGACTTAATATACAATGGAAATAAATTAAAAAAAGCTACTGATAGAGAATATAAAGAATATATAATTTCAAGACAAGAAAGTCTTTAAAAGAAAATTTTAGCAAAAGAAGTATATAATGAAAGTTTTTAATACCTTATGAAGAAAAAGATTTTTGAATTGAGTTTAGAAATCTTTTAGACTTTATGATATGTTTAAAATAAGAGATAAAAAAATTTTACTTTTAATGATATTGCAATCTATACTTATATGGCTATTTTCAATAAAGAAAATGGTTTAATGAGATGAAAATGGACTTACAGATGTCTTTTTTTGAAAGTTTAGATATGAATATAGAAACTATTTTTCATAGATGAGTTTCAAGATACAAGTATATTACAATGGAAAAATACTATATGAATTTACTAAAAAAAGCTAAGATAGTAGTTTGTGTTGGAGATGATAAAACAAAGTATCTATGGTTGGAGAGATGGAGAAAAAAAGATTATTTGAAAAATCTTGAAAACTATTTTAAAAGGCAAATCCAGATACATTAAAGAAAAATCTTATAGAAGTGATATTAATATTGTTTCATATTGTAATGAATTTTTCTCAGCTATTTCTAGAAAAAAGATAATTGGGCTTTTTAAACCAAGTGAAATTAATTCTAAAAAAATCAAGGCTATGTAAAAAGCAATATGTATGAGTGACCTTGATAAAGAAGCTAATATTTATTCAGTTCTCTTAGAAGAATTAAAAAGCTTTTTGAGCCTTATGACAATGTAGCTATAATAGCAAGAACTAATAATGAACTTAATGAGATAGCTCAACTTTTTAGAAAATGAAAAAATACCATATATTTTTAAATAATGAGAAGAATATTTCTGAATATCCTGGAATTTTTTTGAATGTTTTGAGCTTTTTAAAATATTTGATTTATGAGAATGAACTAGCTTTTATTTAACTTTTATTTCTTCACCACTTAGTAACATAGGAACAGAGGATATTGAAAGTTTTTACTAAAAAAATAAAAAAAGAAGTACTTTTCTTATATAAACTTTCTCAAGATAATAATTTTATACTTTCTTTGGAAAATAAGAAAAATTATAAACTTTTTAAATAAGATTATAGATATTAAAAAGAATTTTTAAGAATTTTAAAGTTCAGAATTTAATTTTATGAAATTATAAAAAATTCCAATTTTTTTAGATTATTTTTTTCTAAAAGATAATGAAGTTAAAAAAATATTTATGACTTCTATCTTTTTAACTAAACTCTTATCTTTCTGTTTTTAGATTTATTGAAATGACTATAATGATAAATAAACTTATTCTTGCAGATCTAAACTCAAATAAAAAAAGGAATTGAGCTTGTAACTATACATAAATCTAAAGGTTTAGAGTTTAAAACAACCTTTTGTGATAAAAAAATGATAAAAAAATCTAAAGGATTTGATATCAGACTTTTTTTATTTGAAATGAATGAAACATATGATAAAACTACTTTTTCTTTATTTTGCTAAAAAAAGGGTTATAAAAAAATATTTTTGAAAAAGCTTGTTTTGAAGATAAGGTTCTTGAATATATCAAAAAAATTCAAGAAGAAGAAACTAACAATTTTCTATGTTGCTTTAACAAGACCTAAAAAAATAATCTTGTAATTCTATATAATGATAGACTTTTTGAAGAAAAAAACCTTTAGAAAATTCTAACTTTAAAAGATTTCTTCTCATGTGAAATTGGAGAAATTCATAAAAATAAAGAAATTATTGAAGTGGAAAACTCCTAAGAAAATTTCATATAACTCATCTTCTTATTTTTTTAAACTCAAATATTGAAAAATGAAGAAATCATTGATAATTTTGAAGTAAATAATAGTAAATTTTTACTTGAAACAGAAGAAAAAAAGAATGATAGGTATTTTTAGTTCACTACTTTTTTTGAAAAATTTAAAATATGGAAGTGAAGAAGAAGTAGCATTTTGCTAAAAAACTTATGTTATAAAAAAATATCTATCATATTTTGGAAAAGAAAAAGTTAGATGAAATATTCTCAAAAGAAAAACATTGAAATGTTTTTAAATAAAGATAAAGAAATTTTTTTCTAAAGAAAATGGGAATCATATTTACAATGAATATGTTCTCTATGATGCTATAGATAAAAAAAGAATATAGAATAGATAGACTTATGATAAAAGATAATGATGATGGTACAGGAGAAATCTATATAGTTGACTATAAGACAGGTGGAAAAAAATGAAAATCAATTAAAAAAACATATGCTTCTGTATTAAAGAAAGACTTTTTAAAAGAACTTAAAAGATTATAAAATAAAAGACTAATTTTTTTAGAATTTGATATTTTTTTAATTTGATAAATATTGTTAAATGCTGTATTATTTAAATAGTTACTTAGAAACATAATATTTTAATTTAGGGAGGATATATGAATAAACAAAAAAATTAGCAAAAAGATTTAATTAAATTTATAGATGAAAGTCCATCTAATTATTTTTGCTTGTATCAATGCAAAAAGAAATTTTTAAATAAAAAAATGGTTTTCACTGAGCTTTTCTGAAGCTGAAGAATGGAAATTAAAAAAGGTGAAAAATACTATGTTACTATAAATGATAGTGGAATTATAGCTTTTTACTATAGGTACAGATAAAATTTATAAATCAGGATATAGAATAGCTAGCTTCTCACACAGATAGCCCTGGTTTTTTTAATTAAACCTAATCCTGAAATGAATAAAAAAAGACTATGATATTTTAAATACAGAAGTTTATGGTGGATCCTATTTTAAGTACTTGGTTTGACAGACCTTTATCTTTTTAGTGGAAGAGTTTTTTTGTTGAAGGGTGATTCTGCTTTTCAAACCTAAAGAAAATATTTTATTAATTATGATAAAGATATATTTATCATTCCTTCTCTTTGTATACATCAAAAATAGAGGAGTTAATGATGGTGTAGCTATTAATGCTCAAAAGGATACTTTACCTCTTGTTAGTATTTCTAAAGACAAAAAAATAAATTCTCTTTAACAGCATTACTAGCTAAAAAGAATTAAAAAGTAAAAGAAAATGAAATTTTAAGTTATGATTTAAGTCTACACTCAAGAGAAAAAGGTTGCATATTAGGAGCTAATGATGAGTTTGTATCTGTAGGAAGATTAGATAACCTTGCTGCTTTCCATGCTAGCCTTAACTCTTTAATAGATAATAAAGATAAAAAGAACACTTGTATAGTTGTTGGTTATGACAATGAAGAAATAGGTTCTCATACAATACAAGGAGCTGATAGTCCAACTTTAGCTAATATATTAGGAAGAATTTCTAATGCTATGGACTTAACTTTAGAAGAACATGAACAAGCTTTAGCTAAATCTTTTGTTATTTCTAATGATGCTGCTCACTCTATACACCCTAATTATTTAGAAAAAGCTGATCCAACTAATGAGCCTAAAATCAATTGTGGACCTGTAATAAAAAAATGGCAGCTAATAAATCATATATAACTGATGGGTACTCAAGAGCAGTTATAGAAAAAATTGCTAAAGATGCAAAAATTCCTTTACAAATTTTTGTAAATCGTTCAGATGTTCGTGGAGGTTCAACAATAGGACCTATACAACAATCTCAAATAAGAATACAAGGTATAGATATAGGAAGTCCATTACTTTCTATGCACTCTGTCAGAGAATTGGGTGGAGTTGAGGATCATTATAACTTATATAAATTAATTTCTGAGCTTTTTAAAAAAATTAAAATTTGATAAAAATCTTTTGAATGGTGTTATAATTTTTCCATAATTTCTAAATATTGGAGGTAAAATTATGGCTTATACATCTAGTCTAGATATACTAGAAACAGAAATTGCTATAAAAAAAGTTAAAGATTTTTTTGAAAGTCATCTATCAAAAAGAATTAGATTTACTAAGAGTTTCAGCACCTTTATTTGTTATACCAGAGTCTGGTCTTAACGATAATTTGAATGGTACAGAAAGACCTGTTTCATTTGATACAAAAAAATGGTGAAAGAGTTGAGATAGTTCATTCTCTTGCTAAATGGAAAAGAATGGCTTTATACAGATATAATATTGAAAACCATAAAGGTATATATACAGATATGAATGCTATAAGAAGAGATGAAGATACAGATTTTATCCACTCTTATTATGTTGACCAATGGGATTGGGAAAAAAATTATTTCTAAAGAAGATAGAAATGAAGAATATTTAAAAGAAGTTGTAAGAAAAAAATTTACTCTGTTTTTTTAAAAGCAACTGAAGATTATATTACTAAAGAATATCCTAAACTTACTAAAGAAGTTACCTGAAGAAATAACTTTTATCACAAGTCAAGAACTTGAAGATAAATATCCAACACTTACTCCTAAAAAAATAGAGAACATGCTGCTGCTAAAGAGTATGGAGCAATTTTCTTAATGAAAATAGGGGAAAAACTTACTTCTGGTGAGAGACATGATGGAAGAGCTCCTGACTATGATGATTGGGATTTAAATGGAGATATCATATTTAACTATCCCTCTTTTAGGTATAGGTCTTGAATTATCTTCAATGGGTATAAGAGTTGATGAAAAATTCTTTAGAAGAACAATTAAAAAAATATCTCATTGTGAAGATAGAAGAACAATGCCATATCATCAAATGATTTTTAAATAAAGTTTTTACCATATACTATAGGTGGTGGAATTGGTCAATCTCGTATATGTATGTTTTTTTCTTAGATAAATTACATATAGGTGAAGTTCAAGCTTCTATTTGGTCTCAAGAAGTTCATGAAATTTGTAGACAAATGAATATTAAATTATTAGTAATAAAAAAGAGCTGTTGCGTATTATTTTGCAACAGCTCTTATTTTTTTTTATTATTTAGCTTCTATCCAAAGAACAGCGTCTTGAGATAATTCTTTTTCCATTATGTTTTAATTCTCCACCTGCACCTAAAGCAGCAAATCCCCAATATCCTTTTATGAATTGGAACAAATGAGAAATATCCATTTTCATCTGCATAAATAACAGTTGCAGTTTTATCTTTTTGTAATTCTCCTACAAATTTTTGAATTTTTTTAATATTTGAATTTAAGTATTCTATTTCTATTTCAGCATTAGCAACAGCCTTTCCATCTTTATCTACAACTTGTCCTCTAAAGATTTCTCCTTTCCAAGTTATAGGATTTGATAATGGAATTATTTCAGGGATATCCATTAGCTAGTCTTTTATTCCAATCAGTAGCTAATTCATCTTTATTTACTAATACTTTTGTTATTTGTTGAATATATACATCTTCTGCAGATTCATAGTATGGTGCTGGAACAACAACTAGTCCCCAATCTCCTCCACCTTTTAATCCAGAGTTTTTTTATCTAAATTAAATTTATAAGAAGTAACTTGTTTTTGAAGCAGATCCAAATTTTAGAAGCTTTTTAAATTAGCTTTTCAAGTCTTTCTTTTCTCCATTATGTACTGAGAAAAAAATTCTACAACAGGCTGTATAGTTCCTTTTTTTCATCTTTTCCCATATCCATGCTGTGTGCTTCTACTCCATCAGCAGGGTGAGTAAATATCAATTCAAATGGAACAGATGATTTCCCAGAAATATTAGAATCAGGAGTGTAAACCATTTGAAAAGTGTGCAAAAAGCAGACATAGACATAGTAGCTACAAGAGCTCCAATAAGTAATTTTTTTGATAACATATTTTTCCTCCTCAATTTATTTTGTTTAGCAAAAATTTAATTCTTTTTAATTATAACACTCCTTACTTTGTCTGTCAAATTTAAAAAAATATTTTTTTATAAAAAAATAGACAATATGTAAAAAAATATTGTCTTATTTTTATGATTTTAATTTTTTTCTTCTTATTTTATAGTCAGGGCATATTTTTTTCAACTAGAGCCCAAAAATTTTTTTTGATGATCCATATAGAAAATATGACATATCTCATGAAGAACTACATAATCTATACTTTCTATTTCTTTTTCAATTAAATCTATATTGAAACTGATATAATTCTCCTTCTATGATAAATACCCCAAGCAGAAGAAAGTTTTTTTATTTCTATAATAGTTTACTTTCAGTATTTCAGTAGTTTTGTATATTTTTTTCTATAGCTTCATCTATAATCTCTTTTTAATTTATTATATTTCCATTCTAAAAATTTCTTTTCAACTTCAATTTCTTCAGTATTCTTTGTATATATAAATATATTTCTGTCAGTTAAACTTATTCTTTCTAAATCTGACTGAATAACTTTTTTTCTACTTTCTTACCTAAAATCTTTATACTATCATCTTTTTAACTTTTTTTAATTTTTTTTCTAATGTTTTTCTCTATCCATTCTTTTTTTAGATAGAACAAAATTTTCAATATCCTTGCTAGTTGCAGATAAAGGAGCTGATACTGCGATAGTTAAGTCAGGATATATCCTCAAAATAAAATTTTTTTGATTTTTCTTTTTTTGTAATTGTATATTCCATTAACATCACCTTGATAATATTATAACAAATTTTAACCATTTTTTTAAGAATAATATGATAAAATTAAGCAAGATAATTAGGAGGCAATGATGAAAGATAATTTACAAAAGATTAAAAATCAAATATATAATTTTTATTACAATATTTTTTTACAATTTTATATAAAGGAGCTGAATTCTATACTCGTACCCTAGATTATGTTCCCTCATATTTTTATGGCTTGGGAGAAAAAAATACCTTTTTTTAACAATTTTTTTATGTTACCCTATATGACTTCAGCACCTTTTTTTCTTTGGAACTTTTCTCACTATAAAAGATGAAAAAAATTTAAACTTTTATGTAAAACAAGCAATATTTTTTTAACTGTGGTTTCTATTGCAATATTTTTTTATTGTTCCAATGAAATTTTATTTTTCCCCAAACCTGAGATAGCTAATCCCTATTTTTTTAACTTTTTTTTTCTATGTCTTAGGTCAATTAGATAGCAGTTTTAATCAATGTCCTTCCTTACATGTAAGTTTTGCTTTTTCTTTCTATTGCAATCTATTGTAAAGAAATGAAAACAAAATTAAAAATATCTTATTTCTATATGGGGCTTTTTTTAATTGCAATTTCAGTTCATTTTGTATATCAACATCATTTTATTGATTTTTGTTGGAGGCTTTATAATGTTTCTTAATAACATGGTACATTTTTCCAAAAATTTCTTAAAAATAGATCTAGTTCTATGTTGATTTCTCTTTTCACCTGTTTTTTTAGTCCCATATTCAATATATAATAATTCTTTTAATTTGTTTTTCTAAAAAAATTCTTCTGAAAAAGTAAGTTAAACTATTTAATTTAAGAAAAAAATTGTATAAGGGTGTTGTGCTTTTAAAAATTTCTTCCTATAAAAAAAGATCTGAGAAATCATTGTATAGCTCTTTAAAAAAACATTGTAATTCATATGTTGTGAAATTTTTTTCCACTATTTATAAGGGAAGTTAATTTTCAAAAAGACTATTAATTCATCAGCTAACATATATACGATTCCTAAATAAGAATCTTTATTTGTTTCTAAGAAATTTAAAAATATCTGTAAAATTTTTTTAGTCTTAAAAAAATTTTTCAACTAAGTCTTTCATATTATATTCTTTGTCAATACTTATTAAGTTTTTTTAATTTTTTTCAAAAGAATATGGCTGCCCATCTAAAAAAAGCAGCTATTTTATTTGTCTCATTTTTTTATATGATAATAGTCACTTCCTAAAAGCTCAATTAAATCTTTAGCGTCTTTTTTTCAGTAATATTTAAAGTTATCTTTAACATAGTTTAAAAATTATGTTGTTTTCTTTTATAAGAGTACAATCTAAAAAAAGTAGCAATCTCTTCAATGGCTTTTTATACTTGTCTTTAGTTATTTCATATTCAGTAACAATTTTTCCCATATTGTATAGGAACATTATAGATAATTATAATGTTTTTTTCATTTAAATCATAGTTTTTTTAAAGTTTTAAAAAAAGTTTTTTTGAATACCTGAACTTTTTAAAGTTTCTGCTCTTTTTAACACTAAAAAAATCAACTGTTTTTGAAAAATTGAATTTACTTGTAAAAGCAGATAAAAAAATTCATCTTCTTCTTTTCAAAAGCACAGTCATAATACTTTAGCTGAAATATTAGGATATTTTTTTCTAAAATCTCTTCTGTTTTCTTCTCTGTTTCAAACTCTATCATTGGAGAATTTCCATATAAAAAAAGTAAAACATCTTTTCCTCCATATAATTAAAATATTATTATTTTATTATACTATTTATGGTCTTTTATTTCAAATTTTAAAAAAATTTATTTTTTTCTCTTGACAAAATATTTTTACTGTATCCTTATAAAAAAATAAAACACGAAGGAGGATACCATGAAAAAAACTTACATAAGATTAATACAACTAATCAATACTGGTGGGGATATACAAATGAAAATTGTATATCTTAATTTTTGTATTGTTAGAAAAAAATCTTTTAAGAATATTTTATGGTATCTTATGAAAAAAAGCAATCTAACATGGTTGCTTTTTGTTACCAAAAATTTCTTAAAAACTACACTAAATTTCGGAGGAAAAAAATGAAAAAGAAGTTTATTTATTTATGTTTAATTGTAACTATAGTATTGTTAGGATGTTTTTGGAAAAGAGAAGAAAATGAAGAAGTTGTCAAAGACTAATGAGGAAAAAAAGTAATCACAATAGCAGAAAAAAAGCTGAGATTAAAAACATTGGATCCACAAAAATACAGTTGATTCTGCTTCATTATCAGTGATACAAATGATTAATCAAAGATTATTTAAAATAGATAACAATGGAAATATAATTCCAGAAATAGCAGAAGAAGCTACAAAAGTTGATGAAAAAGACTACTCTTATAAAAAAATAAAAAGATTTATTTTTTTAGTAATGGAGAACCTGTAACAGTAGATGATGTATTATTCTCATTGAATAGAGCTAAAGAATCTCCAAGAATGACTCAGGATTTCTATATGATAGAAAGTTTTGAAAAAAAGTAGATGACTCTACAATAAAAGTTAAAACTTTTTATGAAGCAGGAAATTTACTTCATAAATTAGCTTCTATGGGAGCTTCAATTATGAGTAAGAAAGCCTTAGAAGAAAATGAAACAAATATAGTTGGATCTGGAATGTTTAAATTAAAAAGAATGGGTAGCAGGAGATAGATTAGTTCTAGAAAGAAATCCATACTTTTAAAGATGCTAACTCAAATATTAAAGAAATAGTTATAAAGTTTATTCCAGAAGCAAATAGCAGAATGATAATGCTAGAAACAGGTGAAGTTGATATTGCTGAAAGTTTACTACCATTAGATTTTTCAAAAAAATATCAAAAGAAGATGATAAGTTTGTATCTGTTGAAATGCAATCTTCAAGCAATATGTTTATAGGATTTGATTTAAGAGATAAACATTTAGCTGATAAAAGAGTAAGACAAGCTATTGCCTATGCAATAAATAATCAAGATATAGTTGATAGCATATATAATGGAAGTGCAACTGTTGCAACATCTCCTATACCTAAAAATTACAACAGGGCATAATGAAAAATTCTAATCCTTATACACAAAATATAGAAAAAAAGCTAAACAACTTTTTAGCAGAAGCTGGATATGCTGATGGCTTTTAATATAGTTTTAAATGTGAATGAAGATAACCAAAGAGTTGATACTGCAGTAGTAATCCAAGATAATTTAAAAAGCTATTGGGATAAATGTAGAAATAAAAAAACATATCAATGGGCTTCATATGTAGCCTTTGTAGAAAAATCCCTGCTCAAGAAAAAAAGGAATGTTCTTAATGGCATGGAATATAGCTAATGATGATCCTGATGAACTTCTATATCCTCTTTATCATAGCTCTCAAATAGATGCTCATACTAATGTTGTTTTCTATAAGAATGAAGAGTTTGATAACTTAATATCAAAAAGCAAGAGAAAACTACTGATAAAGAAAAAAAGAATAGAACTATAAAAAAAGGCTCAAGATATTATTCAAGAAGAATTACCACATTATGCAATATTATATCCTATGCAAAAATTTTTGCATATAAGAAAAGTATAAAAAGGTATTGAAGTTAATAAAAGAGGTTACTTTAATTTTTCAAAAATACAATTAGTAGAGTAAGAGTCTAAAATAATCCCTCTTGTTATTTTAGTAAAAAAACATATTATACTAATAAAGTTAACTAAAATAATAAGTGAGGTAAAAAAATGAATAAAACTTTTTTTGAAAAAAATGTTAGAAAAAAACTATTGGTAGATTTAGAAAACTTATCTACCTTTATTGGCTGGGAAGCTTGTGGCTTTCTTACTTGTATGTTTTATATGGCCTAAAAATAACAAAAATTTTATGTTGAGACTTTTTAGATAAAGTCTAGAACATTAAAAAAATAATGACCCTTTACTTTTTATCATTTTTTTAAAAATCTTTAGTAAAAGCAATTATGTATGTTATAGAAGCTTTTTCTATTAATAGGAATTATAGGAATAAAAGCTACATCTCTTGTAACAATTTTAGGTACTGCTGGAGTTGCTGTAGGTTTAGCTTTACAAGGTAGTTTAGCTAACCTTGCCAGTGGTATCTTAATTCTATTCTTTAAAGCAAGTTTCTAAAGGGAGATTTTTGTTTCAAGTTTAGATAAAAACTATAGAAGGAACTGTAGAAAGTATACATATCTTATATACAGTTATAAAAGCAAGCTAATGGACCTTTGATTTTTTTGTTCCTAATAATCAAATAGCTAATGCTTCTATTATTAACTACTCTAGAAATCCATATAGAAGACTTGATTTAGTTTATTCATCTTCTTATGATGTTCCTGTTGATAAAGTAATATCAGTTTTACATGAAGTTGCTAATGATGAAAAAAAGAATTATTAAAGATAATCCTGATATGCCTATTTACTATAACTTTAAATAAACATAATGCTAGCTCACTTGACTATATTTTTTTCAGAGCTTGGGTAAAAAGAAGACTATCTTGATACTATGTTTGCATGTAATGCTAATGTTAAAAATATTTTGACAAAAACAATATTGAAATTCCATATAATAAACTTGATTTATATATGAAAAAGTAATTTATTTGCAACAATCTCTATAATAATGTATAATTTAATATTATGATAAAACAATTGGGAGGTATAAATGAAAAAAATTATTTTTTTATTGTTTTTTTGGCAACTATAATGTTAGTTTCATGTGGGAGATAGCAAAGATGAGAATACTTTATATGTATATAGTTGGGCTGATTATATTCCACAATTTGTTTATGAAGATTTTGAAGCAGAAACTGGAATCAAAGTTGTTGAGGATATTTATTCATCAAATGAAGAAATGTATACAAAGATAAAAGCTGGTGGAGAAGGATATGATATCATTATGCCATCTAGTGATTATTACGAAATAATGATGAAAGAAGATATGCTAGCAAAATTAGATAAATCACAACTTGAAAAATACTAAATATATTGATGATGCTTATATGGCAAAATTAAGAGAGTTTGATCCTGAAAATGACTATGGAGTTCCTTATATGAGAGGTATTACTTGCATAGCAGTAAATACAAAAATTTGTTAAAGATTATCCAAGAGATTACACTATTTATGATAGAGAAGATTTAGCAGGAAGAATGACATTATTAGATGATATGAGAGAAGTTTTTGTTCCTGCCTTAGCTTTAAATGGTTATAAACAAGATGCTGATTCTGAAGAAGCTATGGAAAAAAAGCAAAAGCTAAAAGTTTTAGCTTGGAAAAAGAATATTGCAAAAATTTGATGCTGAATCTTATGGAAAAAGGATTTTGCTAATGGAGATTTCTGGGTAGTACAAGGATATCCTGATAATATCTATAGAGAACTTTCTGAAGAAGATAGAAAAGAATGTTGACTTTTATTATTCCACCTGGTGACCAAGGATATTCATCAATAGATTCATTTTGTAATTTTAAAAAGATTCTAAAGAAATATTGAAAATGCTATGAAATTTATAAACTATATACATAGACCTGATGTTTATGCAAAAAAATCTCTGATTTTATAGAAATTCCAAGCATAAATTTAGAAAGCAGATAAACTTGTTACTAAAAAAACCTTTATATGATGTTAGTAAAAACAAAAAGATGCTCAACTTTTTAATAGATATTGGGGATAAATTAAATATACAAAAATAAATACTGGCAAGAAATTTTTAATAGCAAATTAATTTAAGGAGAGGGTTTTTCAATGAAATTTTTCTATAAATAAAGAAAAATGTAATAGGAATAATTAGTGAATATACAAATATCTTGAAAGATAATCCAGTTAAACCTAGTCTTGCTGGTTTTATTTATTGAAGTAAAAAAATAATCAAGTTGTATTTAAAGGTGCAAATACTGAAGTTGAACTGATAAGATATGCTAATTGTAATATTGAAGTTGAAGGGCAAGTTTTAATAAAACCTTCACTACTTTTTAGAATATATTAAATTAGTTGAAAGTGAAGATATAAATTTTGAAAAAAAGATGGATATTTAATTGTTAATAATGCAGAATTTTCTATATTAGATGACACTACTTATCCTGAAATAAAAGAACTTCCTTCTACAACTATTGCAAAGGAAAAATAGTCTTCAATTTTGCAATGTTGCTTGAAAAAGTAAAATTTCTTACTAACTCTTCTTCAAATGTAGATACTTTTATTTAATTCTATAAAAATTAATATTCCAAGATAACTTTTATAGAATTAGCTTCTACAGATTCATATAGACTTATATACCTTAAAAAAGTCTCTTGAAAATATGGTTAATAAAGGATATTTTTAGTTCCAGCTGATAGTATGTCTGTTATCTATAAGATATTAAAAGATTTAAATGAAGATGTAACTCTTGCAACAATTGAAGATAAATTAATAGTAACTTGGAAAGATGCTTATTTTAGCTGTAAAGCTATTATCTCTTTCTTTTCCCAGACTTTAGACCTCTTATTACTAATTCAACTCATGATAAGAAGTTCGAATTTAATAGAGATGAGCTAAATTCTTCTCTTAAAAAAAGTTATATCTGTAACTAAAAAAATAGTAATGATTCTAAGAATGTTGCAACTTTCAATTTTAAAGGAAATCAACTTCTTATAAGTGGAATGTCTTCGAATGCTAAAGATTAATCAAAAAGTTAATATGATAAAAGACAGGAGAAGATTTGAAAACTTGGAATAAATTGTAAATATATAAAAAGAATTTGTTGATAATACTGATAAAAAAATATTATCATTGAAGCTACAAATTCTAGCTCTATGTTAAAAAAATTATAGAAGAAGCTAATGAAAATTATATTTATTTGGTAATGCCTGTAAATATTAGAGTTTAGATACTAAAACATAAAAAAAGCTGTTGCAATATGCAACAGCTTAATTTTTATTTTATACTAGGTAAATTATTTATTTCTTTTTGAATCATATCATACATTTCTTCATAAGCAATTTTGATAAATTTGTTCTTTAGTTGGAACAGATTTTTCTGGTTCATCATTAGGTATTTGTTTTTCTTTTATTCATTCTAAATGAACTCATATAATAATTTTTCCAACTTTCTTTATAGCTTTTATCAATAGTTTTTCTTATAATGAAATAAAAACTTCTCCAGTTAAATTTGAAACTAATTTATAAGTCACTACAAAGCTAAGAGCTGTAGTTTTTAGTTGTTTCATTTCTCATAATATTTTTACTACATTAAGTACTTTATTCCCTCACTATTTACATACTCTTCTGAATATTCTTTTGGAGCTGTTTTTACATTAATAGTTGGTTTACTATAATTTACAGAACTTATCTCAACTAAAAGATTTAAATCTGGATTAGTATTAGTATAGTTAAAAAAACTTTGCTTCCCAATATTATTAAAATCTTCTTTCTTAGTCAAATTTTGTAATATTAAATCTGTAACAGAGACTTTTACTGTATAAGTACTTTCAATCTTAGATTTTAAATCTCCCATCTTAGCTTCAACATTTGATTTATAAGTTGGATTAAATGCTACTAAAGAATTATATGCTTTTATATTTTTTTAACTCTATTTGCATAATTATCCTCTGGCATTGCCTCAGCATCTCTCAATAAATTTTTTTGACTTTGTTCCCTTTGTTGGAACTATAGGTGCAGATTTCTTTTGCTTGTCCTTTTTTTAGAACTTGCTACATTTCTTTATTACTATTTGCCGTACTTTTTCTGCAACTTTTGAATCATTTTTATCAAAGATATTTAATTTATCGAGATTAACACAGGATACAAAAAGTAAAAAGTGAAAAGGCTTAAAAAAATCTTTTTCATTCTAGTCTCTTCCCTCCTTAAAAAAATATATATATCAATTATATCATATTTTTTTTCTAAAATACTATCCTAAAATGTCATTTAAGCTTTCAGTAAAAAAATTGGGTGTGTATAAATAAAAATCTTTTTAAAAACATTAGCTTTTATTTTTTTGATTTATTGCAAGAGACAATAAATTTATCATTTCATGTGATTCATAATGACAAATACTTGCTCCTATAATTTCATTATTTTCATTTATTAAAAATTTTTAGTAAATCCATCTGTTTCATTTATAACATGAGCTTTTTGGAATAGTATTAGTTAGAGCAAATTTTTTTAGTATATGCTATTCCCAATCTTTGTGCTTCTTTTTCATTTATTCCAACTCTTGAATAAGGTGGATCTATAAAAGTAGAAGTAGGAATTAATACTCTATCAGACAATTTTCTTCCCTTAGCTCCTTCTAATATTTGAGGGAAAAATTATACGGAAATCATCCAATGAAACATAAGTAAATTGTGCTCCCCCTTTAACATCTCCTGCTGCCCAAATATTTGGAGCATTTGTTTTTAGATAGTCATCTACTATAACTTCTCCAAATTTTCCTAATTCTACTGAAGTGTTTTTCTAGTCCTAAATTTTCTGTATTAGCTTTTCTTCCAACTGCAACAAGAACTTTATCAAATTCTTCAATGAATTCTTCCTTATCTTTTACATATGTTGCCTTTTACACTGTCACCTAAATCTTCAAATTTCTTAACAGAAGTATTGAAAATAGAATTTAACTCCTTTATTTTCTAAAAATTTCTTTTATTATCTTTGCTTCATCTTCATCTTCTCTTGCTAAGAAACTATCATCAAATTGAAAAAAACAGAAACTTCACTTCCAAAAATTTCTAAAAATATGAAGCAAATTCAAGTCCAATATATCCTGCTCCTATAATTAAAAAGTTTTTTTAGGTAATTCTTTTTAAATTCTAAAATTCCTTCACTTGTTAGAACATTTTTATTATTTGCACCTTCAATATCAAGATTTCTTGAAACAGAACCAGTATTTATAACTATCTTATCTGCTTTTTAAAACAACCTCTCCATCTTTTTGTAACTACTTTAACTTCATTATTTGAAATAAAACTTCCTTTTCCATTGTAGATATCAACATTTTCATTTGTATCTAAGATTGAAAAGTTTTTATTTCTTAACTTAGTTGTCATTTCATCTTTTTTTCTTCATTGCTTCTTTAAAGAAATTATTTTTTTAAATTCATAATCTCCATCTATACCATAATTTTTAACTTGAGATATCAGTTTTTGCACTATGTACAAGTGATTTTGTTGGTAAGCAACCTACATTTATACAAGTTCCTCCATACATTTTTTTGGATTCTCTTCTACTACTGCAATTTTTCTTTTCCTTTTGCTGCTAATTTAGCTGCAAGAGTTTTTTTCCTGCTTTTCCCCAACCAATAACTATTAAATCATACATTTTTTTATCCTCCTTTGAATTAAATATTCTTATTATATCTATTTTAGTATTTTTATACTAAAATAGTCAAGAATTATTTTTGGATTATTTTTGAACTAAACTTGTAAATATTTCCACTTTCCTCTTCTAAATATATAAAAATGCTAGTGAACTTCTTATAGCTAGATCTATGGTCATAACTATCCAAGCTCCTGCTAGACCTAAAATTAAGCACATCTAAGAAAAGATAAGTTATAGGTATTCTTATTAAAAAAATATTCCTAAATAAGTTATGAGTAGAACTGATTTTTGTATCTCCTGCTCCCTCTTAGTGCTCCTGCTAAGACCATAGAAGCTCCTGAGAAATGGTTGACATATAGAAACTATTTTTTTAATGCCATCGTAGCTAGTTCAATAACATCTTTATCTTTAGTAAACAACGAAACTAGAAATTGAGGTATTATAAAAAGAGTAAACCAAAAGGTAGACATAACTATCATAGCTATAATAGTACAAATATATCCATTTTTTTAAAGGCTTTTTGACTTGAACCTTTTCCTAATTCTTGACCAACTAGAGCTGATGCTGCAAAAAGAAAATGCAAAACCTAAATTAAATGAAATACTTTCTGCTGTCAATGCAATCTTTATGTGCTGCATAACTTAAAGTTCCCTAAAGATATAACCATCATTTCAAAAAAATCAACATACCTATTCTTAGACCCTAGTTGCTCTACTGCTGCTGGAATACCTACTTTTAAAATTCTTTTTAGATGTGAAAGTAATCAAATTTTAAATCTTTAAGTTCAAGAGATATCCAGTTTTTCTTAGACCAAAAATACAAGATAAATTGAAAAATATAGCTGAGAACAATCTAGTTAAAGTTGTACTTAATGCTGCTCCAAATATTCCCCCATTTAAAAAGATATATCAAAAGAAAATTTAAAAATAACCTTTTAATACTAATGCTAAAGTATTACCTATCATAGGGAATTTTATTCTCACCCATAGCTCTAAAAAGCATAGAATGTTGCTATACTTACACCTAAGAAAGGAAATCCAATAACAGTCATATTTTTGGTAAAGAATAGCATCACTTAGATTCATATCTTTAGCATTACCTACTAAGTTAATTATTTGTTCTGAAAAAAAGTAAAAATATAATAGTTAAAATTATTCCTAAAGGAACAGCTATAAAAAAACTTTTGTGCAAAAAGCTTTTTTTCCATCATCCTTATTATCCGCTCCCATATGCACGACTTAAAAGAGCAGTTGTTCCAGTTGCTACAGCTATTAAAGCAGGTATCAAAGCATACATTCCTGCTGTTCCAACTCCAACAGAACTTATTGCACTAGGGTCCTAAACTTGATACCATCTTCATGTCTAAAGCCATTATTAAAGTTTGAGCTAATAAAGTCAAATACTGCTGGTAAAGTTATTTGAAATATGTTTTTTTATTAATTTTTCTATTCTCAACAAAATAATTATTACTTATCTCCATTTTCCCTCTCTTTTTAGTTGTTATTTATTCACTTTAAATTTGTACTTGAATAGTCAAAAAAATTCAAGAAAAATAAAAAGATTTTTTTATAAAATTAATGTATTTTAAAAAATTATTATTTATATAAATATTATTTTTATTTTATTTTATCAAGGATTATGACAATCTCTTATCTGACAGCTTATATTTTTTTATTTAAAAGTACTTGAAATAGTCTGTAATTTATGATATAAATTAACTATGTTTTAAATTTTTCGTGTGAGTATATTTTTATTAGGAAGGAAAGGATTGAGAAAAAATGACAAAGAAAGAATTTTGCAAAAGTTATTATTTGAAAAAGGGTGTTTTTTTACAACAAGAACTGAAGCCGAAAAAAAGTTGACATTATATTTGAAACAATGGAAAAACTCTTTTAGATGGTGAAAGATATCAGCATTATCAATTGGGGTAAACTAGAAGTAGTTGAAAGAGCTCCAAGATTAGGGAAGAAACCCTAAAACTGGTGAAGAAGTTAATATAGGTGAAAGAAAATCTGTTAAATTCAGACCTGGAAAAAGCATTCTTAGAAAAAAATTAAACAAGTAAAAAATACAATTAAAAATATAAATATAAGTTTTAGTTGCAAAAGAA
>BNJS01002763.1_pt1 | contig 28057 bp, 46 predicted proteins | sample 8540461 | NCBI WGS metagenome assembly BNJS01 (sample SAMD00202454, study PRJDB9452) | human saliva metagenome | isolation source: human saliva | place: Japan | reverse complement strand
ATACTATCAATCAGTTGATATTTAACACTCTAAGAAGCAAAAATACAGATTAAAACAACGCACTAAGCAGGGGAGGATAAGGAAGGAAGAAGCAGGAGAATATAAAAATTCTTAATGAAATAATTGCTTACTTGAACGTCAATCGTTATATTTGCACGTATGCACTATGTGCGAGCTCTTTAGCTATACACTTATGAGACCATTATGAGCTTTTTGAAACTACCTCTAGATTTCTCCTCAGCCCTTCGAGGGACGCTGTCACGTTGCTCACTGGCAGAGTCCATTGCGCAGCAGCTGATGTTACTCATCGTCTCTCATCCTGGAGAGGGCTTGGGCGAGAAGACTTCGGCTCTGTGATTTGGGAGTTGGAATTCAATCAACTGGTTAAAGTCAGAGATTGGGAAGAAACAGTAAAAAAATCCCTTATGCAATCAATCACGACTTATGAGCGACGGCTTAAAGATGTTCGTGTGGATGTACATCTTTCTGAGATAGAGGGGGACTTGCTGGGAAAGAACCCGAATATCCGCCGTCAAGCCAATATTACGATTCATGCCCAGATAGAATCGACAGACATACCTTTTTGTTTTTAATACTTTTGGTCTATATCAGTCCTTTATCTCAATAAATCTTGGTATTATGGCGACAGATAAGAATTTTGTACGAATAAAAGAGCGGGTTTTTAGACTACGCCATGTCTTTGTGGGAAATAGATGATGCAAGGTTGATAGATCCCGTGGTTGATTTGCTGCTGGAGGTATTCGCTTATGAGTCTTATAAGTTGCACCAAGAAGTAGAGAAGTCCGATGCCCAAATATTGAATCGTCTCGCCAGAATTCTGATTCCGCAAAAAATGGTCACTCCTTTCCCTGCTCACGGATTACTGACCGTACATCCCCAATCCGGAGACAACTCCACAATATTGGAAACCGAAGACCAATTCTATGCACGCAAGGTGGCTTTTAGAGCAAGGATTATACGCCTTTTATTTCACCCCTTTGGTGGAAGAACCCTTGTTTGACATAAGAATTCCGTTCCTGGCATACGGAACAGAACTTCAATATAATGTTCGTAAACGAACGGAATACATCGATTTTCTTCCTGACAACCAGCGCATAAAAAGATTTCACGTTGTGGATTGGTCTGTCCATCCCGGATTCTCTGTTGGGAAAGATTACAGCACTGCTCTGTTTGTATTTTTACCGGAAGACAGGTCTCTGCTTCCTTTCATTCAGAATGTCAGAGCTTATGATGACCAAGGTCGCGAACTAAATACAGCACCTCATCAGCTGAAACAATCTCACGAAGAAGAGCATTATTTTGAAGAAATAGCAACCTCGTTACCAACAAGCATATATTGACTTAAATCTTCCGACCGCCCCCGCAACGAAGCCAGTAGAGACATTTTTCCGAATGCCTTGTCAGAATTGAATCAGATTGAAGGAACAGAAAATGCGGTTTGGATTCGTCTGGTATTTCCTGAGGTCTTCAACAGGGAGGAACTGGGAAACACCAAGATTCTGTTTAACACATTTCCTGTCGTGAACAGACAGTTGCTCTTAGTAAATCATAGCTTCAGGACACACGGGAGAATAGTTTCATTACCTTGCTCACACAATGCCTCATTGTTGAACATACATAAATTTGAGGACAATGCCGGTTGTGAGTTCCGTAATAGACTTTCCTCGCACCAAAAGGAAGCAAAAGGTGTCTATAGTCTGTATTTCGGAGATTTGGAGCGTTTTGACAGTGACAATGCCCAGAGTGAGATCAGCAAAGTCTTGCGCTTAATCCGAGAGGAAGGAAATGCTTTCGCTTCCCTTGATACAGACAGCCTTTCCTCTGACCTAAAGGTTCTGCAAGAAAAGTTGGACGCCACAGAAAAGAGCATAAATCGTCAAAACTTCAGGGGAACAGGAACAAGGCTTTCCTTTTTGACCACGCCTTATAAAGGAAGCCATTTTGCAGAATTAAAATATTGGCAGACCCAGGGTGACAGTGCCAATGGAATAGACCAAAGAAATCTTGTCCTGCAGTTAGACATGGACAAAATTTGACTCGTCCAGCATTAAATTCCAGACACCTACTGTAGACGGAAGAGTGCATGCAGACGAACAAGATTTTATCAACAGCTTGCGATACGGCTTGCTATGCCATAATCGCATTGTTTCTGAGGAAGATGTCAAAAGTTATATTTACCATCGCCTAGGTACTATGGTGAACGGAGTTGATATAAAAGACGGCATTTCCATATCCTACGGTCCGCTTCAAGGAATAGTCCGGACTACGGATGTCAGTATACATCTGTCATCGGAAATGAAAACAAGATTCTCCGAGATGAACCAATTGGATTTCTTGGCGAATGCACTTGCTGAGGAAAATGCAAAAAGAAATCCGTTAGTCATAGTGCCTATAAAATTAATTTTATATGATGGAAAGAAACATAAGTAGTAGTGTGCAATCTGCCATGCGCCTGTCAGCTTCTATGGCAAATGCGGACAACCATACGAGTTACGGCATTTCCTATCTGGTGCTTGCTTTGCTTTCAGAGGGGACAGGGACCGGATTGTCCAATATACTGAGCTCAATGAACAAGGATGTCGGATATATTCATGAATGGTTTTTCGACGTACGCCGTGAGATGTACGTGTCAGAAGGAGCATGAAGGTGATGGTATTGTCGCAGACAGCCAAGTGACCCTTGTTCTTGAGGAAGCGGAACGCTCAAAAGATAAAGTTGGGCTCCGACAGCATAGACGCTTTATGTGTATTTACAGCGATTATTCGCCAAGGTGTTATTTTCTCGGACAGTCAAATTGAGTCCTTGTCAGTTTCTGAGGATGATGTTCTTTCTTTCTTCAATGCACAAGCGGTTAATCATTTTTATCAAGGAGAGGAGAATAAGCTCTTGGCGAGTTTCCCTTTCGCGTATAATCTAAAAAGAAGAGCCATATATCCTTCGAGGAAGTATTGTTTTTGGGACGTGAGAAAGAAGTACGTACTATCTTGGAAGGCTTAGAGCGTTGTGCCAATAAAGCTATAATGCTTATAGGAGATTCCGGTGTAGGCAAAACGGCTATTATTCATTCTCTGGTAAAGGAGGTCTGCGAGAACCACGACGAGTTGATTTCTCAAATCAAACTTATCGGCTTACACACAGCAAAGCTGTTGGCTTCTTCCGGCAATGAAACAGAACTTACCCAGAAACTCTCCAGTTTTCTTGGGAAATTGGATGAGATGGAGGGACAGACCGTTTTACTGATAGACGATTTGCAAATGCTGTTGGAATTTGGAGGACAAACAAAAACTCCAACCCTCATCAATATACTCAACTCCCAAATTAGCGATGGCTCAACAAGTATCGTAGTTTACGATTACGCCAGATGCATACAGGAAGCATATCGAGAGAAACAGCATAGAGAGCAAATTGGACATTTTGGAGATTTCGAACCGGACAAATTTACAGTCCTAAGAATGCTTAGGGAGCATTCCAACCGGATGGAAGAACACTATGGTCTTTCTATAAGTGACAATGCCACGCAGGAGTCGCTATCTTTTGTCTTCTCGATATTTTGAAAGAGAAGAAACAGCCTGCCGCAGCAATAGACCTGTTGGACGCGACTGCCGCCGCAGTACGCTTGAGCAACAAAAATGCCCTGAATGAATTGGATGTCTTCCTTTCCAAGTTTGAATCTCTCAAACAGGAGGAACCGAGCTTTCTGCAACAGGATTTACATCTTTTCTCCAACAGTCTGAAATCGAAAAATCAGCGTAGTGCTAACCTCCAAGCTCCCTGATGGAATCAGTTTTTCAGAAAACACTTTGGAAGAAGAACTGGCGAAAATCTCTGAGACTCTCCAGAACTTGTCTATCCTAGCCAAGAATGGCATTCCGTGTGTTTCTCCAAGTGAGGTCGAAGCGTTGTTGCAGGAGATGACCGGTATTCCCTTGGGAAAGATTCAAGCCCAAGAAAAAGACCGACTGTTAGGAATTGAGAGCCGTTTGGAAGAAAGGGTCAAGGGACAAGATAAAGCAATCACAACGCTTTCGGATGCCATCATAGAGTCCAGAAGCGGACTCAGCGATCCTCGCTAAGCCCATAGGTTCTTTCTTTTCTTAGGTCCTACAGGTACTGGAAAGACCGAACTTGCCAAATCCCTTGCCGAATTGCTTTTTGACGATGAGAATGCCATGATAAGGTTTGACATGTCCGAGTTTAAGGAGGAACATTCAGCAGCTTTGCTTTATGGTGCACCTCCTGGATATGTGGGATATGAGGAAGGTGGCTTGCTGGTGACAAAAATCCGCCAAAAGCCCTATTCTGTCATTCTTTTTGATGAAATCGAGAAGGCTCACTCGAGTGTATATGATGTCTTCCTACAAATCATGGACGAAGGAAAGATACACGACAAGTTAGGGCGGAGGGGATTTTTCAAACGCCATCATCATATTCACCTCAAACATTGCAAGCAATTGGATTGCAGAGCAATTTCATCAAGGAATGACCCTGATTCTAAACATCTGATAGAAGTGATGTCTCAGCATTTCAGACCTGAATTTTTGGGGCGATTGACTGAGGTCGTACCGTTTGCACCCATTAACGAAACGATAGCCCAGTCCATTTTCCGTTTGCACTTCTCTCGTTTGCAACAGCAACTGCAAGAGCAAAAAGAACATTCATATACAGATCAGTGACGAAGTCTTGCGTTTCCTGTCAGCCAAGGGATACTCCCCTCAGTACGGGGCTCGTCCCATCGCTGGCGTTGGACGTACCTATCTTAAAAAGAGCATATCTCGTTTAATCGTTTCCGAGGGTATCAAGGAAGGAGACAGTGTTAAAGTTTATTACCGAGACAACGGTTTGGAATGGAAAAGACTGGATATATAAGTAGGGAGGAAAGGTTGGCACTCTTTCGCAGAAGTGAGTCAAGCAATCTTCTGGCGGAAGTGTTCCTCGACGAACTGCAATTTATCTTGGGCGAGGATGTCCTTGAACAAGTGGTTGTGGCAAATCAAGGCATGAATCCTCGTGTAAAGTCCAAGGACATCCTTGATGTAAAGTTGCGCCACGTTTATGCCTTGGGAGAGTTGGTAGAGTTGGTTCTGGCCCGTAACAGCATCTATCACCAGCTTCCCGAAAGCCTCTTCCATCCATTGACTCTGAGTAAGCCAAATATGTCCCAAAGAGAATTGATAGAGGCTATCAGGCAAAATCGCAGAAAGGAGAAAGAAGCCCTGCACTTTTTTGCTCCTTTTGATACAGCCTTTTTCAAAGAACGGGTACGGATTCACAGACGCTATCTGAAATTCTTTTCGGAAAAAGACGAGCATCCCATAAGAAAGGCGTTGACAAAATCCATCCTATTTGACAATAAAACACTTTCCCCGGACGAATGCCGGCGCCTTTTCTTCTTTGTCGGGAAGTCAGATACATCCAAGGAGAACCTTTCGGAAATAGGCATCCTCCTTCGCGAGATTTTAAATCTAGAAGTGAAATTACAATTTAAGCCATGTAAGGTGGAGAATTTGCCATCCTGCACTTGGAGAGAACCGGCTGGTTGGGATTCAGGGCTGGATGGAGTTATACAGTCCGAAATAGAGGATGTCGAGGGTATGATCCACTATCACGATGACGTACCTACAATACAAGAGGTACAAAAGCATATCGAGTCCGTCAAGTATGTATTGGGCTTCTTTTGTCTTGTCATCAAGGAAAACTTACATCAAGTTCACACTTGACGGGACTATGGATTTTATCTTGGGAAACAACCGTTTGGGATATGACACTCAGTTATAAATAAAAGTGCAACTATGGAAGTTTTGATAACATATTTTCCTCAATATCTCTTGGGTGCCCTTGCTGGCGACCGTCATTTTATTGATAATGAATGGAGTAAAGGCAATAAAGGAGCAGCTGAAATTTAAAAATGTAATCGTATATATCTTAGTAGCAGGATTGCTTTTGGGAATACCAGCTGCTCTGTCCATCCTCAAAGATGAGTTCGTTTGGGGAGGAGTCTTTATTGGTAATGCCTTGTATCTTTTCTTGGGATGCTTGTTCACCCATACTACTGAACAACAATGTGGCAAGGGAGGATAGGCGTTGACGGCAATGTGGCATCTCAGGTCCTTGTCATGCTGGTTTGTGGGTTGCTCGGAGGATGGATACATTTTCTGCTTTTTGAGAAATTGGGTGGAATGCCATATGCCCCTTGGTCCATGCTGTCTGTCGTTTGGTACACCTTGCCTTTTTTGACACTACTTAGCCTTAGGGCTTTCCACAAGATTCCGCCTCCTTTATATGGGTTGTGGTCTTTCGGTCAGAGTGGTCTAACAGGAATCAATGGGATAATACGGATAATTTTCAAGCTATGTCCTGTCAAAGTCCGAATAAAAAGGAGACAGGAAGACGAGGAATATGCCTCTCTGACCGTCCGCCTTCAGGACAACATAAGCCTAGGGGACTGGTTCAACTGGCTGGTGGAAGACCAGAACAGGCGTTCCCCGATGCACCAGATAGATGTCAATGATTCAAGTGTGAATGCAGGGTGGATTTTCTATACGACACGATGGATCAATTACCCATTTGTTCATTAGGGTACTGGATCCAGAACAAGACAGAAAGGATAATGCAATAAGAAAGAACCAGATCATATACATAAAACGAATTATCGTTGAAGAATCAAAAGCACATGAAACAGATTAAATACCTTCCAATCAACTGGAGCAATGGACTGAAATTGTCTGGGCAGCACTTCATTGATGCCCACCTTCACACGGTAGAGTGTTTTCAACATCTCAGGGCAGAGCATGTCACGGAATACAACTACGGCATTGGTATGCCTTTGGAGCACCATTCATCTTCTGTATCAGTAGAGGTTGTCGGAGCAGGGGCAGAGAGCTCAACTATCAGGCTCAACCATTGCAATGCCATTACGCTGGGTGGCAGCACCATTGTTTTTGAACCGGAACTTTATGGCAGTTTCTCTCCGGAGTTTACGCTTTCCGATCTTGGAAAAGATGCAGCTGACGGTGGCGTTTATATCGCGGTAACAGCTTCACGATCGTCTCATTCCTGTCGGTTATCCAGATCCGAACGAGATACCGCTTCGCCACCCCCATCTGCTTCCTGAGATTCGGATAACCGCCGTCCCGTGCAGTCCGGCAACGAACATTTCCTAAACAAGGATTTTGTCATCATAGGAAAAGGCTTGCTTGAAGGTCGTGGATTTGTTTTGGATGACGAGTACATCCCACCTGTACAGAGGTTGGCCTATAGCCAGAAGTTAAGGACATCTTTGAATGGCACCATTGTCCATCTGAATCATATGGAGGATTGCATTGGTCAAATTTACCAAAAGAACGTAGATGACAGCCGAAGGAGTACTTTGACATTCAACGTATTTACTCTATGTCGGGCAATAGACGAGTATTACGCACACCAGTTCTTCCAAATTGAGAACATACTCATCGAAGAGCCGCCAATCCGCTATCTCCAAAGCATCAATATTTTGCTCGTTCAATCTTCAACGCATTAAGGACAATCCTCAATAAGGAGTACGAACATATGCTGCAGTATTTCTGAATGGACAGAAATCAGTCCGTCAAGTTTTGAGACAACTGTCGGAGATGTCCTTTCTTTGAAATACAACCACTTGGACATTGCAAAGACCAACCATGTCGTCCAGAGGCTTGTGACCACACTTGACACTATCGTCAAGAAAATGAGTGAGCTGGATTACATTGGCTTAATTCGTGAGAATATCATTATCAGTGATGACAGCAATGCCGAGCAGGAGAAAACCCAAAAGACGTGGCGTTTCTTAGATTAGACTTATGGAAATCAAGAATAAAGAAGATAGAAGAAGAACGATCCGGCAGTTCTGTATGGTCTTCTTCCTGTTGTTAACCGTCATGTTCGTGGCGGGAGTCGTCACGTTGGTGACAGCACAAAGGGGTGCCGCCCTCTTGGAAGAGAAAAAATCCGCCTACGAACGGACCATTCAAAGGCAGGCTGAGTTCAATTTCCAATTGGAGCATATTTTCAAGGATTTGCACAGCCTTAGGACACAACCGCGGACAATAAATGAATACAAGCAAATGCAGAAAATCATCACCGGGCAGAGGATGATGATGGAGCAGGAAATAGTGTCCCTTTCTCCGGAGGAGCAAGAACTATGCGTCATATTCTCTCTCAAATCTTGGAAGTCGTGAGAAGATGCAGGAGACATTGATGCCTCTGACGCGGAAAAGTCGCAAGAGAGTGTAGAATATGGATCAGCTTGAGAAGTGCAGGCAAAAGTATCAAGAACAAACCCGTCTAAAAAATGAAAAGAACCAATGACGAGCAGGCGTGGACGAATTTTCGTTTCATCCTGCTACTAGTCTTTTTTACAGTCGCAGCATTTACATGCCTATGTAAATACATTTTCGCATACCTGTAGTAGAGAGCGACCACTACATTTCCAGCATCAAGGAGACCGAGCGTCTTTTTGATGAACAGAAAGAATGTGCCGAGCGGGTCAAGGAAATCGGCAGCAAGATTGATTCCTTGGACTTTAGCATCCAACAAGTTCAGCGGTTGGATGAAATCAAAGAGGAAATGTTCCAGCTACAGAACATCTACCAGAAACACAACAATAGTTCAAAATATCTTTTTGGCTCTCATTCGTTTCGTATTGTCAAGGGATATTTTGATGTCAGGGAAGAGCTTTCCGCCATAACGGAAAACAACAAGGTGATAGAGCAGTATTTGGAGGAGTGCAAAGCAAATTTGTAGTTATGACGGAACGACAAAAGATTTTATCCATATTACTTGGTATACTTGTACTTATCGGTATAATCATGATAATAGGGCTTCCTTTCCAGAGAATGGAGGGTGATGTTGACTTCAGTGTCCATGATAGTAACAGCAATTTTCATTACGAGGTTGGGGAGATACTGGAATTTACCATTAACGAGCCGAACGTGTCAAAGGTACGTCCATTCTCTGGCAAATGGGCAATGGAGACTCTATCAATGACAAGACGGTAGCCAAGTATGCTTACCGGACTTCTGGCAAGTATTTGGTAACCTTAAAGGTGAATGGTCATACAGTGGCAAACCGTTACATACAGGTCGTTTCTGGTACAGAAGCGTCAGCTATCGATTCGGTGCCAAGGATTTATGCTGTATCCGAGGCATATCAAGGGGAGGAACTTACCTTTTCCGCAGACGGAGTCGGCGTGGACACATGGATGTGGGAGTTTGGCGAGACGGGTACCGTTGATGCTTACGAACAGCAAGTGACATACACTTACGAAACGCCCGGGAATTATATAGTACACCTACAGACCAATACAACGAAATATCCAATAGAACATAAGATTAAGATTTTACCGAAATTTGAAAAAGTAGAGGAAACCATAACCGAACCACCTGTAGATTCGCTGGGGTTAGCCCAAGACGATATTCGTAGAAAACTGCAGATTATAGCGAATCTTTCCGTAAGGGACAGCAGGGCTTACAAAAGAACAAGTGAACTATATTCGCGACACTTATTTCTGTGTTCCGTCAAACCAAGTCGTCGTAGTCGTCAATGGGGATAAATACAATGACTTTCCAGGATATGTGCCAAGGCTTGCACTTTTTGGAAAGCAGTCCTAAGAGGCGAATTAAAATCCAAGAAGTAAAATTGACAACCTGAACTGTGTGAGAACAATTCAAGTGACACAAAGCGTAGCAGACAAATGAAAAAGAAGATAGCCTTTTATTACATTCCTTTTTGTGGGTTGTTTCCCCTTTTCTCATTTGGACAGGTTTCCACTTATCAAGCGGTACAAAGAATCAAAGGGGAAAAACATTCAACTTTTTATCCCGATACCAGATCCCCCTCTCGTTTGAGGAATAACCACGAAGCAAGGGTTGTCTTTTCGGACAGGAACTCCAATAAGGCATTCTCTACTGCCTACGGACAACATGCATTGAAGGAGCATGGGATTGGCGAGGCTTTTTATGTCATAGGCGAAAAAAACGGATTTTATCAGCTGGTCAAAGCCGACCCGAAGTTGCTTGGCAGACCAAAAGGTTTGTTTGCTGGCTCTATTCCCCAGAAAATCATTTTTCAGACAAGGTGAAAGTCTCCTATGTCGGATGGATGCCGAAGAACCACCTGCTGTACTATGACCACGCCTATGTGTCCCCGACCAACAACAGGGCTGTCCGTTATAGAGTAGGTGTCAATCGAATTGAACGGTTGTACAACTTGCGCCCATACTTGAATGGGGACAGTCTGATTCTTTTCTCAGATCCTTTTCTAAAGACTCCATGTCCCGATAAAATCCATGCGGGACAATCCGTATATGCATATAAACGAGACGACGTACACAAGACGGTCTTAATCTCCGATTGCCCCCGACTTTCTACAGACAGCACTCATGTTTTGGGATGGGTCTCTATGGACATGATAACCGCCGTGGGGCAGCACGAGGTTTACAGGATTATGCCCGATGTCCAGCATCTTGCTTGCACCGGCATCATCGGAAATGATACCTTGTCCATACATCCCCTAGACTTCCAAAGTCATTATCTGTTTGATGCAGGGAACTTGTCCCTTCAATCGTCAACAGACTGGGATGTCGATTCAGACTCCCTGCATTCGGTTTGGTTGCCCGTTTCGGTATGGGACGGCAAGACAAATAAGTTCATCAATGTGAAGGTGGGGATACCTATGTTTCTGATGTCCGGAGGATGAAGAACAGTCAGAAACAGATGAACATTCATGTCTTTTTCTTCGCACAGGACAAACATGAGGTCGGGAAACTCATCAGTGCATTACAAAATGTGGCGCTCCGAATGTCTCCGAACCGGAAATATGCTTTTTCCGCGACAATGATTTCAGAATTTGGGAACCAATATCTACCCCTTACCGACAGTCTGGTGCAATGGCTGGATTTTGTCCTGTCCCCACCCCATGTGACCAGGAATAAGGATGCAGGGTGAAGGATGCCTTTAGAATTTAGTCCTTCAGACACGAAATGACTGTTTCGAAGATAATCTCTTGTTCCTCTTTGGCAAGAGTCAGGACATATCCATTGATTCACATTTGCACCAGCAATTAGCTTCCCGGTCTTTCTCCATGACTTTCTTCCAACTCTCCAGTGACAACGGAGAGGCAAGTCAGGACTTTCTCTTAACGGCAAAAGAAGCCTTGGATAAAAATATTGCGGAATACTCACACACATCCAGAACTATATAGTTGACCCCTTCCTGCTCAAACCTTCTCTATTTTTTGATTACGGGACTGATGCAAACGTTTATCTGTTGGAAACACCCAAAAGCAGCCTTGCCACCGGTGGAATAGTCTTTCCCCTTGCAGGACAAGAAATATCCAATGCTACCGTGGAATTGGTGTTGGACTCCCTGTTTTCGCAGATTCCCCGACGAAACGAGTTGCTGTTGAACAGTCTGGAACGTTACGAGCATAGGTTGGGTGTACTTAGGAGCAAGCCTTCATGGCTAATAAGATATGTGCATCAACATGCGGAGACCCCACCCCCTTCCATTGACAACATAGACCGAAACTCTGTGTCTGACGTGTACTATATTCCTGCTTTAATGCCAGACTCGACTTTGAGCCATTTCCAAAAAGGATACGTCTTCTCTAAAAATGAGATTTCAGGCTTCCTGCAATCCTTCAGGGATCTATTGCCCGTTTTTTCAGAGGGCTTGGGCAAGCGTGAACTGAAACTACTGCGTTCTCTCTACAAGCAAGAGTGTAAGAACATCAATAAGAGAAACCTCAGAAAGGTACTGTCTTCAGAATCTTCCCTCGCGGAGTTATTCTATCATAAAACTGGAGTTCATGTAAATGACTCACTGTTTTATCACCTTTCTCCCTCCCGACTTAAACGGAATAGAGCTGCGTTCAAAGACTGGGAGATACTATATGACTTATCTCTGCGCAAATTGCAAAAATGGAGGAGGACTTTGTCGAGGCAAAGTTGGAGGAAGTATTTGTCGGAAATGATGTTTATTACTTTATACCTCAAACTCTTATACCATAAGGAATGAAGAATGTCTATGAATTAGAGGAAAGGGTACTGGAAGTTCTATACCAAAAGAGTATATCCTCACCGCTCTGGGTCACCGAAAGTGAAATCTATTGGAGTATTCCGGACATGAATGTAACGGAGAGAGACGTACGGGAAGCCTTGGATCGTCTTGTTTACCAGCGCAGGGTTATGAAGAAGGTGGGAAAATATCAAATAGAGAAAGTCGAATTTCTTGCCATCAAGGAAAGGCTTGACTCTTCTGCCTCCTTGGGATTATCTGAAAGCGTAGAGCAAAACAACAACGTGGAAAAAGAAAGTGGGGAAAAGCTCTGTTCCCGCCCCTCAGTCCGAGAATGGAATGGTCAAGGTCTTGTCAGTCTCTTGGTATGCTTGTCTTGTATAATCTTCGGTTTTCTTTTGTGTTTGTTACTTATGAATCACAAACAGGATAAACCATTCTCCTTCCCGGAACTTCAGCTTCCCCAGAACCAGCTGCAAGTATCTGACCGTTCCGTTTTTTTGTCGTCCAAGAAAGAAAACCAGAACAAAAATCTGCGAAAGATAGAGACTGAGTTTACGGAACAGCAGAAAGTCAACCGCCTGCTGAATCTGCAAGCAGACAGTGTGAGAATGTCTGTTGAAAGACTGAGGGCTTATGTTTCAGAAACGAACAACAACTAAAATGCCCGTCTTCAGGAAGAAAGAGATTTGATACTTACGGTTTCTCTCTCTCCTAGCCGGACTACTTATCATATTGGTTATTGCCTTGCTGGTCAGAAAGAAAGAATGAACGGGTAAGAAAAATATATCCGATTTTTCTACAATCCTCTATCGATTTATAAAACAATTCAATTGCAAGAAAGTACTCGATTAAAAATTTGGAGATATGAAAAGTAAATCATATATTTGCCCCTGAAATAAGACTTGCGTTTGTTTTTCTTCTCTTTCTCCCGCATAACCAAGTCAATGGAGAATTGGAAATTTTTCAAACAAGAGTTTGAGGTTTCTTTTTTGCTTTAATACGTATGTTGAGCGAAATCGACCTTTTAAGTTCAATGTTTTAATTTTTATAAAATTATGGGATCATTCTCGTGCATCACTGGAGTTGGGAGGAAAAGAGTTTGACGTCCTCTTCTCAAATTATGAGTTCTCTCGCTCAACAGACAGTAAGGGTAAGCCTTCTTCAAGTATTACCGGAGGACGAGTTGTCGTTACCATCGAGTCCACAGAGGACACCTCTACCATCGAAGCTATGCTGAATAGCCAGTTCAAACCCGTTGAAGGAAAAATCATCTACAAGAAGACGGATGAGGACGCCAAGATGAAAGAGATTGAATTCAAGAACGCCCATATTGTGCATTATAAGGAAACCTGATGTGAACAATGACGTTCCGATGACCATTACTATGACTTTTGCGGCAGAGCACATCACCGTGGGTGCTGCAGAACATGACAATCGTTGGCCCTAAGGCTTAATTTGCCTTTCGCCAACATTTCTTTTCTCCATCATCCGGCAGATACAACTCTGATTGGGTGATGAGAATGTTGCTTTACTCATCAAAAATGCATGTAGTGGATTTTTGCCAAACAAACCGTGACAATTTGTATTGGTGGTGTTGAGTTGTCTTCGTTCAAGTCCTCTCGTCTGAACCAGTCAATTAACGAACACCATTATTTTGAAATGCTTCTTGACTATGAAGTCGGTGAAGTGTTTCAGGCAGCCACACTCACCAAATCCGCTGACTGGCTGGGAAAATCAACAGCCATAACTATTGGTGAGAGGAACTTTTACGGTCTTGTGGCGCAGGTGGGTTTGCACAAGTCCGAGGGATATACTTTCCTGAAAGTCTCGGGCTTCTCCACAACCTACCGTTTGGAGGGCGATTTGCACTTTGCGTCTTGGAACGAGAAGACTTTGGCAGACATTGTCGGGGAACTGGCAGAAAAGTCCAATGTGCAGGCACTGGTAAAGCCGGAGAGGAGTGCAAAATTGGAATATGAATGCCAATATCAGGAGAGTAATTTCGCATTCATACAAAGACTGGCGAGACAGCATTTCGAATGGATCTATTATGATGGAGAGAAATTGATTTTCGGTGAGCCGGAGCTCCCCTCCTCGATTACATTGGACTCCAAGAGGGATTTGAATTCCTTGGACATCTGCATCCAGACAGGGGCACGTGCCCTTTCCTCCTTCGCCCATCTGTCGGGAAGCAACAATACGCTGAATTCCTCGTCCCCGGACGAGCCGACGGGCCTGAACAAGCTCGGGCAGCACGCTTTTCAGGAATCCATCAAAATGTTTGGTCCTCCCGCCAATCATTATGCCACCTCCCGTGTCACGAACAAAGGGGAGTTGGACACCTATCTTCAGAAGAAACAGCAATCGGATGCCTCCATGTCCCACTTTATTACGGCGGAGAGTGACTATGTGGGTCTGATGCTGGGCAGTGTCGTGGACATAAAAAGCACCGTTCAAGTGGCAGGCGTTTCCTGCAAGGAAGAGTTGCTGGGAGCTTACCTTATCACTGAGATTGTCCACTTCGCGGAGGGTGACGGAGGCTATTCCTGCCAATTCACTGCGATTCCTGCATCCGTAAAGTTATCTGCCGACCCCTGACGTCCCCCTTCCCGTTGCCCAGCCACAGGTGGCAACCGTTATCAGCAATGATGATCCCCAAGAAACAGGGACGTGTCAAGTGAGGATGAACGCTGGCAGATAAACGGCATGAAAACCTCGTGGGTGCGCGTGCTCTCACCGGATGCGGGAGGCAGCGAAAAAGTGTCCTCCAACAGAGGATTTGTCTTTATCCCGGAAGTCGGCGACCAGGTCATGGTTGCCTTCCGTTACAATGATCCCAACAGACCCTATATACAAGGAAGCCTGTTCAATGGAACCAACGGCGGTGGAGGCGGAGCCGACAACAACGTGAAGAGCCCTGACCACAGAGAGCGGCGTTGCCGTCACGTTGGATGACAGCAAAGGAAGTGCTACCATCGTAGACCCATCGGGGAAGTATAGTTGTGTTGAATGGAGACAACACCATTTCCATAAAATCTGCTGATAAAATTACTTTTTGAATCAAAAGAAATTGAGATTAAGGGTAACGAAAAAGTTAAGATAGAAGGGACTACGGAAGTCTATATCAAGGAGAGAAAACAAAGTTGGAGGGAACCACGGAAGTCGAAGTAATAAGTACCACCAAGGCTGGTGTCACTGCTCCTCCACCAAGGTTGAGGGTACCGCAGAAGTTGCATAAATGGTGCAACTGTAAATGTAGATGGCACAGCTATGACAAATGTAAAGGAGGACTCTAAATTTGAACTGATTTATGGGCAATGAACACAACCCTATTTCTATCCGCATAAGGCAGTTCAAGACCTTTGGCTAAAAGTACGCAGTGAAAACCACACGCCCGTGCTTTTTGTGATGAACTATACCCCTGAAGACTATGCTCTTTATAGAAGGGTTTATCGGTATTGAATCTACTCCACATGGAATTTCAGATGACACATTTCTCGTTTTTCGCACTCTTCTTGACAACAAAGGAAGTTTTTACAAATCCTTGATAGAACAATGGATTACCGCATTTGAGAAAGATTTGGAAAGTCATCCGGAATGGCATTGGAACGATTTTGCCATTCTCAAGGAGCAATACCATAAATTATCCCCTAAGGATGAGCATAACCTGCTGTCCTTTTATTCCCAATTGCTACATAGCTTTAAGCGATTTGAGGGGGTAACAGGTAATCTGCTTGTTTTGGTTCTTCTCATTGAACGTGTTGAAAGCTTTGATGTACTGCACGAAGTCCTAAAAGAGTTTTTGGATGCTACAGACGATTATATCGGACTTTTCTTCATGGAAGTTAAGGGGGAAGAAATATTTTCTCCTATCATTAAAAAGATGGAAGATAAGGGGTGTGTTGTAGAACTTCCAAACCAAAATATGGGAGCAGCCTATAAGGAAATTATCACACAGGGAGACCCTAATGATCCACAGGTCCAATATAGGAAGTTGTTGCTGGAAATGGGCGAAGAAACAGCCAAGAGCAATAGGAAACGACTCTATAAGATTGCAACAGAGGAGTTTTTCCCGTTATGCAAAAAGATAGGAGATACAAATCTTTGGATTTCCGGTTATTTGGCAGTAAGCGGGTTTCTGATGCATTTTATAAAAGAAGAAGGTGGACATTTGCAACAGATGCTTGACAAAGCCCTGGCAGTCATACAAGAGGCGACACCTGCAGATGAACCTTTGATGTATGCTGATCTTATGATTCATTGCTACCTGTATAAAGGAGCTGCCTATGCTATGGCAAAAGATTTGGAGAAAGCAAGTTCCCATTTTATGAATGCTATCCGTATCTCTAAACAGACAGAGAATCATGCACAAACCATCAATTGCTACAATAGTATTCTCTTGGTGCTTCTAAAAAAAGAAAAGACTGATTACACGCCTATATTGAAAGAAGCTTTTTGAATATGGTTATTCCTCACTGACGAAGAATTGAAACTTATCAATATTTCATTCATCGCGCAAGCTTTCATATCTAAGGGAGAAAATGTCAGCCGAAAGTTGGAGCAGGAAATAGATGATCGTATGGTCATTCTCTACGGAGTTCATTGGCAGGAAAGTCCTAAAGACGCCATCAGGCGCATAGAAAAGGAGAATAAAGTGCCGCAATAATAATTCTTTTCAGCCTATGCTACCTAGCTAGTACCCATTTGATGCCCGTTATCGGTCTGGATCTCCATCTGGCGACCTCCGGTAATCCTTTCCATCCCTATGTAGGTATGGTCATAGACCTGTTTGACTATATTCCTTTCCTCGGCAGCAACGTCAACATCAACGGTCTCAAGCGCGGTGTGTCTGACACGAGCGGTGTACTCATTACTTTCCAACACATTCCCTTGGTTGGCGCCTTCATCATGATGCCCATCATCGGGCACGAGAGCATGAACTTCTTCTGCTCCCAGACGGTTTTTGCAGAGGGGACGCGTTTAAGTCCCAAGGGATACATGGTAATGACCTGCAACGACGTGGGCATTCCTTTTTCGGGAGCATTGAGCAAGGTAGGCAAGAAAAAGTTCAAGTTCACTCCAACTCTCTTCGCCCCGACATCCTTCTCCATTCCCATTCCGACAGGTGCGCCTGTCATGGTGGGCGGTCCCTATGCCCCCGACTGGGGCGGTATGCTGACGGGACTTCTGTCAAGCATCGGTTTCAGCACGCTGCTCAGTTTTGCCCCTGCCATATTGAAGGCTATGAAGAAAGCGGGGAAAAAAGGATTGACGGCTTTCAACCATAAAGTCCTTAAGAAAGGCATCTGCAAGAAAATGAGAGCGACACGATCCCTGTCAAAGAAACTTTGCAGCTATCGGTTTTGAGCCTGTGAACCTTGTCAATGGCGTCGTAGTCTATGAAGGCGAAGACTTCTTCTTCCCCGGCATGCCGTCCTTGTCATGGGAGCGTGTCTGGTATTCCGATTCCGACTATAAGGGCTGGCTGGGACACGGGGTGCACTGCTCGTACGACAGGAGCGTCACCTTCCTTTCCGAAGAGGACATCCTTGTTTTAAGATTGAGTGACGGTCGCCTCGCCTCCTTCCCCGTGCTTGATGAGGGAGAAGACCTATAACCGCCTCGAGCGCATCACCCTTTTCCCGAACGAAGGAAGGGTACGTTGCATTTGAACACGACAGCAACCTGTCCTTCCACTTCACCGTTCCCGGAAAGGACAGGGGATATTCCATCCGTCGTCTTTCCTCTGTTACCGACTTGGATGGCAGGAGCATCCGCCTTTCCTATGAGAATGGCGTGCTTGCGACACTCACCGATGCCTGCGGTCGCCGGGTCACAGTCCGACATACGGATGCGGGATTCATTGAGAGCCTCCACCTGAGGATGCCGGACGGAAGTTCCGAGCAGCTTGTTCGCTATTCCTATGACGGACAGGGCGACATGGTAGGCATCACCGATGCATTGGGGCAGACGACAGGAATCCGCTACGAGGATCACCGTATGGTGGAGAAGACCGACCGTAACGGGTACACGTTCTGTTGGGAATACGACAAAGAGGGACGCTGCGTCCATACACGCGGAGCCGACGGCGACCAGGAGGGCTGGATCTCCTATTTCCCAGAGCAAGGCTACAACATCGTCCGTGATGCGTGTGGTGCGGAGAGTACATACCGCTACGATGCCAATCAGCTTGTCCGCTCTATCACCGATGCTCTTGGCAACACGACCCGCTATGACTATACCGAGGAGATGGAGCCCTACCGGGAAATAGATCCCGAGGGACGCATTACGGGCTGGCACTATGACGGACGCGGCAACCAGACAGGCACGACCTATCCCGATGGCTCATTATCCATGCGTGTGTTTGATGAGCAGGACCGCATGATTCTCCAAATGTCACCCAAAGGCGCCAGACAGATCTACGTCTATGACACCGAGCACCCCCATAGGGTACGCACCGTCATCGAGGAAGACGACACCCAGACCAACTTTCACTATAACTCTGACGGCAGTCTCTCCATGATGGAGAAGGGTGGCAGGAGCATAGTCCTGCACTATGACGACATGGGCAATCTCGACAGTTGTCATTCTGAAGGCAGGGTGCTCATGCACCGGGAGTACGACTACCGGGGACGTCCTGTTATGGAGCAGGGTCCGTCCGCAGGCCCCCTTCAATACGAGTACGACCTCCTTGACCGCGTGCGGCGTATCTACCGTCCCGACGGGAACATTATAGACATCGGCTACGACTGTTACGACAGCGTCACCGAGGTGAAAGACAAGGACCGCCATGTGAAGATGGACTACACCCCAATGGGTAGTTTGAGACGCCGTGAGGAAGAGGGCACGTCCGTGGAGTTCTTCTATGATGCGATGGAACGCCTCACCACGCTTCGCAACGAGCGTGGCAGTCTCTATCGGTTCCTGCGCGACAAGGCGGGCAACGTCGTCCGTGAGATTGGCTTTGACGGTATGGAGCGGCGCTTCACACTCAACAGGTCGGGAGACGTCATCCGCGTAGACCGTCCCGATGGACGCCATACCATCTATGAGCACAATGCCTTCGGTCGTATCAGCAAGGCACGCTATTCCGACGGTACATGGGAATCCTTCTCCTACGACAAGGACGGCAGACTGTGTGGTGCCGCCAACGCACAGGGCGAAGTGACCTTCAGCCGCGACAAAAAGGGTCGTGTCATTAAAGAAGAGCAGATACTCCCGAACGGAGGCAAGGCAGACAGGATTGCCATTGAGCATGAATATGACCAATGGGGCGGACACACAGGACTGCGGAGTTCTCTAGGAGCGGAGCAGAATACCTCCTACACCCCACTTGGGGAGACGGAGGCCCTCCATGCCCGGCAGTCAGAGGAATCAGACGCTTGGGAAAGCCGTATCCGCTACGATGAGAGGGGACGCGAGATAGAGCGCTTTGCCACGGGTGGCGTGCGCATTACCTCGGAATACGACTTTGCGGGACGTCTGGAGGCAAGGTGTACCTATGCGGGGACGGAATCGCGTGGACACCGCTTCTATGCATGGAGAAGGAACGACAGGTTGCTTTCCATGCGGTCTCACCTGAGGAAGTCTCCCGTGATGTACGACTATGACAGCTTCGGCACCCTTGTCTGTGCATCGCTTGACATGAGCGAGTGTCTCTTCAAGACTCCCGACATCATCGGAAACGTCTATCGGGACAGGGATGCCAGGGGACGTGTCTATGACAGGAGCGGCAGGCTGCTCAAGGATGAGAAGAACCATTATCGCTACGACGGGGAAGGCAATCTTATCCTCAAGAGCACTCGCAATGTCTTGGAGCCTCCCGTGATGCCACAACCCAAGGATTGGCTTGATAAGCTCTTCACGAGAACCACGCCCAACGACAAGGACGTACAGGCACATTATGGCTGGCAACAGGGAGATATCGCTTACGAGTGGTACGGTAATGGTATGCTCAAGAGCGTACGCACACCCGAAGGGGCCACCATAAGGTTTGAGTACGATGCCTTGGGCAGGCGTACCCTTAAAGAGACGCACGACACATGCCATCGCTATGCCTGGGACGGCAACGTGCTGTTGCATGAGTGGAGCTACGACAGGCGGGAAAAGCCGAGAATGGAGAAAGATGAACTCGGTCGCATCCGCTATGACAGGCAGGAGCCGCATATCAACCTCATTACATGGGTGTATGACGGTGGTAGTTATACCCCTGTGGCAAAGCTCACCGAGGAGGACAGGTATACCATCGTGCAAGACTACTTGGGTACGCCTATACAAGCCCTTGATAGCAAAGGAAATGTGGTCTGGGACTGCATACTTGACATCTATGGGGATGTACTGGAACTAAGAGGTGAGAGAAACTTCATACCCTTCCGTTTCCAAGGTCAATACGAAGATGGGGAAACAGGACTGTATTACAACAGGTTCAGGTATTATAACCCTGAAAGTGGGCTTTATATCTCAAAAGACCCAATTTCTATTTTAGGAGGGCTAAATGTCTATGCATATGTATGGGATAGCAATACACAGGTAGATATTTTGGGGCTTGAAGTGGTTATCGGTCAAGTAGGAAAATATATAGATTTGAAGAAACTATGAGCCTTTTTGATGATATTGATATTCATCATATACCACAAGATAAATTAGGCTTTTTGCCTAAAGATGATGGCATTGCAACAGCAATTCCTCATAATGAACACAAATTAACGCGAACCTACGGAGGAAGAGGCAAGAAAAACAAAAATCACAGATCAAAATAGAGCATTCAAAAGATGTTTTAAAAAGATGATTTAGTGGATTTAAGAAACATAGGAGGAAGTAAATATGATAATCCTATTAAGCAAATTATCAAGGAATATGAAGATTTAGAAATGCTTAAAAAGGGAGAGTTGACACTAAGTGAAATCAAAGAAGCTTGTAAATAATGAGAGAACAGATTTTGAAGTTGAAAGCAATTGGTAGAATGCCAACAGAATCAGATGCAGATGACAATGATGAAAAATAGATGAATTGATAGAACAATATGATGAGCTTATATCAAGTATAGAAAAACCTATTACACTTGAAGAAGCAGAGGTATTAGTATCTCTTTTTCCAGATGGTTTTTTCTATGATATGCATTGGGGATTATTGCATCTTTTTGAAACTTGTATTTTAAGTGCATCAGAGGAAGAATATCAAAAACTTATAGATAAATGTCCAAGTGAAGAATGGAGGGGAAACTTACAAATTCGCTATGAAAATTGGAAAAAGAAAAATCAATAATATTGGGGCGGCAACGGTCTTTTTGCACGAATGGGAATATGAAAAGAAAAACGCCCCACGCCGAGTTGTTAATAAGTTAGGCGGAGTATCTTTTGACAAGCAGAGCTAGTGCAAAACCTCGGAACGTGGGTGTATGACGGCGGTAGCTACACCCCGGTGGCAAAGCTCACCGAGGAGGACAGCTACAGTATCGTGCAGGATTATCTGAGTACACCTATTCAGGCTCTCGACAGCAAGGGTGAGGTGGTTTGGGACTGTATCCTCGACATCTATGGGAATGTACTGGAACTCAGAGGAAAACGAGACTTCATACCTTTCAGGTTTCAGGGGATGTATAATGATACGGAAACTGAACTTTGCTATGTGCGACACTGGTATTTTAGTTGTGATACAGGTACTTTTATGTCGCAAGACCCGATAGGGCTACAAGGAGGTATGCAACTTTACGCATACATTCACGATACAAACAGTTGGATAGCCCCATTGGGATTAAGTTCTAACCCTTATTACATTTACAAGTAGTAGCGGGCAAACTCATCAAGTCAGTGGATATACAAATTTGAGTCATATGAGTGATGCCCAATTAAATGCACTCTATCATGCAAATAATAATGCTCTCAAGGGAAAAGGTTTTGGATTATCTGGTGTGGATAAACAAGGAAAGAGAATAAAATGCCGCAATAATAATTTTTTCAGCCTATGCTACCGAGCAGTACCCATTTGATGCCCGTTATCGGTCTGGATTTGCACCTTGCGACCTCCGGTAATCCTTTCCATCCCTATGTAGGTATGGTCATAGACCTGTTTGACTATATTCCTTTCCTCGGCAGCAACGTCAACATCAACGGTCTCAAGCGCGGTGTGTCTGACACGAGCGGTGTACTCATTACTTTCCAACACATTCCCTTGGTTGGCGCCTTCATCATGATGCCCATCATCGGGCACGAGAGCATGAACTTCTTCTCCTCCCAGACGGTTTTTGCAGAGGGGACGCGTTTAAGTCCCAAGGGATATATGGTAATGACCTGCAACGACGTGGGCATTCCTTTTCGGGAGCATTGAGCAAGGTAGGCAAGAAAAAGTTCAAGTTCACTCCAACTCTCTTCGCCCCGACATCCTTCTCCATTCCCATTCCGACGGGTGCGCCTGTCATGGTGGAGTCCCTATGCCCCCGACTGGGGGCGGGCATGCTGACAGGACTTCTGTCAAGCATCGGTTTCAGCGCGCTGCTCAGTTTGCCCCTGCCATATTGAAGGCTATGAAGAAAGCGGGGAGGATTGACGGCTTTCAACCATAAAGTCAGTAGAAAGGCATCTGCAAGAAAAATGGGAGAACGACACGATCCCTGTCAAAAGAAACTTTGCAAAGCACGTGGTTTTTGAGCCTGTGAACCTTGTCAATGGCGTCGTAGTCTATGAGCGAAGACTTCTTCTTTCCCGGCATGCCGTCCTTGTCATGGGAGCGTGTCTGGTATTCCGATTCCGACTATAAGGGGTTGGCTGGGGACACAGGTCTGCACTGCTCGTACGACAGGAGCGTCACCTTCCTTCCCGAAGAGGACATCCTTGTTTTAAGATTGAGTGACGGTCGCCTCGCCTCCTTCCCCGTGCTTGATGAGGGAGAAGACTCATATAACCGCCTCGAGCGCATCACCCTTTCCCGAACGAAGGAAGGGTGCGTTGCATTGAACGACAGCAACCTGTCCTTCCACTTCACCGTTCCGGAAGGACGGGGATATTCCATCCGTCGTCTTTTCCTCTGTTACCGACTTGGATGGCAGGAGCATCCGCCTTTCCTATGAGAATGGCGTGCTTGCGACACTCACCGATGCCTGCGGTCGCAGGGTCACAGTCCAACATACGGATGCGGGATTCATTGAGAGCCTCCACCTGAGGATGCCGGACGGAAGTTCCGAGCAGCTTGTTCGCTATTCCCATGACGGACAGGGCGACATGGTAGGCATTACCGATGCTTTGGGCGAGACGACAGGAATCGCTACGAGGATCACCGTATGGTGGAAGACCGACAAACGTAACGGGTACACGTTCTGTTGGGGAATACGACAAAGGAGCGCTGCGTCCATACACGCGGAGTCGCGACGGCGACCAGGGCTGGATTTCCTATTTCCAGAGCAAGGCTACAACACCGTCCGTGATGCCTGTGGTGCGGAGTACATACCGCTACGATGCCAATCAGCTTGTCCGCTCCATCACCGATGCTCTTGGCAACACGACCCGCTATGACTATACCGAGGAGATGGAGCCCTACCGGGAAATAGATCCCGAGGGGCGCATTACGGGCTGGCACTATGACGGACGCGGCAACCAGACAGGCACGACCTATCCCGATGGCACATTATCCATGCGTGTGTTTGATGAGCAGGACCATGATTCTCAAATCGTCACCCAAAGGCGCCAGACAGATCTACGTCTATGACACCGAGCAAACTCATGGGTATGCACCGTCATCGAGGAAGACGACACCCAGACCAACTTCACTATAACTCTGACGGCAGTCTCCATGATGGAGAAGGGTGGCAGGAGCGTAGTCCTGCACTATGACGACATGGGCAATCTCGACAGTTGCCATTCTGAAGGCAGGGTGCTCATGCAACGGGAGTACGACTACGGGGACGTCCTGTTATGGAGCAGGGTCACGTCCGCACGCCCCTTCAATACGGTACGGCCTCCTTGACCGCGTGCGCGTATCTACCGTCGACGGGAACATTATGAGACATCGGCTACGACTGTTACGACAGCGTCACCGAGGTGAAAGACAAGGACCGCCATGTGAAGATGGACTACACCCCAATGGGTAGTTTGAGACGCCGTGAGGAGGAGGGCACGTCCGTGAGTTCTTCCTGTGATGCGATGGAACGCCTCACCACGCTTCGCAACAGGCGTGGCAGTCTCTATCGAGTTCCTGCGCGTACAAGGCGGGCAACGTCGTCCGTGGTTGGCTTTGACGGTATGGAGCGGCGCTTCACACTCAACAGGTCGGGGAGACGTCATCCGCGTAGACCGTCCCGATGGACGCCATACCATCTATGAAGCACAATACCTTCGGTCGTATCAGCAAGGCACGCTATTCCGACGGCACATAGAATCCTTCTCCTACGACAAGGTTGGCAGACTGTGTGGTGCCGCCAACGCACAGGGCGATGACCTTCAGCCGCGACAAAAAGGGTCGTGTCATTAAAGAGAGCGAATGCTCCCGAACGGGCAAAGGCAGGCAGGATCGCCATTGGTATGGGCTGACCAATGGGGCGGACACACAGGACTGGAGTTCTCGGGCGGGCAGAATACCTCCCGCGGGGAGACGGAGACCCTCCATGCCCGGCAGTCAGAGGTCAGACGCTTGGGAAAGCCGCATCCGCTACGATGAGGGACGAGATAGAGCGCTTTGCTATGGGTGGCGTACGCATTACCTCGGAATACGACTTTACTTGCGGGACGTCTGGGTAAAGGTGTACCTATGCAGAAGGACTGAATCGCGCAGGCACCATACTACTATGCATGGAGGAAGGAACGACAGGCTGCTTTCCATGCGGTCTCACCTGAGGAGATCTCCCGTAATGTACGGCCTGAACTGGCACCCTTGTCTGTGCATCGCTTGACATGAGCAGGTGTCTCTTCAAGACTCCCGACATCATCGGCTTATCTATCAGGACAGGATGCCGGGACGTGTCTATGACAGGGCAGCAGGCTGCTCAAAGGACGAGAAAGAAACTACTACTCGCCACGACAGGGAAGGCAATCTTATCCTCAAAGAGTACTCATGCAATAAGTCTGGAGTTCCTCCCGTGATGCCAGCCAGCCAAGGATTGGCTTGGCAAGTTCCTCACTGCGAACCACCCCGAATAAGAAGGAACGTACAGGCACATTATGGCTGGCGACAGGCATACCGCTTACGAGTGGTACGGCAATGCATGCTCAAGAGCGTACGCACACCCGAAGGTGCACCATAAGGTTTGAGTACGATGCCTTGGGCAGGCGTACCCTTAAAGAGACGCACGACATATGCCATCGCTATGCCTGGGACGGCAACGTGCTGCTGCATGAGTGGAGCTATGACAGGCGGGAAAAGCCGAGAATGGAGAAAGATGAACTCGGTCGCATCCGCTATGACAGGCGGGCCGCATATCAACCTCATTACATGCCGTTGTATGGCCGGTGGTAGTTATACCCCTGTGGCAAAGCGCTCACCGAGGACTGCTACAGTATCGTGCAGGATTATTTGGGTACACCTATTCAGGCTTTCGACAGCAAGGGTGAGGTGGTTTGGGACTGCATCCTCGACATCTATGGGGATGTGCTGGAACTCAGAGGAAAACGAGACTTCATACCTTTCCGTTTCCAAGGACAATACGAAGACCAAGAAACAGGGCTGTGTTATAACAGGTTCGGTATTATTCGCCTGGAAACAGGTAATTACATCAGTCAAAGACCAATAAGATTAGCGGGGCAATCCTCTCTATGGCTATGTAGAGGATACGAATAATCAGATAGATGTTTTTGGATTAGATTGTACTAAAAATAAAAAAACAGCTTATTCTGGAAGTAGTAGAAGAGATGCCTTTAGACAGGCTAAACGAGATGCTGGAATACCGATGGGTCAACAACCGAAGAAAGTATATTATACTGACCTTATGGATGGTGATGGAAAGCCTGTAATGGGTAAAAACAATAATCCCATTCAAACTAGAAATTATGAATTTGCTGGTAATAATGGTGAAACCATTACTTTTCAAGAACATAGTTTAGGACATACTAAATCCAATCCAGGCGATCCTGCATCTAAACCACATTTTAATATAAGAGACTCTAATTTAGGTACGGGATATGTTGATGGCACTCCACGGACATTATAATTTTTAGTAAATTATGAATATAATAGAAATAATAACTAAATCATTTCTAAAACAGATATATCCTAATGGCATAATGGATATTTCACTAGTCTCTTTTCAACCGACTTATCTAATTGTATTTTAACTATTCGAACAAGTGTAAAAGCCTTCTGTGAAATGAAAAATGGGGCTATTGGCTAAAAAGATTATGATACAGTTGAAATTAGATTAAGAAATAGCTTTATTAAAGAATTCAAATGTCAAATTGGTCGCATAACAATAGAAATGTATTGCCAGGTAGAAATAAGAATCAAGAGGATGGTTTGAAAACAATAAGATTTGACAATAATTAAATTGGTTGACTGGAGGGCTAGAAGTTTATGGATTAGTAGTTTTCAAGGGTGTAAGACTTATATGAAAGAGGTAAAGATTATTATGCACCAATAACAACTGTGTCGAGGCAGCCCACAAGGTGAGGTTGTTTCAGTCACGATAAAAGGGTCGTGTCATTAAAGAAAACGAATGCTCGGGCAGAGCAGAGCAGGCAGGATTGCCATTGAGCATAAATATGACCAATGAGGCGGACACACAGGACTGCAGGTTCTCTCGGAGCGGTGCAGAATCACCTCCTACACCCCACTTGGGGAGACGGAGGCCCTCCATGCCCGGCAGTCAGAGGAATCAGACGCTTGGGAAAGCCGTATCCGCTACGATGAGAGGGGACGCGAGATAGAGCGCTTTGCCACGGGTGGCGTGCGCATTACCTCGGAATACGACTTTGCGGGACGTCTGGAGGCAAGGTGTACCTATGCGGGGACGGGATCGCGTGGACACCGCTTCTATGCATGGAGAAGGAACGACAGGTTGCTTCCATGCGGTCGCACCCTGAGAGTCTCCCGTGATGCCTCAACCCAAGGATTGGCTTGACAAGCTCTTCACGCGAACCACGCCCAATGACAAGGAACTGCGGGCTCATTATGGCTGGCAACAGGGAGATATCGCTTACGAGTGGTACGGTAATGGTATCAAGAGCGTACGCACACCCGAAGGGGCCACCATAAGGTTTGAGTACGATGCCTTGGGTAGGCGTACCCTTAAAGAGACGCACGACACATGCCATCGCTATGCCTGGGACGGCAATGTGCTGCTGCATGAGTGGAGCTATGACAGGCCAGAACCGTACCGTAACCTCATTACATGGGTGTATGACGGTGGTAGTTATACCCGGTGGCAAAGCGCTCACCGAGGAGGACAGGCATACCATCGTGCAAGACGCGGGTACATCGCCACAGAAAGCCCTGATAGCACGGAAAGTCGTGGTCTGGGACTGCATACTTGACATCTGGTGGGGATATACTGGAACCCAAGTGAGGCAGACTTCATACCTTTCCAGATTCCAAGGACAGTGCATGAGGATGGTGAGACGGGGCTGTACTACAACAGAGTGCAGAATACAACTCTGCCCGAGGACGGCTACCCTACATTTCTCAAGCACCCAATAAGATTGGCGGGGGCTTATCCTACGCTATACGGATATGTTTTCGACCCCAATACAGAAATTCGACCCATCTGGATTGGATTGTGGTAAGCAACTGTAAATATGAACAACAAATCCAAGACATGTATAGCGGATTACCTCAACTCACAAAAGGGAAATATAGAGCGATGATTGGAGGGAAAGCAAGTTAATGGAATGGCTGATCACGCTGTAGAGATAAATGGTGAGAATGCGCAATAGAAAGCAGAATATGCAAAAGGTTGGTCTAATCAATACGAAGACCCCAATAGTAAAATAGGAAATAAACCGTTCGCTACTGCAGTGAACAACATGCTTTCACAAGCTCAAAAATACTCGAATACTTGACGAAGATCAGCAATACGTAACTTCCAT
>BNJS01002858.1_pt1 | contig 28136 bp, 39 predicted proteins | sample 8540461 | NCBI WGS metagenome assembly BNJS01 (sample SAMD00202454, study PRJDB9452) | human saliva metagenome | isolation source: human saliva | place: Japan | reverse complement strand
ATTATTATAGCATATTTTTAGATTTTATATATAAGTACAATAATTCTATTTCTAAAAAAATAAAGTTTCAAATTTTTTTTCGTGCGAAGAATCGTGTGAAATTTAAAAAGCTTTATAATTTATATATTGGAAAAATAAAGAAAAGATTAGAAAAAAAGGTTGTATAATAAATGGTGTTGATAGAAAATTTCTATGAGGACTGTGATGTTTTTTTCTGTAAATTCTATTCTTCTATGATTAGAATTATTTAATTAATTTTTTTAATAAAAATTAATATAATATTTTTAATATGTCAAGATGAAGATATTCAAAAAAATGAGTACCTTCTTCTTTTTTTAAGCTTCAAATCTTCCTTCAAACATTATACTAAATTCTCTATATACTTTTTCAAATTTCTTAATGGTTGTGTCCATTTTTTTAGTTGTTTCAAGTGTTGATAAATAGAGTGCCTTTAGTAGCGCTTTATCACTTGGATATACTGTTCTTTGCCTATTTAATTTCTTGTAAGTACTATTTAGACTCTCTATTGCATTTGTCGTATATTATTACCTTTCTTACTTCCAATGAAAAACTTAAATATTGGTATCAAAACATACCAATTTTGATACCAGCTTGTCATAGAATTAGGATATTTTTCATCCCATTTTTTTCACTAACTTTATCTAAATTCTCTAATGCCTATGCTTCTGTTGCTGCTAAGTATATACTTTTTAAATCAGAAAGCAAATTCTTTCTTATCTTTGTATAATACATATTTTAAAGAATTTCTTACTTGGTGGACGATACAACGTTGATATTCTGTTTATGGAAAAAGCAGTAGCAATTGCTTCTTTTATTCCTGTTAATCCATCAGCGCAGATTACCATAATATCATTTACACCTCTGTTTTTTTCAATGCATTTAAAACTCCTAACCAATATTTACTACTTTCATTTTCTCCAATTTCTAAAGTAAGTACTTCTTTCATTCCATCTTTTTATAATACCTAGTACTACATAAGCAGCTATTTTTATTCTATTATCTTCTCTAGTAGCATCAATAAAAAAATGACTGGATAAACCTTTTCTAAAGGTCTATTTTTGCCAATCTTGAATATCTTCAGCAGTTTTAATATCATACTCTTGAATTAAAGTAGCGATAATATTCTTTTTTTCCTTCTGTTAATGGTTTTACTTTTGTAAACTTCTTTTTTTCTTTCATAAAAAAATAGCCTCCTATGATATTTTTATATTCTATCATAGAAGACTATTCTTTTAAATATTTACAGACTTTTTCTACACTCTTGAAAGTTTTTTTGAACTAGTCATGTATTTCTATATAAATAATATATTCTTTAATCATTATAGTATTTAAAATTTTTTTATACATCAATGATGACTTCAAAATAATCTTTTTTTATAATATATTCAACACTTTTTTTAATTTGGTAAAAACTAAATGTCTGTTGTTTCTTCCACAATAATAGTTTCAAGAGACATCTTTTTATAATATTCAACACTTGCTAATTTAGTTGTTTCTAAATATTTCCTAAGTTTTTTTCTGACATAGGCTTAAAAACTAATAAAGGTCATCCCACCAGATATAAAAAGCACCTAAAAATAGGGATAACTTTTGCAACTCCTCCTGCAAAGATTTGTTTTGTCATTTTTTTATTCCTAGTAATGTAGCTATCTTTTTTTTACTATGGGATATATCATACCTTTTGTCAATGCTTTTTGTGGGAGTTTTTTTGCAATTTGTTTAGCAACTTGAACTGCTAATTTATTTATAGTACCTACTGCCCCATTTACACTAAACATCACACCAATAAATAAAAGTAAGTAAATTCATTGTTTCATCATTCAATTCTCTAGAAGTAAGTCCTAAATCAGACCAGCCATAAAGGTATAATAATTTTTTTGAAGTATACGAAGAATATGTCCAAAAATATTGAGCTAAGTCAGCTGGGATAGTACCTATAATGGCTAAACCACCAGGTAATCCAGCAGTAGCTGATATAGTACTTACTTTCATTGTTTCCGCTGTTATACAACTTTTTAGCTATTTTTGTTAATATCTTCTACACATATTCCAGCATATGCTGGATTATACTGAATTGCTTTCTCTACAATCTCTTTGGTATATCTATTTTTGTAATTCCTTTCTAAGAAATGATTCTCAGTCAATTTTAACCATTGGAAGCTTTGTAGTTTCTAGAAGCATTGTTTCAAATTTTATATTCTCCATTTTATATTCCCCTATTCAACTTTTTCTAAACAATTTGATTATAACATGCACTTACAGCTCTTTTATAGTGATTCAAATTCTCTACCAACTTTTCTAACTTCATCTTTAAATATTTCTCTTAAAAGTTCAAGTAATTCAAATTTTAAATCTTCTGGAAGACCTCCAACATTGTGATGAAGTTTTATAGTAACAGATGGTCCTTTAACAGAAACAGATTCGATTACATCTGGATAAATAGTTCCTTGTATTAAGAATTCAGCACTTTCTATTTTTTTAGCTTCTTCATTGAATACTTCAACTAATTCTTTTCCTATAATTTTTTTCTTTTCTATTTCCTCACATTCTTTACATAAATTAAAAAAATTCATCAGTTAAAAACAAAATTTCACATTAAAACCTACAACTATAAAAAAAGTCCCAATATTATAATCAGGACTTTTTTTAACTCTTTTTGAATAGCATTTCTTTTTGATTATCCTGTTCACTGCTATACGAGAACACATCTTCTACTTATCTTATACTATATTTTTATGTTTTATGTCAATATGTTTTTCTTATTTCTTCTTTCCTCTTAAAATTCCAAAGATTACTCCTGAAACTACAGCTCCTATTATAATAGAAACTACAAAGAATATAGCTGAGTGTATACTTGGCATTGCAGGAATTACAAATATTCCTCCGTGAGGAGCAGGAGCAGATACACCCCAGAATTGAGTTAATCCACCTGCTATTTGCAGCACCAACAACACAAGAGCTTATAACTTTCAATGGTTCTTTTAGCAGCAAAAAGGAATCGCTCCTTCTGTTATGAAAGATAAACCTAAAAATAAAAGTTTGAAATTTTTGATTGTTGTTCTTTTTCATCAAATCTATCTTTTAAATAGTGTCATAGCTAAAGCTATTGCTAGTGGTGGAACCATTCCTCCTGCCATAACAGCTGCCATAAATGCACCATTATTTGTATCAGTAAATACTCCTATTGAGAAAGCATAAGCTGCTTTATTGATAGGTCCTCCCATATCAACACTCATCATTCCACCAAGTACAGCTCCTAATAGAACAGCATTGGCTGTTCCCATATTATTTAACCAATTAGCAACTATAACATTTATTTTTTTGTAAATATAGGTCCTATTATGAAATACATCAATACACCAGTTATCACTAAACTGAATATTGGATAAATTACCATAGATTTCATACCATCAAATTGTTTTGACATATTCTTTGTCATTTTCTTTAAGAAGATAACTGAGTATCCAGCAATGAACCCTCCAATAAGTCCTCCTAAGAATCCAGCTCCTTGGCTTGCCATATATCCTGCAACAGCCCTGGCATGAATCCTGGTTTATCAGCAATACTCATAGCAATAAATCCAGCAAGAACAGGTATTAGGAAATGGAAGGCTCCTCCACCAACACCATATAGTAATTTAAATAATTCATTTTGTCCCATAAATCTTTCAACTATAAATGAAAGGGCAAGTAAAATTCCTCCACCAATTACGAACGGAAGCATATTAGAAACTCCATTCATAATACTTTTTATAGATAATTCTTCCTATTGAATCATTTGCTTGAGAATCCTCTTCAGTTTTTATCACTAGCTTCTGCTTTAAATACAGGAGCTTCATTATTTAAAACTTTTTTTAATTAAAAGCTTCAGCATTCTTTATAGCATCTGCTGTACTTGTAACTATAACTTTTTCTATCATTGAAACGAGACAGTTTCAACTTTTTTTATCTGCTGCAACTATAATTCCAACAGCATCATTTATATCATTTTGCAGTTAGGTTATTTTTAATTCCATCTGCACCATTAGTTTCAACTTTAACATCTACTCCTAATTTTTCTCCAGCTTCTTTCAATGCTGCTTCAGCCATATATGTATGTGCAATTCCTGTTGGACAAAGCAGTTACTGCAAGAATTCTCTTTTTGTTTGTAACTTGTGTTTCTTTAACTTCTTCTTTAGGACTTTCTTGTGGTTTTTCTGAATATTTATCAACTAAAAGCATAAACTTCATCAGGACTTCCACAAGTTAATAATCCTTTTGTAAAAATCATCATTTAATAACATCTTTTGATAATTTTGCAAGTGTTTCTATATGTAAATCATGAGCTCCTTCAGAAGCGGCTATCATAAAGAATATATGAACAGGTTCTCCATCTAGTGCATCATAATCAACACCTTTATTAGATCTTTGCAAATAAAACTGAAGGACTATTTACAACAGAAGTTTTAGCATGAGGCATTGCTATTCCTTCACCTAAACCTGTTGAACTTCTTTCTTCTCTTTTTTTAAAATTAAATCTTTAAATACATCAGCATCTGAAACTATATTTTTTTCTTTTTAATCTTGCTATCATTTCATCAATAGCTTCCATCTTTGTATTTGCTTTTTAAATCCATTATCATTAAATCTTTTTTTAGTAAATCTTTAATTTCCATAATGCTCCTTTTTCAATAACTAATTTTTTTAGATATTTCTTCAATAAATTCTAACTCACCAATATCTTCTGAAAAAAACTTGTTGCTGTTCCACAAGCCACTGCAAATCTAAATGCTTTTTTTCTACATCATTTTCTTTTTAGCATATAATTTACAAAACCTGCTACAACAGAGTCTCCAGCTCCCACAGTATTCACAACACTTTCCTTTGCCTTGAATGGTTGAGCGAAAAAGTGAAAAAATCTTTAGCTATATACAATGCTCCCTCACCACCAAGAGATATAATAACATTTTCTGCCATACCAACTAAGTTAGTTCTAACATAGTCTATAATTTCTTTATTATCTTTAAACTCTCTTTTAGCATATTGTTTTTAATTCATCTTTATTAGGTTTTATTAAAAATGGTTTGTATTTTAAAGACTTTTTAAAAGTTTCTCCACTGCTATCGAGAGTAAATTTTTACTGAATTCTCATTTAAAAATTTCTATTATATTTATAAAAAAATCATTTCCTAAATTGCTAGGCACTGAACCTGATAAGATTACAAAATCATCGCTTTTTAATTTTTCTGATTTTTATCTAAAAAAACTCTTCTTTTTCTTTATCTGAAATCTTTGGACCTGGACAATTGATTTCAGTTTCTTCTTCTGTTTTTAATTTTACATTTATTCTAGTATTTTTCTTTAACAGTCACAAAAATCTGAAGGTATATTTAATTTTTTTAAGATTTTTCCTCAATAAATCCTCCTGTGAAACCTCCTAAAAAAACCTAGATTTACACATTCTGTCCCTACATTTTTAAGAGTTTAGATACCATTATCCCTTTTCCACCAGCAAAAAAATTATCTTCATAGGCTCTATTAGTTTCACCTATTTGAAAGTCTTTTACTCTGACAATAAAAATCAATGGAGGGATTTAAAGTTACTGAATATATCATTCGTTCACCTTCCTTTTCATTAATAAAAGATATAATATCTTATTGCTGTGACGTCCATTATTGTTGAAAAGAGCCTTTTGTGGAGCTCTTGAAACACTAATAGCTGACAAAGCAGTTCTATACATTTATTATTTTAGTATTTTTTTAATTATGTCTTTATTTATTTCTTTTTTTATCTGTTATTATGGTTTGCTTCTTCAAGCTTAGCTACGTTTGCAAAAATAGATCGTATCAAACTTTGTACTATCTGCTAAGATAAAAAGCTTTATTAGAATTTTTCTATAGCCTGTTTTATCAATGCTTCTTCAACATCATGAGTAGAATATCCATTTTCATTTATTCCATTTATTCCAATAAAAGCCTTATCAAATCTAAATTCTGATAAATCTCTTAAAGCTTTTACTCCAACAATAGCTAGAGTACTCTTTTTTTATTCTTCCACCAATTAAGTAAGTTTCTATATCATTGGCTATAAGTCTTTCTAAATGTATTATTCCATTAGTTACAACCTTTATATCTTTCCCTTTATATAGTCAATAATTTCATAAGTTGTTGTTCCTGCATCTAAATAAATATAGTCACCATCTGATATGAACTGTGCTGCCATTTGAGCAATTTTCTTTTTACTATCTTTGTTAGTGTTCTTTTTCTTTGATTTCTATTTCTTTTTCTAGCAACTTTCCTTAAAACTGCACCTACTCTTACTCTTTTAATTTTATTTTCCTTTTTCAAGATAAGCTAAGTCCCTTCTTAATGTTGCCTCACTGATTTTTTTAAATCTTTGATAATTTTTGAATTTTCTATACTGCCTTGTGTTTCTATAAGTTTTTAAAAATAAGTGAAATTCTGTCTTCAAATAACATATCTTTTTCCTTTTTTTATAACTTGATTATTTTTGTTATTTTAATTATACAATCATTTTCAATCTTTTTCAATCATAATCATTCATAATTTTTGACTTATTTTGCAAAAGAAATTTTACCATTTTCATAAATTTTTATAAAATTTTTTTAAAAATTTATTTTTAGTAACATTTGTTACCGAAATATTTTATTTAATACCATATAATAATATTGTAATAGATTTGATTTTACCCTCTCCGGCTGATTGTGCTGATTTTTAAATCACCAATCAGCTACTCATTTATTACCCCAAAAAGAGAAATCACCAGAGGATTCTAATGATTTCTCTTTGTTTAATTATTCTTTATCTCTTCTAAATTTAATACTTTTCTATCAACTGTTTTTATTTCTTTCAATTCTTCTACAGATAAGTTTTTCTAAAAAGATGCAATATTCATTTGGATAGCCTCCAACAAACTCCATCTTAGGCATTGTGATTTGATTTGGATTTTTTTATCCATAAACATAATTTATTATTGCCCCAAAACCTTGTTAATTTTAAAACTTCACCTTTATACAGAACATCTATATCTTTCATATAATCACCTATAATTTTTGTCATAATAATCATATTATATCACAAAAGAATGAAAATGAGATTTTTCTCAAAAAAATATTGCTTTTTTTATAAAAAGATATATAATAAAAGTAAATCAATTTTAGAAAGGAGAAAGAAAGATGTTATTACAATTCTATTTCTCAAATTATAGATCGTTTTGAAGGTGAAGGAATTTTTAGATATGAGAGCAAGTGGAAGTAATGAATTATCTTCACATGTAGAAATACTCTTAATGAACGAGTTTTTACCAGTGACTGCTATTTATGGTGCAAATGCAAGTGGAAAATCTTCTGTATTTGAAGCTTTTCAATTTATGGCTTTTTGTGTTTTTAGAGTCTTTATCTTTCTCAGATGAAAAATAAAAAAATCCATACAAACTAAAAAGTAGATTCTTTTTAAATTTAGTGAAAGTAGAAGAAACCAAGTGAATTTGAAATCAATTATATAGATAAAAAGGAAAAAAAGAACTATATTATAATTATGGATTTAAAATAGATAATTCAGGTATTTTTAGAAGAGTACTTAGCATATAATACAAAAACAGGAGTAAAAAGAAACGAGGACTATACTTATATTTTTTTAAAAGAGAAAGAAATCAAAAACTTCATTTAAACTCCACAATAGAAAAAGTTTAGAGAAAATTTAGAAATTTCTTTAAAAGACAAAACACTTTTAGTTTCATTAGGAGCAAAATTAAATATAGATGAATTTATTAGAGTAAGAACTTGGTTTATAAATACAGAAGTCATCAATTTTAGTAACTCATTATATGGTGTACTTTTAGAAAAATACTCTACCTAATAATATATTTGAAAGTGAGGAAGTTAGAAAAAAATTTAGTCAATTTTATAAATTCTTTTGATGATTCTATTATTGATATAGAAGTAGAAAAAAATTTCTGCTATTGATGAAAATGATAATGATAATTACAGAGTATTTACTATACATAAATCTGACAAAAGAAACTTCAACTGCAAGAATATCAATGAATGAGGAATCATCAGGAACTAAAAAAATGTTTTCTTTGTATCAAACTTTATTAGATGCTTTAGAAAATGGTGGAGTTTTCTTTGCTGATGAGTTAGACATTAAATTACATCCATTACTTATGAGAAATATACTATTGACGTTTACAGATAAAGAAAAAAATCCTAACAATGCTCAATTAATATTTACAACACATAATACTATCTATATGGATATGGATTTATTACGTAGAGATGAAATATGGTTTGTTGAAAAAGATAATGGAGTATCAAATTTATACTCTTTAGATGATATCACAAATGAAAAAAAGGTGAGAAAGTAAGAAAAAGATTCTAATTATGAAAAAAACATTACCTATTAGGAAACTATGGAGCCATCCCTAACTTAAAAAAACTTATTAGGGAGGAAATAACAATGAAAAAAAGGCTAATAGATTAACAGAAAATCGTAGTGAAAGAAAAAAAGTATTTTTGAAATCTGGTGCATATTTGATAGTTACTGATGCAGAAAAAAACTGAGAAAAAAATTACTTTGAAGGGATAAAAAAATATTATTCCTGATAGTTTAAAAAAATGATTTACAAATAAAAAAATATACTCTAATAAACCCTTGGCAAAAAAATTATTGATTTTGCTACCGAACAAAGAAACAAAGATGAAAGATTTAGAGATATATGGCTTGTATTTGATAGAGATGAAGTTAAAAAAATTTTGATAAGCTAATAGAAGATGCTAAAGAAAGTAAAATGAATGTTGCTTGGTCAAATCCTTGTTTTGAAATCTGGTTGATGTCATATTTTCAAATCCCTAAAAAAATATAGATGACTCTCAAAAAAATGTTGTGAAACTTTTTGAAAAGGTATTTCAAGAGAATACTAACAAAAAAATATAAAAAAATCAGAAGAAAAAAATTTATAATATCCTTTGTGAAAAAGGAAATGAAAATAGGGCTATAGAAAGATCTAGAGAAAAATATCATCAAGTAAGAAAAGAATACAGCAAACCAAGTAAAATGATAGGATGCACTACTGTTTATAAGTTAGTTGAAGAGTTGAAAAAGGAAAAATTGAACTAAAAAAATAAATTAGAAGAATAATAAAAAAATAAAGCCTTCTGTGATATTTCTACCATAGAAGGCTATTATTATTTAATTATTCAGCTTCAACTATAATTTCTTCAGCTGATTCAGTATGCAGATTTTTTTCAGCTATTAAATCTTCTATATGTTCTTTCATTTCAGTTAGACCTTCAATATCTAATCCTTCAAGACTTGAACAAGAAGAAGTTTTTATATTGATTCCTTGTTTTCTTAAGAAGTCATCAACTTTAGCTTGATTTTTTTATATAAGTAAAAAAAGCTACTGCTGCTACTCCAACTCCAACTGCTGCACCTACTAAATGATCTTTTTGTTATTGTGTTTCCAAACATTTTTAAACCTCCTAAATTTTTCTTTAAATTATATTATTAACAAAATAAGTGAATTTCACTTTTAATTTTTTTACTTAAAGTTACATATTTTTTTCATTAAATTGACAGTAGTCACTGTGTTTTTTTAAAAAAATATTTGATGAATAAAAATCTGAAAAAAATTTTCTATAGTATTATCATCTACAATAGTTGCTGTATATTGATATCCTTTTTCAGTTTTTTTACTCTAAAGACTTTTATAAGTTTTGTCATTTTATGTGATACTGTTAAGTGTCTACCAAAGGTAGTTAGCCACATAATAAGGACTGTACTCAATTTTTGTTCTGTAAAGAATGATTTTTAAAAAGATATAGAGCTGGTAAAATTTCTATATCGAACATTCCTCTTTTCTTAACTTCACCATAAGCATGCTCAAATACTGACCCTGCAGTTAATCCCATAGAGAACACATTCATTGAACTTTGTAAATTTGTATCATTCTTATTGATTACTCCATTTAAATAAGAAACCATTATAGATGCTAAAGCATACATAGATAGTGGAGAAATTGATTTATATACATTTTCTTCAACTAATTTTACAGGTAGTAAACCATTTTCTATTGAAAAAAAGAAATAGCCACTCTATATATAATTTCTTGTAAAAAAATATTTCACTTGGTGAAAAAATTTAATGTTACAGTTTTTAGTCTTGAATTATATCTCATTTCTAAAAAAATTTCAAATTATTCTTTATATTTGAATAAAAAGTTTTAGCATCTTTTACAGGAGCAGATAATTTTAATCTAACTCTATTTGGTAAAATATGCACTATCGTAATAGTTAACTTTTTCATTTTAGCCCCTTCCTAGTTAGTCTTTATATCATATTTTAGCAGTTTTAATGAGTTCAAAACAACTAAAAATAGTCGTTGAATTATGTAAAAACTGACGCATAAATTGGTGCTAATATTCCTGTTGCTCCTAGTACTAAAGCAAAAGTGTTAAGTCCAATTACCATAGCAAAGTTTTCTTTTATAGTCTTAACTGTACTCTTAGATAGTCCAATTACTCCTGGAACTAAAAGAGGGTTATCTTGTGTAATAGTTATATCTGCTGCCTCCATTGCAACATCAGTTCTTGTACTTCCTAACGCAACTCCAACATTTGCATATGATAGAGCAGGGGCATCATTTACTCCATCACCTATCATAATTACATTAGAACCTTTTTGATTGGAATTTTTAAGATATTTTTTTGCCTTATCTTCAGGAAGTAATTCAGATTCATATCTGTCTATTGACATTCTTGAAGCAATAGTTTCTGCTTGTTGTCTCAAATCTCCTGTTAATAAAACTATATCATCAACTCCATAATTTCTAAGTCTGTTTATAGCTTTTTTTAATATTTTTCTCTAGGTGGATCAGAAACTCCAATAAGACCTATAATTTTATCATCTTGTGCTATATAAAGTCCTATTTCTCCTCTTGAAATAATACCTCTCTCAGCATCTATTGCTGCTGTCAGATTAACATTATTTTCAAGCATGTACTTCTTACTTCCAACTCTTATAACCTTAGCTTCTTTTCCTTTACCTACCTTTGTTTCAACTCCACGACTTACAACAGTTTTTTTATCTTACTGTGTTTAGGAATTTCTATTCCTCTATCTTTAATTTCTGTCATTATTGCAGTTGCAAGTGGGTGTGAAGATTGCTCTTCAGCTGCTCCAGCAAGTCCTATCATTTCATTTTCAGACATATTATTATCAAAAACTTCTATACTTTTGTACCTTTGGTTTCCTTCAGTAATAGTTCCTGTCTTATCAAATATTACAGTCTCAGCCTTTGATAATTCTTCTATAAAGTTACTTCCTTTTACTAATATACCATTCTTAGTAGCTGTATTTATTGCAGCTGAGAAAGCAACTGCTGTTGATAATCTAATTCCACAAGAATAATCAATAACAAGCATACTCATGGCCTTAGTAATGCTTCTTGTACTTGCATAAACTATTCCTGCTAAAAATAAAGTTCAATGGAATTAATTGTGCTGAGAAAGTATCAGCATAATTTTTGTATATCAGCCTTGTTAAAGTTTGCATCTTCAACAAGTTTTATAATTCTTGAAACAGTTCTGTCATCTCCAACTTTTTCTGCTAATATACTTATATTTCCATTTTTAACTATAGTTCCTGCATGAACAGTTTCACCTTCAGCTTTCTTCAATGGCATATATTCACCTGTTATTGAAGATTGGTCTATCAATGCTTCACCTTTTATTATCTTACCATCAACACTGATTTTTTTCTCCAGTTTGAACTACTATAATATCATCTTTTTGGATTTCTTCTATTGGAACTCTTTTTACATTATCTTCAGAAATTTCTTTTCCAAACATAACTTTCTCCAACACTTAGCATATCTTTTATAGCTCCACGAGTTTTTTTCCATAGTATAAACTGTTAAAAGTTCTGATACTTCTTCTAGGAACATTATAGTTAGTGCTGCACTTTCTTTTCCAAGAAGAATACTACTTATTATCGCACTTGAACTTAAAGTATCCGCATTAGGTCTTTTTGTTTTTAACAAGAGAATTAATACCATTTTTTTCAATACAGGCATAGCAAGTGCTAAAGTAGATAGAGTATTGTAATTTAAAAATCTTCTAATTCCTGTTGTTACAACTTCTTGTTTTTGATTTAAAGAATAGATTATATCCTAAAAAGTCCAGTAGTTGTAATAATTTTTCTTTATAATTTCTCCAGGAGTTTCTTCTTGTAATTTTCTTTCGATTACATACTTAGATGATTTTTCAATCTTTTCATTTTTACATATTTCAAATATATGTGAGTTAAGTGTATTTTTGTATTAAGTTTATTAAATTTTTGCTCACTTAAAGAAACATCTTCAAAAATATATAAGGATAGTACCTGTTATTAAACTTATCTCTACACTTTCTATATATCTTACTTGCACTAATTGTTTTTCAATTTCAGTTTTCAAAAAAGCTCCAATATATTTAAAAAGCTTTTACTTTTTTTATACGAATTCTTCCTCTTATTCTGTGTACAATCTCACAAGCGAGTAAATTATCATTTTTTTCATTGATTATTTTCTCCCTTCCAATTCTCCTTTAACATCTCATAAAAATCTTTTGACATTTTTTTCAACTTCGTCAACAGACATACCATGATAAACATCTTCATTATCGACTATGATCTTCCAAATCTTGTTTAGCCAGTTAACTATATCTTGCTCTTTCAATTTTGTTTTATCATATTCTATTAATATTTTGCTTGTTAAATAAGAATATTCAATAGATTTTATCCCAGTTTTTAATTTTATTATAGCACTTATATAATGTTCATGTTTTTTTCATTTCTTCTGGGAATTTATCAAGTGAAGGTATAAGAAGTCTTATTCTTCCAGGAATACTATGAACAACTTTTTACCTTGTTAAACATTAAATAAGTTTTCTTTAATATATCTTTAAACATCCAGACCTCCTTACTATGATTTTTTTGATAGAAGCCTATATGACCACCAAATTAATGTTGCTCCACCTGGTAAAATCATATCAGTCTTAAACTTCTTTAATCCATATATTAAAAGACCTGTTCCCAATAAAGTCTTTGTATCGAACAAACCTTTTTGTTTTATTATATATAGTAATATCTGCTATTTGAGCCACAGTCTTAAATAAAGTTTTTAGCCTTAGCTTCTCTTCCTTTTAAAAAGTTCTTCATCTAAATTTAATAACTTAAGGACTATTCCTATCATAAATTGAGTATCTATTTCTTTTATTATCAAATTCAACTGTTAAACTTCCAAGACTTTCAACTACTTTTAAAACTTTTTGATAATTTCTATCTTTTTCAGATTTTCTTTTTAAGTTCTCAATCTCAACTTTATTATTTTTTTAACTTTTCTATTTCCATTCTAAGTCTATTTTTAGTAGCACTTTTTACTTCAAAAAACACCATAAAAAATTAGGTAATAACATGTTGTTTTTTTCATATAACCTCCTCTCTAAAAATATTTTTTTGTTATCAAAAATATCTAATATTTTATATATAATTTTGAATAATTTTTATTAATTTGATTATATCTTATTAATTAATTTTTATGCAAGTATTTTTCAATATCTAAATTTTTATTTCTAATATTTTTCAAGGCTTTGTATTTTCAATATTTATAATAAAGTGTAAAATTATATGTTTTTTTATAAAAAAATGGTGCAAAAAGTGGAGCAGAAAAAAAGAGAGTTTTTAAACTCCCTTTAATTTATTAATTAGTTCTATGGCTTCGTTTTTCTTTGCTAGGGTATAAATGACTATAAACATTTAATGTCATAGCTATGTTACTATGTCCTAACCTTTGAGATATTAGCAGGATATCAACACCGTTATTGATTAAAAAAACTTGCGTGGCTGTGTCTTAAGTCATGTATCCTTAAATCTTTTTAGAACCTTTAGAACTACCTTTTTAAATTTAGCGGTATAGCTAGTCTTTTGATGCCTAAATATAAAGTCATCATCAATTATATATAGTGCCTTGTCTAAATACTCTTTTATATCCTCAACTAATCTATCATCAATTTTTTTATAATTCTATTGCTTCTCTTAGTCTTAGGACTTGTCAAACTTTCTTTACCGTGTAATTTAGTATAATTTTTTTGTTACTGATATAGTCTTATTTTTCAAAATCTATATCATCAATCTTTAAGGCTCTAGCTTCACCTATTCGTAAGCCAGTCCAAAAAAAGTAGTTTAAACATTAGCTTCATGTCTTCATTATTGACTTGCTCCACTATTTGATTAAATTCATCAACTGTAATTATATTTATTTCTTTTGATGTTTCAATCTTTAATCTTTCAACCATATCAAATGGATTATTTGATAAATTTCTATATCTAACACACCAGGTAAATAACATTCTTAAGTTTATATTGATTATCTTTACTGTGCTGGGCTTATATGTCTTTATTAGCTCATTTTGAAAATCTGATATTATTTTAGGGTGTTATTTCAGATAAAATAAAATTGTCAAAAAAATATGATATTTTTTTAAAAATTGACTTTAAATTTAAAAATGAACTTTCTTTCACTCTCATTTTTTTATATTCTAGGGTACTTATCTACTATCTTTCTAAATTGAATATTTGAACCTAGGCTATTATCTAATATCATATTTTTTTCATATTCTAAGGCTTCTTTTTACTTTTTGAAACCTCTTTTATATATTCTTTTGCTATTTCCATTAATTAATTTTTATTGTGAATCTAGCGTTCCACCTTCCAGTGTACTCACCTTTTTAATTTTTTTCCTTTTCAGCAGGCATATAATTAAGCCCCCATTCTTTCAAGTAAGTAGTCTTCTCTAATTTTTTTCCTTGTACAGTCAAATAACCTTTTGTCTTTTTAATTCAGCATTTAAAGTTCTAATAATTTCATATGCCTTTGGCTTACTAACTTGTAATAAATTCTTTACATCATTGACATTTAACATTTTCATTTAATCAACTCCTTTGATATGATAGAGGCTTAGTTTTTTTATAATTGTTATTATCTTTAATAATAAACCCTTTGTCTATTCTATCAACTATTTCAATACCCATCTCTTTAAATATCTCATCTCCAAACCTAGCCAACTTATAATCAATTAATGTCATTATAGCCTTGTCCTTGCTAAATACTTCATATTGTTCTAAGTTCTCTAAATACTTTTCATAGCTTCCTTTTTGCTCCATTTAATAGATATTTAATAAACTTATATTGTTCAATAAATACCTCTAGCTTACCCCTGTCATTATCTAGCTCATAAAAAAATCAAATGGTGGATTATAATTATTTTTTTGTTATATATTCCATAATTGTTAGCATATATCCGAATGTAAATTCCAATCTATCCATGAAATTAAATCTATCATCGTTTAACAGTTCAAAACAAATATTTTCAAGTAATAAATCTGTTTTTACCTTTGTAGTCATCTGAATCATAAGTTTTTATTAATTGTTATTCTCATTCTTAACCTCTCCCTTTTTTTCCTTCAACTTATTGATTATATGATTACCCCTTGAATATACCCTTCTTTAAATGCAATATTAACTAATTTAACTAATCTTTTTACAGTTTCCTTTTTTTAAGTCCTCCGAAAACTCCGTACTCTTTATAAATATAATAAAATTGCTTGTTTCATTTTTTTAATTTTTTTCAGTTGCTTCAATTTTTCATATTTTTTTATAACCTCCTTAATTTCTAAAGTTCAATCTATTTTTTTATTAAAAATTTATACTATATTTTTTTAATACTTTTTTTTAAAAAAAGTCTTTTTTTCTTAAAAAAACTGGTTACCTATAAAATTATTTTAATACCAATACTAAATTAACAGGTTTCAAAAAAATAAGTAACTAGTCTTAAAAATTGGTTACCTTATCTAATAAAGAATTTATCTTAATTAGAATCAAAAAGGTAACCGGTAACCGCTTTTTAAAAATTCTTATATATATATATTATTATTTATTAACTAACTATATATAGATAAATAGGTTAAAACTGGTTACCAGTTACTAGAACCTATCAAATAAAGATATAATCTATCTTTGACTAGGTAACCGCTTTTTTTATAAACTGGTTACCTTTAGTTACCTTAAGCTTTTAACACTATTCAAATATTGAAATAATGTATATTTAATTAGGTAACCGCTTTTTTTAAACAGTTTCAAGTTGCCTATTATTCGTAATTATATAGTCCTTATTTTTTTCAAATTTTTTTGCTTCATTAAAAAAATTTTTTTCAAAAAAGGTAACCGCTTTTTTTAAAAATTTTATTCTTTTTGGTTTGCTGTTCTAATATCTTAAAAAAACTTTGTCAACTTTTTCCATTATTTTTATACGGCTTTTACTTCGATGTTTTTTTAATACTTGCTTTTATAGATTTACTAAAATTTATCTTAGTAAGTGGTTTATGTCCATTGTTTTGGCAAAAATTTAATATATCTCTCATAAGCTTCAGCAACAGGCATATTATTAAAAGTTTTTTTCACCTAACCATGAATTCTCTTGTATTTCTTCAATAAAATACAATATAGGATTATTATCCTTGTCAAATTCATTTAAAACAACTTTCCGATTTATGAGAATAAGTAAATTTATTGTTATTCAATATCTCTTTTAAAGTTCTCTAAGGCTAAAATTAACAGTGCCTCCATGTTCTCGCTAGTTGTCATTTCTTTTCACAATGTTAGGTCTTAGATTTCCATTTTCTACACTGTAAACATTAGGAAAAAAATTACAAATATTAACCTGTCTTTTTATTGCACCTGTTTTATCATCAAACCCTAGGCATTGTATTACAACTAAATATATGTTTTGCGTATGGTTTTATATGTGAAAGCGTCTTTTCCTTTTTGCTCCAATAAAAATATCATTACCAGCTATAACCTTTTTAAATTTACTATCATCAGTTATATATTGCCCGCTTATATCATCACCTAAATTAATTGATTTATTCATAATACCAAACAAGCCAAACCTTGACACTATATCCTGAATATCTAAACTACAACAATTATCAGCACCAAAAAGCTTTTTAATACTTCTAAAAATTTACTTTTTACCATTTCTATGGTCGCCTTTTTATTACTAGTGCTTTTCTTAAAAAAACACTCAGGATATAGGCAATAACCTAAAAAATTCTAATAATATTTTTTTAATTGACTCGTATCATCACAAACTAAATCATTTAGATAACATATGATATCAGTATAATCTGCATTAGGATTATATTTATAATCAATATAGAAGGTTGTAACAATATTTGGAGCATGCTCATATAATCTTATTTCTTTATCAGCTATATTAATTAAACCATTCTTTACTGAAATAAATTCAAGGTTTTTTTCTTTTTTGGTGCTTCAAAATAAATAATATTTCTTTCCTTTGTTTTTCACTTAAATTTTTTTATTAACTTGGTGAATTAAATTTTTCAATTTCTGTATTAGTTAGGCATTGATAACATCTACCATTATAACCATAAATTAAATTGTCTAGCTTAATAAGGTTATTTTCTTCAACCAACATTTTAGCAATGTAATAAGAGTTTATATTAACCTTTGTATTAACTTCATTTACAAAATTATCTATCTTATTTTTTTATTAAATTCTAGGTCCTCTTTTTCTAGTCCTATTTCTTTTAAAAAGTCATTTAATTTCTTTTTTTGTCCATGTACCAACTCCATGTATCAACTTTCATTTCTGGTATTTTTCCTAAGAAAATAAAGGGGTAGCGTTATAAAATACCATTTATAAAAAACTTATTTAACTACCCCCTTATATATCAAAAGTTCATTTTAAATGTTCCTAGCTTCCTATTATTTTTTTACCTTCTATCATATATCAATCCCTTTTTAAGTACTCAGAAAAACTCTAGGTTATTCTAATGCTTTATATTCAAGAATATAATCTTCTTCAATAGTATTAGCTATTTTTCCATACTCAAAAATATAAGTTTTTGGATATTTCTATAATGTCATTTATAGAGTTATCTAACTGTATACAAATTTTTATTATGTCCTAATGGCATTAATATTTTTTTCTATTTCTTCCAGTAGGTTATTTAATTTTTCCTTTTCTTCCTTGAATTTATTTTTATTAGTCCTTTTCTTTCAGCTAATTCAACAAAAATATAATATTAAATTTTTGTTCTAATTCATTCATTGTTAAAATCTCCTTTTTTTATAGTTCAAAATGTATACTTATTAAAATTTATATTTACAATTATTATTTTTGTATAATTCAGATATTAAAACCCCTTAATAATTAATTTTTTTAGCTCCCCAGCTCTTAATTTATTATTAAGGTTTTTCATTTTCTGATAATTCCTTTAGCTTTTCAATAACTTCGTCCATTGTACCTCTTATAAAAAAATGTTCATGCTTCCACCTCTCTAGTCATTAAAGTATCTATGTCAACCATTGCTATAGTCCAAATCTTATCAATATCATCTTTTCCTAATTTTCTTAATATCCTAAACTTATATTGCTGGTGAATCTCTAGTATCATAAGTTCAAAAATTTAACTCAATGCTATAATCTCCTATCACTTCCTTTATTCCTAAGTTTTTCAATTAATTCTAATATCTCTTTGTTTTCTTCCTGGTCCTCATTTTTAAAACTAATAATTACATCATCTTTATTTATAAATACCTTAGTGGCTTCATATGATAGAGCCATAAACAAACCATCGATATAAACTTTTTAATCATTTATCACTCCTTTTATTAATTTTTTTAGCCATTTATTTTTATTTAACTTTTATCATATTCACACCCTTATGATTTCAATTTTAATCTCTTGGTTAAAAGCCTATACGTTTAAATTTTTTTAATCAAACATCTTAGACAATTTTTTTATATGGCTAACTATTTTTTTAAAAATTATTTATGATAACTTATTGAATTAAACTTAAATTTTTTTATTTTTTTCTTTCTTCTGCTAATTTTCTTAATCTCTCAGTTGCTTTTTGTTTTGCTTCTTCTGATAATGTTCTAGTCTTTTTTTCTATTGCCGTTTTTCATCTAATTTATACCCAAATCTAAATTGATATAATGGACATTTTTAGCAAAAACAATTTTTAACTTCTTCACTGCTTCCACAACTACAGTCTAAACATTTTTTTGTCTTATTGCTTTCATTGGTGTAATTTCTTTCATATTCATTTACTCCTTTAACTAATTAATTTTTGTTCTATGTCTACCAGTGAATCAATACAAGCTTTTTACATTCCTTATAAATAGCTTTAACATCTAGCTTTTTATACATTCCTTTTAAAATTGTCTTTTCAATAATGTTTTCAAGTTCTTTAATTTCTTCTAGGTCAATAGTGTATGCTCAACTCACCCATTCCATGATATATTCTATATTTCTTTAGTGTATTTCTATATTCTGTTTCCTCTTTTTTCTTTCAGATTCTCTCTGATATTATAATAATTATTATTTTATATATCTAATTATTATATTTATATATTATATTATATATTATACCGCACCCTTATTTTTATTCTTTGTTTGTTCAGTTAATTTCTTTGTTCAGTGCCTTCTTTGATTAGAGGTCAGTCAGTTTTCTGAACAACCTTCAAGCCTCAATGTACTTTGATTATTTATGTTTTAATTTCAGCTGTAATATTATTTAGTATTTTCCTTCTCCAGCTTCAGGTTTTATTCATCTATATCCTTTTTCTAGACTAAAGGTTAGTTCAGTTCTATTCTTCTTTATTCCTTTTAACATGGGTGCCCTCATTTGGTGTTGGCTTGGAATGCTCTTCTAACATCATCATTAATTAATTGGTTTAACTCAGGCTTTGTTTCTTAGTTAAATTCTTTGTTAAACTTGGTGTGATTTTGGGTTGTTCTTTGGATGGTTTAATCGATTTTAACTTGGGTTGTGATTATATTCTCATTTTTTTATTTGCTCGAAGGTTTATCGCTCTCTCAATAGGAAAATTATAAAATTATAATTTAAGAAACTTATCAAGAAGAATTAGCCACAAGAATAGGAAAAAGAGATAATGATTTATTTATGATGAAATTACCTGAATTAGTAAAATAATAGAAATTTTAATTTAATGATGAGCAAGACATTCAGTTGATATTCCAACCTAATGAGGATGGTTCTTCTTAATATTGGTGGGTTAAAAATAGTGAAAAACTAGTTCTAAAATCATGGTTGTCAAATTATGAGAATGAAACAATTAACAAAATCATGCTTTTAGGTATTGCCACTTATACAAAACTCACAATAAAATAAAGTCTGACTATGCTTGCCAACCAAGATAAATCTAATTAAGTGCTTTTATTTGACTTTTACTAGTTATAGTGTCTTTTTACTTTTGTGGTGGTTATTACTTCAAATTAATTGAGCTTTAATATTCTTTTCATTCTACTATCGTCTCATACACAAATATATCTCTTTCTTAAATAATAATTGTTTGGTTCTTTTCAGGCATTTATCCTTGGTGCTTCTCTTGGTGGCCCCATTGTCATCTTTATAATGCCTGTAAATATGATTTTGTTTGTTTTAGTATATGATGGCTTTAAACTGTGGGTCATAAAATCTCTAAGCATAAATTTTGGCTGGCTATATGAACTACCTGACTCAATTTTGTTGGACAAAATATTATTATCTAGGTGATGGCTGGGACAACAGGCCCACTGTTTCTGAAATACCTTTACAGGCCCCATTGAACAGTGTCTTTATCCCCTGGCTAAAGTCTTGTGTACTAACAGATAAATTTAAATTCTGTCAATCTCAGTTTGTTAATTTAAAACTATTAAGTCTAAGGTCTAATTAGTTTAAATTCTAATTTAATCTTGTTTTTATTTGGTATTATTATGTCTTTTTGTAACTTTAGGTTCGATGTGTTAGTTTGCCCATTACAAATAAATTCTGACCTCTTTGATCGTTTTATCTCTTCTTTATTCTGGATTATATCAAGCTTTCTTATTAACATTAAGCAGGTACTCTAGCTTTATTTGTATTTTATTGTTCTGTGTCTTCATTTTCAAAAATCTCTAATATACTCATTATACCAAATAAAACCAATTGGCTATTTTATTAACATCATACATTTTTAACACCTCCATTTAATTAAAAGACACCCAGTTAATGAGTGCTTTTATCATAAGCTATTTACCATTATTCATCATAATGACCTTTACAGGATATGATAACAACTATTTCATTTACAATATCATAAATCAATCTGTTATATTGGTCTATTCTTCTACTATATCCATTCCGATATTTTTAGTTTTTTTCTGGCTTTCCTATTCCATTTAAAAACTCCATTTCTCTCAATATCTTTAATTAATTCATTGATTTTTACAGTCTTTTTATCTATGACTAGCCATTCTTTTGTAGTCTTCCCAAGCTTCATCATCCCATAATTTTTTTCATTTTAGACATCATCTACTTCTATAAGTTCATGAAATTGTCCTTTTTCCAGCTTTTTACATTTTCAATTCTTTTTGTCTATTTCTTCCCAGTATTTCAATCTTTTTAAGTTCTTCAAGTATTTCATTATATTTCTTAGCAGTTATTAAAATTAAATCATCAGCGTCATTTTCTCTTTTTATAATAATTTCATTTTTCATTTCCTATCATTTTATCAAAAATATCATTAACATTAATAGATATCATTTTCAACACCTCCATTTAATTAATTATAAGACATATAACTTTCAATGTCAATTTTATATCTTTATATGTTTTTTTAATATCTTATTATATATTTTTTTATATGTTTTTATGTTCTGAATATGAAAAACAAAAAATCTAACATATAAAAAAATAAATATGAAAGTAGCATTTTTTTAAACTATCGATAAAAATGATATGTTATTCAACTTTTTTTAATGGTAAATAATTTTTTTACATATAATACCAGTTATATGCAAAAAAATATAATAGCCTTTGTATGATAGAAATAATAGGCTTTTTCAAGGTTATAAGTTAGCTTCACAATTTTTAATATGGCAATAAAATTTTTATCAGTTATCAAAAAATGATTTTTAGTTCTTCTGTAGTTAAATTTTTAAATGGATCATCTGTTTTTACATTTCCATTTACCTCAACCTTTTTGAATGTATTCACCAGTCATTTTTATTTAATAAGTCCACTGCCTTTTAATTTATCGGATATCTTGACATCATTATTTAATATTAGTCTTGTTAAAAAAACTCCTGACGTTCTTTGGCCGTCATAATATTATTAATAGCTATATTTTTTTACTTAATCTATCAATAGCTTCTTTTATATCAACATTTTTCAATAATCTTTGTCCCTATGCTGTAAGCTGTTTTCTTACTGTATCCAGCTGTTATGGCTGAATGAGTAGCATTACCAGTTTTTATGTATTCTTGAATAAATAGTTCTTGCCTATGTGTCATCTTTATCACCTCTTAAGATAAATTATAACATAGCTTCAAAAAAATAAAGGACAAGTTATAGCAGGTTATTTATGTCAATTTTAATTGTCCTTTTTGTCTAGTCTTCTAGCTGGAGCAAATAACTATAACAGATTTCAATTTTAATCTAAAACCCCTTATTATTTATCAGTATTTTTAAATCAAAACCATTAGCCTATATCTTATATACCTTTACTATTTAGAATTTTAAATTCCACTATATAAAAGCCTTTTTTTACTCCTTCCTTATCCAGTAGCTAAAGCCTTTTAAATGCTGTTATCATATCCAAAAAGATAGATATATAAACTAAATTATTTTTTTATCAAATTAATTTTTCAAGTGCATTAATGGAGCAATAAAAACAATATAGGATATTTTATTCTTTAGTATCAATTCCTTTTTTTATTATTTCTATAAGTTCATTTCTATTATATGCTTTATCAAGTTTTTATATTTCCTTTATTTTTACCTCCTCCACCTTTGATATTAGGAAAAATTCTTAACAATATTTATGATGATTTCCTTACAGTCATAAATATTAGACATTAAAAGTATAACTTGTGTTATATCCCAATTAATAATAGAAATTTATCTAAATTTATAAATTTAGGTAAGATTCCTACTAAATTTTTCATCTTCATTGTATATTAAAATTTTAAAATCTTTATAATCAATAAAGGTATTTTCAAAATCTTTTGCCATAAGCTCTGCATATCTCATTCCTAAAGATTTTTAATTCAGCTGTTACACTAGCCTTTTTCTTTTTAAAAGATTTGTCTAGCATTTCTAAGATTTCATCATCTTTACAAGAAAAAAAGTATTAGTTAATTTTTTTATAATATCATGCTTTTTATTGTAGTCATTCTTAGCTCTATCTCCTGCTAGAAAAATAGAATCTAGTGTAATTACCCTTTATATTTTCATGATTTATAATTTTAAAAGATTTCTATTTCTGAAGTTCTTGAAACATGAAAACCTGCACAAGCACAGATATCAACATCTCCAATTTTTATAAATCTTACATCACCTTTTTATTTTTTTCTTTTATAGCCTTTTCTAAGATTTTCAAATTTATAGAGCCTCTTCATTTGTATAGATTTCTTCTTCAACTAATATATCTGCCTTTATATCTTTATTTACTAGTTCTTCTAACTTTTCTATAACTTCTTTTGAAATATCTTTTTGATCTAAATCTACAGTCGTATATTCTTCAGCCATTCTAAAACCTACAGTATTTAATCCAAAATTATTATAGGCTTCAGCAGAAAAAATATGTTGTGCTGTATGTTGCTGTCTTATATCTTCCTGTCTTTTTTTCATCAATAGAGTAAGTGTACTCACCATCTTCTAAATTTTCTATCTAAGATAACAATATTTTCTTTTACTTCAACAATGTTAGCTTCAGCTATTGTTCCTCTATCTCCAAGTTGTCCACCTTTACCATCAACATAGAAAGGAGAATTTAATACTTCATAAGTCATATCAGAAATTTTTAAATTAATTTTTATTTTCCATCAAAAATCCACCTACTTTTTAGAAAATATTTATTAAATGTGTTAGAACACTCGTGGCTTTAGCCGTGAGACATGTACTCGTAGGGTATGAATAACACCAACATTGAAAATGTTGCACTAAAATTGCAATTTTACTAGTTTTAGTGTATAATATATTTTAGAACATTAGCAACTGAATATATAAGGTTAAGGCTAGTAAACAGTAGCCTTGTAAAAATATTCACTGTTCTGTATAATTGTTCTTTTTAAAATATGATATACAGATAAAAGTAGCGGTGTAGACACAAGTCTTATCCAGTAGTGGCTATCGTGGACTAGCCAAAAAGAATAAGGGTTTAAAAACCAAACTTCTTGAAGATAACTTACTTTTTCAGTTATCTTGTAGGCTCTCGACTTTTAGTCGTGAGTAGTTCACTCTCTATATTTTATCATTAATTTAAAAATAAAAACTAGAAATTAAAAAATAAATAAAAAGTTAGGTTGTATAATAAATGGTGTTGATAGAAGAAATTTCTATCAATGCCATTTTTAATAAAAAAAGTTGAGACAACAAAATTTTTCCTGTTAAAATTAAATCGCTGAAAATAACCATAAAAAGGAAGTGATTTCATTGTCTCTATCTAATCTTATCAAAAATTTCTTAAATATTCAAGATGATAATATTTCTTTTCGAAGAAGAATATTGTCAAGTTACTCAAAAGGGATTATCGAGATTAAAGTTTTTAAAAGGATTTCTTAGAGTCTAATTACTGCGCTTGTCCTCATTGTAATTCTAAAAATATTGTTAAAAATGGTTCAAGACATCGTAAAATTAAATATATTCCTATTCAAAATACAATATTGAACTTGAGCTTACTATACAAAGATATATTTGTAAGGATTGTGAAAAACTTTCTCCCCTTCTACTAATATTGTCAGTGATTAACTCTAATATATCTAATAATCTTAAGTACACTATTGCTCTTGAACTTAAAGAAAATGTATCACTTACATATATTGCTAAGAAATATGATATTTCTGTTGCTTCTGTGCAAGAGTTATGAATATTTGCTATCCTGATTTTAAAGTTAATAAAGAACATTTACCAGAAGCTATTTGTATTGATGAATTTAAGTCTGTTAAAAAAATATTGATGGCGCTATGTCTTTTTGTTTTTGCTGATTATCAAAGTAAAAAGTATTATTGATATTGTTGAAGACAGGAGACTTAATTCTCTTACAGAATATTTTCAAGATTTTCTTTAGAAGCAAGAAACAATGTAAAAATATGTCTGCATGGACATGTATGTTCCATACATTAGCCTAGTTAACTCTATCTTTCCTAATGCAGAAATAGTAATAGATAAATTTCCTATATAGTTAATCTTGTTAGCAGAGCATTTAATCAAACTAGAATATCTATTATGAATTCTATTCAAGATGATTCGTTAAAAAGAAAGCTAAAGCTATTCTGGAAATCATTATTAAAATATTATCCTGATCTTTGTCAAGTAAACTATTATTGTCAAAGCTTTTAAGCGCAAACTAAGTAGCAAGATAAGGTAGATTATCTTTTAGAAAAATCCTGAATTAGAGATTAGTTTTAATATCTACCAAGATATTATTCAAAACAATAAAAGCATAATAACTTTAAAAAGATTTGAAGAAATAGTAAAAATATTTAGCTAGTAAAGAAAAATTTCTAAGAAAATGATAATAGCTCTAAAAACTCTGAAAAAAATATGAAATATATTGAGAATATGTTTGAATCAAATATTACTAATGGAGTAATAGAAGGTTTAAAACAATAAAAATTAAATCAATAAAGAGAACAGCATTTGGATATTCAAATTTCAGTAATTTTAAAAAGCGCGTATTAATTCAAGCAGGTATTATTTCAATTAGCGCTTAATTTTTAATGCAATAATACGATTTAGTTCGAATAAAAAAGAGAATTTTTAAGTTTTTATTCTCAAAAATTCTCTTAATTATGTCAGGTCATAGTCTAAACTTTTTATCAACACTATTTGACAAATAACCAAAAGTTATTGCAATTTTTTGCAATAACTTTTAAAATTTAAATTAATTTATATTTTATTTTTGCACCTAGTGCAGCCATAGTAATATAGTTATATGGTTTATTGAAGTGAGGTAAGAATAGAATATCTAATAATTTAAATCTATCTATAGTTACTCCTTCTTGTATAGCTAATGAGAATACATGCATAGCCATAGAAATATCATATTTAGATGCCATTTGAGCTCCAATTATTTTTCTATTATCTTTTCTATACACGATTCTGATATATACTTCTTCATTATTGTGTTCCATGAATTCAGGTTTTTGTAAATCATGGAAAGTTGTTTCTAAAACTTCAATTCCTAATTTTTCAGCTTTTTCAAAAGTAAGTCCTGTAGAAACCATATTTAATCCAAAGATTGAAATTCCGTTAGAACCTTGTACTCCTATGCTTTCTAATTTTGTTCCACAAACATTGTGAGCAGCAACTATTCCTGATCTAACTGCATTTGTTGCAAGAGCGATATAGTTTGTACCACCAATAGAGTTGTCATAAACTGTTGCACAGTCTCCTATAGCATAAACATCATCTAAACTTGTTTTTTGAGTTTTATCAACTACATAAGCACCATTTCTAAATAATTCTAATTTATCTTTTCCTAAGTCTGTGTTAGGTCTGAATCCAGCACATAGAACTACCATATCAGCTGGGAATTCACCTTTATTAGTGATTATTTTTTTCAACTTTTCCATTTCCTTTGAATTTCTTTTTACTAATTGTCCATATTCAAGTTTAATTCCATGCTCTTTCTAATTGAGCATCCATTTTTTTCTCTAAATAATTTATCATAGTAAGTAGATAGACAACCTTCAGCTGCATCAACTAAGTATACTTCTTTTTCCCCAACGTTTGAAAAGCTTCTGCAAGTTCAACTCCGATATATCCTGCTCCAACAACAGCAACTCTTTTCTATTGATTTATTTACATTTAATTTATCAATAACTTCTTGTGCATTTTGGAATAATTTTACATATTGAACATTTTCTAATTCTTTTCCAACGATTGGTAAGTCTATTGGTAAAGAACCTGTAGATAAAAACTAGTTTATCATAGCTTTCTTCATACTTTTTTTACCATCTTTTCCAGTAGCATACACAATTTTTTTATCGAAAATCGATATTTGTAACACCTGTTTCCATATGGATTTTAGCACCTTTTTGCTTCTAATTTTTCTTTTGAAGAATAAAATAATCCATCTGAACCTGCTATTTGTCCACCTATCCAAAGAGCCATTCCACATCCTAGGAAACTAATATTTGAGTTACTATCAAATACAACAACTTCATTTCCTTTTATAGTTGTCTAACATTGTGTTAATACAAGCCGTTCCAGCATGGTTTTGCACCTACTACTACAATTTTCATTTACTATCTACCCCTTTTTTTATTTTTTTAGTATATCTAACTAGTATAATTTTGTTAAAAACCATTCAGTATATATAATACAACTTTTTCAAAAATAAAAGGGAAAATTTTTATTTTTATAAAATAAATTGATAAAAATTTATAAATTCACTTTTTTTAGTGTTATGTTATAATTAGATAAAAAATGCTAGGTGATTAAAATTATGTTAAAAATTGAAAAAAATAATACTTAAAAGATAAAATTGTAGATAAAGATAATTATTTTGAAATTGGTTATTGTGAAGAACTAAAAAATTTATATGATGCATGTTTTTTTGTTTCTTGGATTGCTAGCTATTATAGATATTATAAAATAGATAAAGAAGATTATAACTTATAAAAAAATAATCCTCAATCATTCTATAAAAAAATATGAAAATGAAATCAAACAAAATAATGATGCTTATACAGAAAACTTTTATAGGCTCTTCAGCACTTAGAGATTATGATGGAGCCAAAGATTTTCAACATTCTTATCCCTACAAAAATGGAATTATAAATCCATTTCAAAAATTATATTTATATAGAAGGTATTTTATTTGCAAGAATAATATGGGAGATAGGAGAATTTTTAATTCCCCATTTCAAAAAAATTATTAGTAAAGATGGAAGTTACAAGTTTCCATTGAGAGAAATTTGTGAACTAAAAAAATAATAGTTCAGGAAATCCTATATGTTATTACCTTCCTTTTGATGATTAAAAATACTTGCATAAAATTAATTA
>BNJS01000819.1_pt1 | contig 28155 bp, 24 predicted proteins | sample 8540461 | NCBI WGS metagenome assembly BNJS01 (sample SAMD00202454, study PRJDB9452) | human saliva metagenome | isolation source: human saliva | place: Japan | reverse complement strand
TATTTCCAGACGCAAAGATCATAGCTGAGATCGAAGCTAGAGAAACAAAAGAACGATAAAACCAAGCAAAAACCAGCTTTGGATTAAACTAGCTTTGGATATTATTCCAAATTAGAGTTTAAAGTAGAAAAATTTGATCTAGGCAAACTGCCCAAACCTGTAATGAGTGCAAAGTCCAGGGCTCGTTTAAAACTGAGCTTAAACTTTACAGAGCCATTTGTGTTTTTGCTGAGACTTTTTGCTTCTCAAGCAGCGTTTCGGCTAGTAAGTGCCATGTTTAGCTCTTTGCGGTAGTCGCTTAAAATTTTATCCATTATTTTAAGCGCTCATGATCCTGCGTTTTAGTCGGATTCATTTATGCTTAAAAAGCTCGGTCCAGCTCCTCTTTTTCTTAGCTATCTTATCCTCGATCTTGTCAGGAATTTGCTCGTTGATAAAGCCAGCGAGCTCCGATCTCGTAAGCCTAAAACTGCTCAAGCTTGTCAGTATCTCGCCTCACTCGTGATCTTATCAAGCGTAAGACTTAGTAATTTCATCAAAACTATTTTTATTTTTGTCTTTAGTTTTAGCTGAGCCTGATTGCAACAAATAATCGATGATATCGTTATTTTTGTACTCTCACACATCTCCTTTTTATTGATTGAGATGCATTATATAAGCAAGTTTTATTCCTAAGGCTAAATTCCTAGCCGTTTTTGCCTTTGTGTGGATAAAACCATACAGTCTGTCACTGAATGGAGCAGGAGACGACTTTTATAAAAAGCTTAAAATTTAGCTCTTTAAGCTATTTTGCATACTCTATGACAAGCTCAAAAACAGTTTCAGAGTTGTCTATACAAAGAGAGTGGATAGATGAGAGCTTTTTACCTCGCATTTAGCCAAAACCCTCGTTTAAAGAAGGCTCTAGCCACTTAACTGGGCCAAGGCGCGACTGATATGCAAGGCTCACACCCTGTAATTTGAACCCCCTGCTCTTTTAACATCTTAGTTAAAATTTGCACCTGCTCGTTTATATGTTTTTCATAAACGTCGCCATTTTTGACGATCTTTTTGTGGCAGTGAGTGAGCTGAAAAGATCACGTTTATTTCGTTTATATTAGCTTCTCTTGCGACCTCTTTTATGTGCGAGACGATCATTTTATTGTGAAGTCTCGTCATCATAAAAGGTCCCATCAAAGTGAGTTTTAGCTTTTAAACTAAGCTCATTGGCAGCCTAAAAAGCTATCTAAGCTTTGAAGATATCGTAGTTGTGAGCTTTTGCCGGATAGAGCGGGAAAAGCACCATCTCATCGTAATTTTTCATACTTTTTAAGCACATCTTTTACAAATGGCGAGGTGTAGTTCATCGCAAAATCAACCACGTCAATCACTCTCAAAGCTTGAGGTATTTCCTCGCAAAGCTTTGCTGTAAGCTCGCAAAGTGGCGACTTTCCGCCTATTTGCTCAGTAGTTAGTGCTGGGCTGATTTTTAGTCCTGCCTTTTTGTGATCATAAAAGCCAATTTACTCTTATAATTTTATTTTTATCCCCAAAATATATGGGTCGTTAAACATTTTGTTAAAATTTCCACGTCGTCAAGGCTGTTTGCACCGCCCATGTTAAAAAGTAAAAGTGCCTTTTTCATCAAAACAGCTCTTTTATCTTGATCACGTCATCGATATCTGAGAGCCTCACTACTTTCGCCACTTTGACAAAGGCCATAAAACGCCTCGTACTGCGTCTTTAGCTCGTTGTTGTTTGAGTCTATTTTTAAATTCATCTGGCCGTTTTCATTTACTTGGTGCAGCCTTGTAGTCGATAAGATCGCCAAAATAGACGCCGTTTTTGGCATTTACCTCTATCTTAAACCTCTCTAGCGAGCCACAAAATGAGTTTGTGATATGGACTAAAACTCGGTTTTTACTCTTAAAGCTGATCGCCACGTTGTCGGCACTCTTGGCGTTTGTTTTGTTTGTTTGAGTGTAGTAAAAGTCGCTAACTTCTGAATTGATGATATGCTAGGTCGATGTCTGAAACAGAGAGCTCATTTTATGATATTTCCATCGCAAAGTGGCTTGAAAATGAGCGATCGAGATGCTATAAATTTCATCCTCTTTTAAAAGTGCCTTTTTTAAGCGAAACGATGGTTGGGTTAAAGCGCTCAGAAATTCCAGTACAAACCCTAGTTTTGTTTGTTTTGGCAGACATATTTTATCTCTTTAAGATCGGCAATATTTTTAAAAACTGGACGTGAGATAAGGATATTTTGGCAGTATTTTTGCGCACTGACAAAAGGCCTCCACCATCTCCTCTCTTGGCGAGCAAAGCACGACTGCTTGAGGTTGAGCAACCTCTATCAAATTCCTTTTAAAATCAGTATAAAAATCAGCTCTGCAAAACTCGTCACTGTTCTCTTTGTCAAAAATGCCACAATTCAAAACTCATTTGAGCGTCTTAGCTCTAAATAATGCTTTTTGCCAGTGCTCGCAATAGCCGATAATGCCGATTTTTAGCTTCACCTTTACCCTTTAAAACTTTAGAAATTTTTAATTATTTTATTTACAAATCGCTTTTAAATAGATAAAACAAGATATTCATTTTCAAAAATATCACTATATCTTTTTATAATTTCACAAACGAATTTTTGGCTAAAATCAAGCAAAAATTTTAAAGACTACAAGGATAAAAATGCAAGTTTAGATATAAGAAAGGCATATCTTGATTTTTCAAATCAAAAGGTCACGAAGTCGTAGCTTCTGCGCCACTCGTGCCAAATGATGCAACACTACTTTTACAAACGCAGGGCATGGTGCCATTTAAGAGCATTTTTCACAGGCGAAGTGCCACGCCCAACACCACCCTATCCGCACTAGCTGTCAGACCTGCATAAGGGCTGGCGGAAAGCACAACGACCTTGATAACGTCGGCTACACAGCGCGTCACCACACATTTTTGAGATGCTAGGAAAATTTCAGCTTTGGTGAATACTTCAAAAAGAGGCGATCGCTTATGCTTGGGGAATTGTCACTGAGGTGCTAAAACTACCAAAAAGATAAGCTCTACGTCACAGTACATGAGACTGATGATGAAGCGTTTGAGATGGAGCACTCCACATCGCAAAGAGAAATTTTACCGCTTTGGCGACCATGATAACTTCTGGCAGATGGGCGATACTGGACCATGCGGCCCTTGCAGTGAAAGTACTTTCTACGATCAAGGGGCTGAGCACTTTAACACGCCTGAAGATTACATGGGCGGCGATGGCGACAGATTTTGTAAGCTGGAACCTCGTTTTCATGCAGTATGAAAAGAAGTAGTGATGGCAAACTAAGCCCGCTACCAAAGCCAAGTATCGATACTGGCATGGGACTTGAACGTGTTACTGCCATTTTACAGGGTAAATTAGTAACTACGACAGCAGCACTTTTTATGCCACTAATTAACGAAATGGCAAAGCTTTGTGGCAAACCATACGCCTGATGAAAGTGGTGCAAAGCTACCGCGTCATAAGCGACCACATCCGCTCTGTCACATTTTACTAGCTCAAGGTACGACATTTGACAAAGAAGGCCGTGGCTACGTGTTTCGCCGCATCTTGCGCCGTGCGATCCGCCATGGATACCTGCTAGGCATAAAAGAGCCATTTATGTATAAAGCTTGTCGATAAAGTCTGCGAGCTCATGGGAGAGCACTACACCCTATCTAAACGAGAAAAAGCAGTGTAAAAAAGAGCAAATCAAGCTTGAGGAGGAGAGATTTTTAGCGACTATTGCAAGTGGTTTGGAGCTGTTGAGAGCGAGCTAAAATACAAAAGAGATTTTTAGCGGAGGGGTCGCATTTAGCTCTATGATACATTGGCTTCCCACTTGATCTTACGGCTGATATGCTTAGAGAAAGGGCTTAAGGTCGATGAGGCAAGGTTTGATGAGCTTATGAGCGAGCAAAAAGCACGTGCAAAAAGCTGCCTGGAAAGGCAGTGGCGACAAGAGTGCAAAGGGCGATTTTTAAAGAGCTTTTTAGAAAGATCTGGAGAAAAGCTCATTGTAGGCTACGAGACATTTAAATCAAAAGGTAGAGTAGCCCTGCTTGATGAGGGAGTTTCACGTTGGTAGCCTAGATGCTGGCAAAGAGGGTTGGGTAATGCTTTGATACCACTCCGTTTTACGCTCAAAGTGGCGGCCAGTGCAGCGACAGCAGCAAGATAGCAGCAAGGCAAATGTGCTTGATACGCAAAAATTCCATGGACTAAATTTATCTTTAGTTGAGACTAGCGCGGCGCTAAAAGTTGGCGACGAAGTTGAGCTTGAAGTTAGCAGCGATAGAGCAGAGATCGCGCGTCACCACAGCGCTACACACTTGCTTCACGCGCGCTTAGAGCAGTTGTGGGCACTCATATCGCACAAGCTGGCTCAAATGTCGAGGCAGACAGGCTAAGATTGACTTCTCGCATCCAAAAGCGCTTAAGCGGCGAGGAAATTTCTAGGGTTGAGTAGGTAAATGAGTGGATCGTAAATGGTGCAAGCCAGAAACCAAGCTAATGGACCTTGAAGATGCCAAAAATAGCGGCGCGATCGCACTATTTAACGAAAAATACGCAGACAAAGTAAGAGTCGTGAGCTTTGGCGATGTCAGTAAAGAGCTTTGCGGCGGGAACACGTGAAAAATATCAATGAGATCGGCTCATTTTTCATCCAAAGGAAAGTGGCGTAGCGCTGGTGTTAGGCGTATAGAGGCTGTTTGCTCAAGGGTCGCGCTCAATTTAGCAAGGTCTTTTAGGGCTGAGCTGAAGAGCTAAAAGATGAGCTAAAGAGCGCCGAGCCACTAGTGCTGTTAAAAAGCTAAAAGGCGAGATAAAGGGCTTTAAAAAGATAAGCTAAAAACGCTGAGAGTTCTGGGGAGCTAGCAATACAAATGTAAATGATACCAAGCTTTGCGTCGCTAGCATCGATGGTGGCGATATAAAAACGATGATAGATGAGTTTAAAAACGAGCACGAAAGCGTCGCGATACTTCTCGTACAAGTTGATGAAGAGGGCAAGTACTCTGCTAGCTGGCGTGAAAAATGCCCCTATAAAAAGCAGGTGCATGGGTCAAATTGCGGCGCAGATCCTTGGCGGAAATGGCGGCGAGCAAGATGACTTTTGCAACGGCTGGTGGCAAAAACGCCCTAGCCATCGAAGACGCCATAAGAAGTTCACTTGAGTACGCAAGGCAAGCTTTTAGAAAAATGAGCCATCAAGAGATAGCTTTTATCCAGTTGACCAAATAGTTCTATTTCTACACGTCACCTTTGTAGCCCTTTTGACGGGGGCTACAAAGCGACCTGTACTCACTGGCGACTACTTTGTCAAAAAGCAAATTTGAAGACAAAAGAGCGCTACCACATCTTGCTTCACATCATAAAGGCGCTATGGTATCGCCATTTTCACGCCTCGTTCTTTGTATCGCAGTAACTAGCTTGCGATGATATTTGGCTCTGGAGTGTAGCAAAACGGCAAATCCCGTGGCAAGTGCAGCAGCTGCTACAAAATGGGCGATAGAGCTCTTTTTGGTCTTCATTTGAGGCTACATTTTTATAAATATAAAACTGCCATAAAAGCGCTTTAGATCATACTGAGATGATCGAGCTAAACGAGAACCTAATCGTCATCATCTACTATTTCACGTCCGCTCAAATTTGATTAGCCTCGCTTGGCGCTCTTTTATCTTGGCATAAGCTATAAGGATTTTTGATGATAGTACTAGCCTCTAGCTCGCCAACAAGGGCACATGTACTAAAAATGCCGACATAGATTTCAGCCAATTCTTTTTGGCTTTGATGAGAGCAAGATAGCGAGCCTAAAACCAGAAATTTACGTCAAAATGTCGTCAAAGCTAAAAAGAGACAGTTTTTAGAGGCAAATGGCGAGCTTTTTAATTTACTCTTTGCAGATAGCTGGTGGCGTGTGGGATCAAATTTGCAGGCAAGGCAAAGAACGAGTGCGAAGCGCTTGATATGCTACATTACAAAGCGAAAGCGAGTCGCGGCGTATACGGCGATGATATTTGTGGGTAAAGGTGAGCTCATAAACGTAAGCAAGACCACATATCAGTTCTTTCGATGACGAGCAAGACCTCGAAAAATACCTAAAAATGGCGACTGGCAGGGGCAAGGCTGGAGCCATGACGATGAAAGTTTTAATAAAAATACATCCTCTCCCAGCACGGCGAGACCAGCACGGCAATGGGGCTAAATTAAAAATATTAAAAGGCATTTTTATGAAATATATCTTGGCATTTATCTTTATAGTTGCCATTTCGCTTGGCGGAGCGTTTTTATACTTCTACTCGCAAGTGAGGTTTGACGCCTACTCCATCATCGACTACAAACCAAAGCTCACAACGCAAATTACTTGACAGAAACAACGAACTTATCGCAAATATCTTTGAGGAAAAATAGAGATTTATGTAAAATATAACGACATCCCGCCACGTGTCATCGAAGCGCTCGTGGCTATCGAGGATACGAGCTACTTTGAGCATGGCGGTATCAACGTCGAGGCTATGGCAAGGGGCGGCGATAAAGGATATCAAGGCTAGAAAGCTAGTAGAAGGCGCATCTGCACGCTTAGACGCGAGCTTATAAAAAACCACTGGCCCTAAGCCGCGAGAAAAGGTACAAGAAAGATAAAAGAGGTCGTCCTTGCGATCAAGCTTGAAAGCGAACTAAGCAAAGAGGGACATCATCGAAAGATACCTAAATCACGTATATTTTTGGCCACGGCTACTACGGCGTAAAGACAGTCTGCTGAAGGGTACTTTAGAAAAGAGCTAAATGAGCTTAGCATAAAAGAGATAGCCATACTAGTTGGTCTGCCAAAAGCCCCAGCACCTACGACCCTACAAAGCACCTCGACCTCTCGCTTCAAAGCCGCGCAAACAGGGTGCCCGAGAGGATGTATAGTATCGGCTGGATAAACGAGGAGGAGTACCGCAAGGGCATACTTGAAGAGCCAGCAGTCTTTGACGACACACTCACGCGAAAATAAAGCCCCATACGTGGTTGATGAGATCATAAAAGAGGCCTCAAAAGAGATTGACGATATAAAAACTGGCGGTTACAAGATACAAAGCACCGTCGATCTAAACGTGCAAAAGATCGCTCAAGACGCTCTAGTCTATGGCTATAATGAAATCTAAAAAGAGATAAAAAGGCAAATCCAGAGATGCTAAATGGCGCTATCGTCGTCACTCATCCACAAAGCGGGCACATTTTAGCGCTCATTGGCGGTATCGACTACGCAAAAAGTAGCTACAACCGCGCCACACAGAGCAAGCGCCAGCCGGGATCAAGCTTTAAGCCATTTATCTACCAGATCGCCCTTGATAGCGGCTACTCGGTGGTCTCGCAAGTGGCTGACATCGCCAGAAGCTTTGATATGGGGAAATGGCAAAGAGTGGACGCCAAAAACTATAGCGGCGGCTTTCAAGGATATATCACGATAAAATCCGCCATACCCAGTCACGCAATCTTGCGACCATAAATTTACTAAACGACCAGCCTTAGCTCTGTTCGCAAGCGACTAACCGACATGGGCTTTAGTGATATCCCTGAAAACCTCTCTATCGCGCTTGGAAGCTTTGGAATTTCACCGCTTGAGTTTGCGAGATTTCACTCGATGTTCCCAAATGACGGCGAGATAGTCGAGCCAACGCTCATTAAACATATAGAAAATAGCTGGCGCGTCTATGGACTATGAGCCACAAAGAAAGCAAGTGTTAAAGCCTGAGCAGGCATTTTTGATGACGACACTGCTTCAAAATGTCGTAAATAACGGCACTGGACGCAACGCCAAAATAAACGGCGTGCAGATCGCTGGCAAGACTGGCGACAAACAACAACATCGACGCTTGGTTTTTGCGGCTACTCGCCTGATATCGAGGCCATCATCTGGTACGGAAATGACGATAATAGCCCTATGAAAAAGGTCGAGGGCGGCGGCAGGACAGCAGACACCTGTCTTTAAGAAATGTATGGAGGGCTACGTCAAGCTCTATCCAACCCTTAAGGCGCGCATTTGAGCGAGCCAGAAGGCGTTTATAAAGGATATTTTAACGGCGCTGATGAGTACTATACAAACGACTCGCCACTGCCACAAAAATACGCCAACAAACGATATTATTCAAGATCAAAGAAAAACGATGGATTATTGTTCTAGGAGATAAGATGAGAAATGTGAAAAATTTTTACTTTGTCTAGCGCTTGCGAGCTTTTGCCTGTGGTGCTGACCTAAACACGGCCAGCAGAGCGAGCTAATGAGCCTTGGGCTAACCAAGAGCCAAGCACTAAATGTAATAAAATATAGAAAAAGCTCATAAATTAAAAGCGTCGAGGAGCTTGAAAAGGTCCAAGGTGTGAGCTTTAACGATATGCAAAAAGGTAAAAAGAAAGACTAAATGTAAAAGAGTGAGGCAAAAGGCTAAAAAAAGCTGAGTCAAAGAAGAAATTAAGAAAAAGAAAAATAGAGCATAAAAAGGTTTATCATCTTTTGCGGACGATAAGCCTTAAATTTCTACTCAATCTAGACTATCCTAGCCATTATCCAGAGCAATATTAAGCCAGTAAGCTCGTGCGGTTTTGGCTCTATCGCTGGCTACAAGTTAAACTGATATTTTATATCTAAGTTTAAAAAGCCAGCCTAGGCAAAGCCCGAAAGCTGGCGTCATTTAAAAAGCTGATCTCTTTTTATATCAGCTACTTTTAATATCTCGCCATCAGGGTGACCGATGATCGCGACGCGGTTATTTCGCACTTTCTCGTTTTCAACGTTTATCATAACTTTGTCAAAAACTCATCTATCTGCGGCTTTAGTACGCAAATGAGCGCTTTTAGTCTTGGCTCGTAGGCTGAGGCTCTTATCAACCGCTTTAAATGCGTCATTTAAGGCCTTTTCAGCATCTATCTCAAAGAGGCTCTCATCGACCTTACTAGGATCGATCATCTTTTATGATGTTTGCAAGGCGCTTAAATGTCGAAATTCTCTCTCTAAATTTGGCTCACTTGAGAATTTCTAGCAAAGCGCCTCTATCATCTTAGTTAGCTCAAGATATCTTTCTCGCCGCTTTTTATGCAAGCTTTTACTATAGAGGCGTTTGCGTCAAGAAGGTATAGAGCCTATCAAGGATGAAAGTATAAGCACCTCAACGTCAAATTTTCTTATACTCTTTTTGCGATATCTTCTAGTATCTTTTACATTAAATTTACAAATTATGAGCCAAAAATGATCTTTATCACACCATTTGCCGCGCCTTAGAGCGTATGGATCTTTCGTGCCGCTTGAGATTTTACCGATGCTAAAAAGTCCCATTAGCGTATCAAGCTTGTTTGAAAGCGCCACAACCGAGCTAAAGACCTTGCTTGGGCACTGCGCCTCCTCGCCGTCTGGCAAATACTGCTCTTTTATCGCTAAAAACGACGTTTTCGTCCTCATTTTTAGCCTTTGCGTAGTAAGCACCATGACGCCTTGAAGCTCGGTAAATTCGCAAACCATCTGCGTTGTAGGTCAGCCCTTGCTTAGCATTACAGCTCGATCTAGCTTCGCCTCGTACTCGCCAGCCTCTTTTTAAGTAGCTCATCATAGTTGCAAGCTGGTTTTTAGCCACTTTTAGCTCTCTAAGCTCTTTTTCGTAGATACTTCCAAGCTCTTTTAGGTAGGGTTATATTAGTTTTTCTGGACCAAATTCGTGCGCTAGGGTCGCTTTGCCAAAGAACATCGCATCACTTAGCCTTGCTCTTAGCACCTTTTCGTTGCCCTTGATGATGAGCGAGTAATCTTTTTGTGATAGCGTTACTAACAACAACGAAGCCATTTGCGAGCTTGCCGTCCTTAAAAACTGGGGAAATAGCGCTGATTTTTCTTTCATAGAAGTGATGATGACCTCGCTTGGCACCTCTAAAAACTCCTCTTCAAACAGGCAAGAAGCGCTGTTGGATACTCGGTGATCGCCACGACTTCAGCTAGTAGCTCTTTATCTATCTCGATCTTTAGCCCACTTTTTGGCTGATCTTTTTCACATTCATCAAGTATGATCTTCTCTCTCGTCCGCTTCAAGCACGACCCCACGGCTCTTTGAGCCATCAAAAATACTCTTTTATATTTGAGAAATTACTATCATGTCATAGCTAACACTTCTGTGCGGATACGTAGAGTTACTACTCTCTACGCCATTGTTAAATTGAATGACCATCGCCAAGCAAACACAAAAAAACGATCTTATCGGGCGGATAAACTCAAACTCGCCATTGCCCCAGCGCATAGACTTGCCAAAAGCTAGGCTCTTTAAAGACTCCTCGACCATGTCGCCCATTATCTTAACGACTGGCTCGCCCTTTCACCTCTTTTTCGTGGTAAAGCACCTCTTTGCCGTCTATCTCTTTAAATTAAGCTCGCTTTCATCTATGCGCAGTTTATGTTGCAAAAGCTAAGTCGCGACCTTTGTACAAAAGCTCCGTCTTTTTAGCGCTACTTGCTGTGGTGCGCCAACGAAACTAACCACGCTATCTGGCTGAGCTGAGTGGGAATTTCTCATGAAAAAGACCAAACGGCGCGGCGTGTGGTAAATTAAACTCGCTTTTGATGTTGTATTTTTCAAGCACAGCCTGCCGATTTTAGCATTGATGTTTGGCGACTCCCTTAAAAATGAGTATCGCTGGAAGCTCCTCGACTCCGATCTCTAGTACAACTCTTTCATATCTCACTCTTTTTATTAAAGTACTGCTCTTTTTCTCTTATCATCTCTCTTGCTTTTCTCCTTCTCTTGCGCCTGCAAAAGTGAGCGCCTCTTATCATAAATATCACAAAACAAAACAAACAGCGCGATCATAAAAATATCTAAAATTTGTACCATCTACTCCACAACGATCTCTTTTTCGTTTTTATAGAATACTTTCACCCTCGCTCTGCTCAAAAGCTATACTCGCCATCTTTTAGCCTTTTGCTATAAAGCTCTAATCTTACCATGTGGCGTATGCAAGTAGCCACTCTCTACTACCATGAAATTTTTAGCGATCACGTCGCCACTTCCAGCCTCACCAGTTTCGAGCTATCAAGTAAATTTTCACTCACATCCTTTGTGCCATGCTCATTTATGATCTCATAAGAGCTTACTTCAAGCGCCTCTTTGTAATATTTCACTCGCCTAATCAAAATATCAAGCTCATCGCCCACGCCGACACTATTTTTAGGATCGTGAGACATAAATTCCGCGACGATTTTTTTGAGATGATAAAAGCCATGCTTGTCTTTTAAGATGACAACGGCTCTTTCAACTAGCACTGGCACATCCTCAGGATTTGCAAAAAGTGCGTCCACGTCGGCTTTTTTGTATATTGGCTCGCTTACTTTTGCCATAGCATTTTTCTCTGCACTAAAAAATCTACCAACAAGTCCGGTTTTAGCAGGGCTTGGTTTGGTTGAGATTTTTCAATTAAGCGCAAAGTGATCTGAATAAAGATCGCTCTTAGCAAAAGCCATGCTCATCGACTGTAAAAGCGGCTTAAAAGACTTCAAAAACTCCCATCAACATAGCTTAGATCGCCGTTTGCCATAAAAGCTGGCAGAGAGCAAAAACGTGATCAATGGCTCGCTTTTGCCATGAACTGCATGAGAGTATCTATCTTTTGGGGCTGAAAAGCTATAAAGATCGTAAAAACCACGAGTTGCGATGATACCATTAAGGATAGATTTTTGTCCATAAGGTGAGTTAAAATCGCCCAAAAACAATGGCGTTTTGCTCATCGCCAAGAGCGAGCCCTTAGCGTTCTTTCAGCCTTTTTGCATATTTATGCCATTTTTATAAGCTGGAAAGTGATTAACAAAAACGCTAAATTTCTCTACCCTCCACCTCAAAAACGACCTTTAAAATGTTTCTAGTTTTTACATTTGGCACTTCAAAAATTTTCACTGCTGCTTGGCTGTATCTTTGAGACGATACCAAGGCCAACTGGAGAGTTTTTGCCTTGCTAAAGGCTATAAGTTTATACTCACTGCCATTTACTAAAGCCTTTAAAACCTGCTCGTTTTCCACCTCTTCAAGTGCGATAATGTCGGTATCTATGGCGTCTATGACCTGTCTTGTTCTTTTTTTAGTTTTGAGCTAGCCGCCTCGCAGTCCCATTTTGAAGTGTTAGATTTAAAGTCAGGATATTCAGCGCCATCATCCTTGCAGTCAAATAAATTTTTGCACGTTATAAGTTGCGATGCTTATCTCACTTGCAAACGCCATCAAAACAGCAAAAACTAATGCAAAAAGCGCTCTCAAACCTCGCTCCTAAAGTCAGAATTTAGAGATGTTTTGCCTGATCGCCTCATACGCAATGATGCCAGCACTCATGGCTAAAGTTTAAGCTCCTGCCCTCTTTTTCCCCATCGGGATCGTTATGGCGTTTTTGAGATTTATATCCATAAATTCTCTTGGCAGTCCCGATGCTCTCTCCACCAAAAATATAAAATCTCCTGGCTCAGATTTAGCGTCGTAGTAAAGCCTATTTGTTTTTGTCGTAGCAAAGAAAAATCGCTCTTTGTGAGCTTAGATTGCCGCCAAAAACTCATCTAAACTCTCCCAAATTTTCTGGATCTAAAAGTATTTCCAATAATCAAGCCCTGCCCGTCTGACCGCCTTTTCGCTTAGATCAAAGACCGTTGGCTTAACGATGTGTAGCTTTTAAATTGCATTTACACACATTCTGCCGATAGCTCCGGTGTTTTGCGGTATCTGAGGATGGACTAGGACTATGTTAAACATAAATTTATTTTGCCTTAAAAAGTGTTATAAACTACCTTATTTTAGCCAAAATGGGCTTTTAAGAGTTTTAAAATTAAATTTTATTTATCTATAAATTGAGCGTTTTGCAAGAGTTTCAAGGTGCTTTGTGATAGCAAGCAACTGCCTTCGTTTTATCTCAGCGGCGATCATCTCATTTTTAAAAGCCAGCCGATAATATCTCGCTCACATCGACCTTTGCGTCAAATTTAGCCTCGTATACTCGAGCTCTTTTGCACGCTCTATGCGCTCTTTGCTATAAGCTCCAAGCCACGATTTTAAGGGCATATTTAGGGCAATTTCTAGTAGCTCATTGTCACTTGGCATATCTTTAAAATAGGGGCTCTTTCAAGATAGAAAAAGTAGCTCTTTGGCAAGCGCATTTTTTTCTAAAATTTCCTTTGCGTCAAGCTCCAAATTACCAAAAAGCATATACAAAAACAGCCTCTCGTCATCTACAAATTTTCCTAGCACTCTTTAGCTCAGCCAAAAACTCATCACTTTCGCAAATCTCCACGCCAAAAGATTTCCTTAAAAAGCTCAAGCTTAAAAAGGTAAAACGCCCCCTTTTCTAAGCTCCTTTTGCCCTAAAAATTTAATGAGCTCGGTATTTATCCTATCCTTGCTTAGATGCGCTAAATCAAAGCGTTTTCATAAGCTCTAGCGTCTGATTAGCTATGTTAAAACCAAGCCTAGCGCTAAACTGTACGCCCCTAAGCACCCTTAGCGGATCTTCTTTTGCATTTCTCACTATCGATGTGTCTTAGCGTCTTGCTCGCAAGGTCCTTTTTGCCACCATGAAAGTCTAGAACCTCGCCGTTAAAGATGTTCATCATCATGGCATTTACCGTAAATCACGCCTAAGACTTGCAAGAGCTGGGATCATTTATGTAGCTTACAGCAAAGTCTTTTGTGCGAATTTCAGTCTTACTCTCGCTTCGTGGCAAGCCAAGATCGTAGTTTTTGTATTTGTAGATGAAGTAGCTTTTGCCAACGCCACTAGCCTTTATGCTAGCCATCAGCTCGTCAAAGTTGAGCTGGCTTTATATCATAAACTTCGATGTCGTAATCGCACATTTCTCGCCCCCAAAAAGCGCGTCTCTCACGCGAGCCGCCGACTAAATATATGCGCTTAGTATATGGGGCAAATAGCGATCTAAAAAGTCTAGTCTCGCTATTTTTGTGAAAATTCTGTCCCAGTTTTTGCCTCAAATTTATTATTTTGAGAGATTTTGGAGTCTATTTTCGATGTTTGCAAGGGTACATTAGAAAATTTGAGTCGTTAGCTCGAGCCTCTGACTAAGCTCTTGCTCGCTAGTTTGTAAGCCCTTCAAAAAGCACCTCTATGCGTTCAGCAAGGTTTGCTAAGAAACATTTCACTCCTCAGCTTATCTCCCTGCTCTTTGGAGAAAATTGCGCTACCTTTGATTCTGGCTCACTTTGCCGTTGCACTCCATCTCTGGCTCATCGGCCGTCTCTTGCTCCATAGCCTCCATAGCCAAAAAGCTCTTTTTAGCACTACTCGCTCGAGCTCTTCTTGCTTTTTACTTTGTAACGCCTCTGTCTTCTCAAGCTCAGCGCTAACCTCACTAATAGCCATCCTAGCGATATCATCAAGCTTCATAATCTTATCAACCACCTTTTAAAATTCATTTATCTCTTCGTCACTTTTTCATCCTGATAAAAACTCTTTCATCTGCTCATTTTTATCGCGCGTCCTTGCGAAGTCCGCTCAGGCGGTTTATCGCACTAAGGGCGTCCTTGTTTGACGGGTCTTGTTTTGAGATATTCTTGTAAATTTCAAGCGCATCGTCTTTTAGCCCGTTTGAGCCTCGTAGATCAGTGCTTCGGTGATTGTGTTTTTTCATTTTTGATAAATCCTGCTATCACATCAGCCTATCTCTGCTAGTTGAGCAAATTTCAACTGCATTACAGCGGCGATATCTTTTTGTCCTATATCCCTTTGCAAGAGCTGTTTTTACGGCATTTTTCTATAGCATTTGCAGCTTCGCTCTGCCAAAATGCGTATCTTAGCATCATCGCGCACTTAAAATGGTAGCGATCGGATTTGCTATGTCCCCTGCCCTGCGATGTCTGGTGCTGAGCCGTGGATAGGCTCATAAATTCACTTTGCCGCCCATACTAGCGCTGGCAAAAGTCTATCGAGCCACAAACCATGCTCGCTTCGTCGCTAAAGATGTCGCCAAATAAAGTACTTTTCAGTCAGTATGACGTCAGAACGTGCTGGCGCTCTTACTAGCTGCATCAGCTGCGTTATCAACATACATAAAGCTAAGCTCCACTTCAGGATAGCCCTTTGCCACCTCGCTAGTCACCTCGCCAAAGCTGACTTGTCTCAAGCACATTTGCCTTATCGACCATGCAGACCTTTTTCTTGCGTAGCATAGCGCGTCTCAAAGGCGATCTTTGCGATGCGCTCGATCTCAATCTAGTATAAACCATCGTGTTAAACGCTCTATCTTCGCCTTTTTTCACGTGGCTGGCCAAAAGTAAAGCCCACCAGTTAGCTCACGAACCACAACAAAAATCAACCCCTTTTAGCACCTCTGGCTTTCAGCGTGCTAGCATCCACTAGCTCGTCAAAGATGATGGCTGGGCGTAAATTGCATAAGTTTCCAGTTCTTTTCTGATCTTTAAAGCCCGCTCTCTGGCCTAAGATGTCTTGGCAAGCTGTCCCATTTCTCGCCGCCGATCGCTCCAAAAAGCACAGCGTGCGCTACTAAGCGCTGAGCTTAGCGTCTCATCTGGCAACGGCTCGCCAAAAACGTCGTAGGCGCGCCACCCATGAGCTTGTAATCATACTCCGTGATACCAAACTCGGCGCTACAACATCTAAAACCTTTATCGCCTCGTCGATGATCTCAGGACCGATGCCATCGCCTTTCTATAACGCATGATAGTTTTTCATCGCCGCTCCTTAGTTCATCTTCGCTTTTGCGTACTCGATAAGGCCCCAGCGTTTAAAAGCTCTTGCATAAATGGCGGGATAGCGTTAAAGTATACTCTTTTTGTGCTTTCATCTATGATGACGCCGTTATCTACGTCGATCTTTAGTGTGTCGCCCTCGTTTATATCGTCGGTTTCTTTTATCTCAAGTATCAAAAGGCCAGTGTTAAAGCTATTTCTATAAAAATCCTCGCAAAGCTCTTGCCACAACAGCCGCTATACCAGCCTCGTTTTAGCGCTAGTGGGGCGTGCTCTCTTGAGCTTCCGACCAGAAACGTACTACCAGCTACGATGATGTCGCCTTTTGAGATTACTAGAGCTCAAATCAGGATCGGCGTCTTCCATGATGTGCTTTGCTGGTTCTTTTTCGTCTGAAGTGTTTAAATATCTTGCGGCGATGATGATATCAGTGTCGATGTTATCGCCAAAATTTCCAAACTTTGCCTTGTTTCATTTTTAACCTTTTTGTTGTATAGGTGGGCTGATTTTAGCTAAAGAAGCTAAATAAATAATCAAAGCGCCAAAGTTACGAAAAGCCCTAAAAAGCCCTAAATTTAAGCCTTTGCCCTTTGTAAAATCTCTCTCATCTCCTCTTCATTTAATGGCTCAACAAGCACGTTTGCAGCGTCGATAAAGCGGTATTTTGCCTTTGGTAAATTGTCGTCAAGCTCCATATTCACGCACTCATCAAGCACGTGAGCGTCACTATCATCCACGCCCACAACTAGCGTAAGCGCAGCGTGAGACCTTGCGATCGCCAAGGGTTTCTTGCGCCTGCCATGACGGGCTGGAGCGTAAGGCAAGATGGTTGGTAAGTTTTCACTAAGCGTATATGCGCCAAAATTTCGCTTCCGTCTTTGTCCTGATAAAGGTGCTCTTTTGCGCTATATGCATCAGATACTGCACCTGTCTCATCATCTCATCAGAATTTAGCCGCAGGGCTGGCACGTGCAAAATTTCATCTACCATAACCGCATCAAACGCCACGTCTCGCTCCACGCCGAGATGTAAAGCGTTTGATTTTTCTCTTTATATCTTTTTAAAGCCTCTAGTCCGCACATGATGTCGGCCTCGTAGTCAAATTACCATTGCTCACTATCATAGATTACTTTCGTTGTCGCACTCTATTTTGAGCCTGTTTGAGCTGAGGAGCTTTGAGAGTAGCTCAGAGTGCGATCTGCCAGTCGCCGACTCCACTTGGAGTATAAACACGCACGATGTAGCAGACCATCTTCGTAGTTTAGCTCAAAGCCACGAGCACTTCTGTGCCACACACCTGCGATCATCACGTCAGCGCCAAGCTCATTTGCGCTTGGCTCTTCTTGCGCGCTGTTAAAAAGAAAAGCCCATCAACAAGAGCTGAGAAATTTCTCGCTCGCTTAGCGCCTTTCTGCGTATCCGCCAAGCAGTTTCTTTTTGTTTTTTTACACTAAATGTCAAACTCGCCGATTCTCCTTTATCTAAATAGTAAAAAGCACGCCGATAGTGCAAACTATGACGGCGGTGCACATTCAAGTAGTCTTAGGTGCGTTTGTAAGGGCCCTCTTTTAGCATAGCTCCGCCAGAGTGCGTAGATATTTTAGCGATAAAAACTCGATGAAAACAAGCGTTACGGTGATAACGCACATGCGAACTAGGGCTAAATGGGGCGTCTTTGTCTAAAAATGTAGGCGGCAAGGCCGAGAAAAATATCCACGCCTTTGGGTTTGAGGCGCTAACGATGAAGCCATTTATAAACATCTGCTTCTTGCTTGCGCAAAGTGAGACATTTGTGATGCTAAGCTCGCCCTTGCCAAAAAGAGCATCGCCCAAGATGGAGCATATAAAGGCCTGCGATGATATTTAGCGCCTTAAATGCGTACTCAAAGTGATGCGACGCCGCTCCCTACGCCCAGCATACAGCTAAATGAGACAAAAAGCAAGTGCTGAAAAAGCTGCCCAGCCATCACGAAAAAATGAGGTGCTTGTATCCAAGACTCATGCCAACGCTCATCGCATAGGTCATGTTGATGCCTGGCATCATCGAGATCGAGAAAAATCGTGACAAAAAGAGCGAAAAATTCATGGAAGCGCCTGAGGTACGGTGAAATGCTAAATCAAAATCTATCGTTATGATAAAAGAGCGCTTTGATTAACCGATTAACCTGCTTTTTGGACGTGATAAATTTGGCTTTGGTGCTAGGAATATCAATTTAATAAACGTGGCGCGAAAACAAGGTCGATTTTATATGATTTCACAGCCTAGATGGCAAATTGGCTTTTTGATATAAGGCACTCTATACATTAGTTTGCCACAAAAGCTAGCTAAATTGAAACCACAAAATAGCCCACTAGGGGTAGAAAATTTGAGGCTATTACTATTATCACGCCAAGCCCATTGCTAGCGGCATTTTGATAAACATTAAAAAGCCCAGTAAAGTGCTCTTTTAAACTCTCCTTTATATCTTCAAAATCGCCCACACTCCCAAAAATGTCAGGATAGGTGTTTGAGCTAGTATTCTTTTAAATTATATTTTGCTAAAAAGCGCGTTTATGCCAGTATCTCTCATCGCTTTAGCCGCCTCTTTTTACATCGAAGCATTAGCATAAGAGATCATCTCGCTTAGCTCTTCGTTTTAGTGCACTACGCTCAAAAATAGCCCAACTAAAAAGGCTCTTTTGAGCTAAAAATATCGCCAGCCTTAAGCCTTTCCTGAGAGTACTTTTTCAGTTAGCATCTTCACATCGCGTCCCACATCTTGTCCATGTCGTATTCGTCCAAGTCCGCCGCCGCTCCAAAAACCGCGAGCGCCGAGTATGACGCCGAGCTAAACGCGAGCAAGCGGGCGTAGTAAATGCGTCCCTACAACCAAACGGCGCAAATTTTTGCCTTAGCTAGAGCGCTTTTATTCGTAGTATTCGTAGCTGATTTCTAGCTTTTTATATATGCCGATTTCCGTTATATCGCCGTTTTCGTAGTATTTGTCCGCGGGCTTCGATTGACCGAGGTTTTACGCGTCAAATTTCCCCGCTCGTCCCTGGTTATGTCTTTAAACTGCAAGATTTGCCAGATTTTTGCCTCAGAGCCGAAGTAATTTACCGACGTATACTCCATCTCGTCGCCGTTTGCGGCGTAGTAATAAACCCATTTTGAGTTCGGGTTTGCGTGATTTTTCGTATTCGCCGTTTGACTTGCGCTCGTAATTTATCTCATGCCGTTGCGAGGCTCCATAGTATTTTCTATCCGCATTAAAAACGCCCTTTTCGTCGTCAGACGTAGCTATCGTCTATCACTAGCGTCCGGCCGGAATACACCGCCTGAGCAATCATTTTGCCGTCCTTGCCGTAGGTAGTTTTCTCCGTGCGGGGGTACATTATCCTCGACATGCGCTGCTTTGGCCGTCGCGACCAATGTACTCGCCGTCAAATTCGTATTCGTAGAGATAAACGGCGCTATCTTGGTATTTTTGCGGATTAGCCCGTCTTTGCCGTACTCAAACAAAACCGAGCTGTTTGGCACGCCGTTTATGTGCTCGGTTTCTTGCACTATATAGCCGTTTTCGTTAAACTCTGTCCGCTTTACGCGCGTATTTTTCTAGCGCGCCGGAGCCGTCTATAGAGTATTCGTACTCCGTAGCCGTCATACTTTTGACCTCGCCTTTTAGATCCTTTTTGCTCCAGTCGCTTTTCTGGTAAAAACGGCCGAGTTTAGATAGCAAACCGCCGATGCCGCCGCAATAGCTTTTAAAATTTTTCATTTTTCATCGCTAAAAATCATCTAAATACCGTCAAGCCGGCCGCATAGCGAGCGACGGTGTAAGGCCGAGGGCGAGTCGATTTTTTTATGCGCGGGCCGATTTACCACGCAAAACGGCTCAAGACTAGCCGACCGTTTAGTGGGTTTTGCGGTAGAGTCAGAAATCTAGGCTATCATGATCAGCGCGCCAAGGCCTTTGTCGGCGGCATTTTGATAAAAAGCTCAAAAGCCCGGTAAAATGTCTGCTTTAACTTTTCTTTATCTTCAGTCCTCTCACTCCCAAAAATATCAGGGATATGTCTTTGAGCTTTACCAAATTCTTTTAAGTATCTTTGCTAAAAGTGCGTTGATATCAACATTTTTTTCATCGCTTTAGCCACCTCTTTTTACATCTGTGGCACTAGCATAAGAGATCGTCTCGCATAGCTCTTCGTTTTAGCTCACTACGCCCATAGCCCAGCTAAGCGGTTCTGACGCCGTGAATTATCGCCAGCGCTCAACCTTTGGCGAAATTTCTGCCAGTTAGCATCTTACACATCGCATCCCACAAATTATCCATGTCGTATTCGTCCAAAGTTCGCCGCCGCCGCCATTTTTGATCATCTCTATATCATCTTGCGAGTGGGCGTAGTGGTGCGACTAATCCCAATTTTAAAGCCTGAAATTTAATATGGATTTGAAAAAAAGAGGGCGAGCTATCAGTTTAATAGTTCCGCCACAAGAATTAAAAATTAATGAGTTAAGAAAAACTCTTGGATTTACAGCTTTGTCGCTTGTTTTTGTAAGGGCAAGCATCAAAAAGCACTCTAGCTTTTTGAGCGTTTAGGGTTGTCGCTTGTTAAAAAGCCGTATTTTGCGTCATCAACTTCGCCGTTCATAGTTGTCTCGCCGCTTCCACGTGAGTCGCGAACTACCACTACACCAGCTTTTTGAAGCCTCACCAAAGTGCATCAACACGCTAAAAGTAGGGGTTGCCGTTGCCAAGGCCAGCGCTAACGATGCCTTTTTGCGCCGTTTTTGACAGCTACATTTACAAAGTCAGGGTTATCATTTGCGTGAGAGTAGATGATATCAACTCTTGGAAGCTCTTTACGCCGTTAGGTCAAAAGCTGAGCTTGCTGTGTGTTTTCTGAGTGGGTTCATATAGTATTTTACGTTGCCATAAAGACTGTGCCGATCTTGCCGCTGTTGGTGATTTAAAATGTATCAACGCCTGTTGTGTTGGTTTTGTCACCTCTCTGCGCAGCGTGGAGACTACGTCATTCATAGTGACTACAACGCCCTTGCCTACGCTATCTTTGCTGATAGCTACATTTACAACGTTAAATAAATTTGGTGGGCCGATCTGCGCTTGTGAGCCGCTGTTTCTCATCGCACCTACAAGCACCAACTGGCTTGTCGCTTTTAACGACTAAGTAGAAAGTAAGCTGTCTCTTCCATGAGTGTCTGTGCCGTGAGTAACGACGATACCATCGGCTTTGCCGCTGTTTAGAGTTCGTTTTATTCTGTTGCAACAAGCCGTAAACTCGTTGTTCGTATCTTTGTGAGCCGATATTTGAGTACTCGCCTTTTATGGTAGCGATCTTGTTGATATCTGGCACGAGCGCGATTAGTTTATCGACCGTAACAGTTCAGAAGTATAGCAGAATCAAGCGAACCTGAGCGCTTCCTGCTATCGTTCCACCAGTAGCTAGGGATGTAGATGGTTGGCTTAGCAACCGCTAAAGTAGCACCTAAAATCATGAGTAACACCTTAAAGATTAAACGCATTTTAACTCCCATTGCATTACGCATTGCTAGAGCGATTATAACGTCGTATATTTAAAAATTTATTAATCAAAGTATATTGTTAAAAATTCTTATCAAAAAGCACTATACATTCGGTTGAGACAACTAATGACTGAGAAGGGCATTTTTGAGATTTCAAATGCCAAAATAATGCCGTAAAAACCGCCACTATCTCGCTTAAGCCGTGTGGAAACTCAGCTAAAATTTCGTATCTTTTGGCCCGTAGCAGACCAAAACTACCATTATCATCATGCACCCATATGCTTCTCGATAGCGTCTAAATAAGGTTTGGCTTCATGGTTTCTTAACGCATAAATGGCGTCGCTCTCGTTATAAAAAGTCAAGGAGCACTTAAGCACCGCCACAAAAGCACCATCTCGCTTGAGCTTACACTTATCCAGTTACATCATCACAAGCAAAAAGCAAAATACAAAACAAAGCGCCATCGAGCCAACAAAGCACAAATTGGCTGCGAAATAGGCTCGCTCCAAGCACGCCAAAAGACCGCCGCAAAAGAGCACGCGGTGGTTTTATCGTTTTAAACATCTCGATGACGACTACTGTAAAAAGCGCTGTTAAGCTAAGCTCAAGCCCTCTGTATCGGCAGCGATCAAAGTCACCAAGTATCGCTCAAGTAGCGTTCCACCATAGTATGACCAAGATAGGATATTTAGCCAGAGTAAAGACAAAGCTTCGCTCACTAGCCTCTTTTTAGCCCTAAATTGCAGAAAAATATCGCATAAGAGTCTCATCTGTTAGCAAAGCGATGTTTAAGAAAACCTAAGTGATCCCGCTATACTCTTTTTAAAAGTGAAATTCCATAAAAGTGTGGCGCAAATTACAAGGTAGCTCACGATAAAGACCTCGCAACATAGCTCGTGCCGACGCTAAAGAGCGAAAGCATCATAAAACTGCGGCTGCTCCGCCATATCAAGCATACTAAGCGCCACAGCGATAAAATGCCGCTAATGCCCATGCTTTTCAGCCAAAATGCCAAAAGGCGATGCCAAGAGGACCCATAAAGATAGGAATGGATAGTTTAAAAACGTGGTTAAATGTCAAAGTACACCTTAAAAAGGCGAAATATTAACAAAAATTTATCAAAAAGTAAAATGAGTTAAGTATATATAAAATGATAGAGATACTTTCGGGTTAAGATATGAAAAAGGTAATTCTAATTTTTATTTTGTGTTCCTATTTTCTTGGGGTAGGCCCTAGATACCACCAAGCTTGAAAAGTGAATGTGCTATCAAACAACATAAAAAGGCGCACCGATCTTATATATATCTACCTTGATAAAAATGGGCACGATAAAATGACAGCTATGGCGGAACAAGGCCTGCGAACTAGGCAATCCACATGAGTTGTCTCTTTTTGGGAAATATATGTCTACAAAAGACACTCTAGCACAAGAGAAAAGAAAGCTTAAGCTTTATAATAAAGGCTTGCGAGCTAAAAATGCACAAGTCGCTATACTCTTGCGCTCGTTTATGAAACTGGAGATGCTGGTGTGTTGCAAGATAAAAATAGAGCAAGAACTACTACAAAAAAGCCTGCGATCTTGGCGCATAAAGCGCTGCAGAGCAGTGAGAGTTTAGAAAAATAGGGGTAACTCCTAAACGATAATGAGAGAAATATGTTTTACTATAAAGTGTAAAGCTTTTTATCTAAACTTATTTAAATAGGCAGGCAATGAAAAAGATCGTTTCTTTTCATCTTCTGCGGCTCTTTTGTGGGGCGCAAAGTTTGAGACCAAAAGCGCTTGAGACAAAGTGCGAAAAGGCTGATGCCGCAAGCTGCTGACTTGAGCTATCTATCAAGAGAGCAAAAGCCTACCAAAAAGCGGGCGAGTTTACAGCTTGCGAGCTAAAACACGCAAGTGCACCTGCGGTAGCGATGGGCGTGCTCTACGAGCATGGACTACATAAAAGATGTAAATAACAAAAATACAGCCAGAGCCACACCAAAAGCGCAGAGCTAAACGACGGCTGGGCTGCGCAAAGGCTCGGCTTTTGTCCTATACGCTAGATAAAAACTATAAAAGGTCCAAAAGAGCTATTTTTAAGAAGCTTGCGAGCTAAAAAGATGGCGACGGATACTACGATCTTGCGCTTTTAGACTATGACGGAAATGGCGCGAAAACAAGACGCCAAAAGGCGAAAAACTTTTTGAAAAGCTCGCGATCTGAGACGCTCCTGCTGTTTGCGCAATAGCCTGTGGCATGATGCTTCATAATCGCAGTGGAAAATATGTTGAAAAAGATCAAAAGGCGTAACTCTTCGCAAAAAGCTTGCGAAATGGGCTTTACCAGATGGTTGTCCTGGCAACCTTGAGTTGTTGTTTTGAAGCAGAAGGAGATAAAGGGTGGCTATAGCACGGCAGGTCCTGCGAGCTGGGCAACGACGAAGACTGTCAGGTACAATCGCTCTATAAAATGATGCACCTGACTTTTTGGACCCTTGCCTTTTGGGGTCCTGTCGCGGCAAAGTACTTATCAAGCGTAAAGCAGCGAGTATGGGTCCAACAATAGCCAAAGTCGCGTCCATATTACCTGCCGTTTTCACAGTCCATTTACTATCTCTAACATCGAATGCACTCAGCCAGTTATCGCCTTTGAAGGTTCGCCTCGTATGCGCGCGCTGACCTGTGTGATAAGATCAGTCGCGTCTCTTCAACAAAGCTGAACGTTACTCATCTCGACAAAAGCGCAATACCAGTCGTGCTGCAGGATCCGTCAGGGCCTGCTACACCTACTACCACGACCGCCGCTGGCGCTTGTCTCCAAGGTAGTTGTTATCACCCATCGGTGAAGACCGGCTGGGTTTGTGAAACTCGCTGGTTCGATCTGGTCCCTATCTGCCGCCATATCGGCCTCACCAGCTTACCAAAACTGAGACGGTGCCGTCCGGTGCCTATGGAAAGATTGCGTCTTGCAGTTTGCAGGAACTGTGATCTGCGGTATGAGCTGGTATGCCGTCGCTATTTACGATCGTGCCATTTGCGTCCAGCTAGCGCCGTTTCTGGTGTGCAGGCTGTCGTGCCATCAGGGGCTGGACCCGACACGGGTACCAGCTGTACCATATCTGGGTTGTTGCTGGTCTCTCTTTCAAAATAGCCCTGAGAGAAAAGAATACACATTTATCGCAGTTGGGCGCACGCCAAGACCCACCTCGATGCCTGTTGAGGCTGGTCGTGCTAACGGCTTGTCGCCGTGCCTGCGTACTCCATGACTTGATACGCCAGATCGGCACGTTCGGCCCTATTTTCTTGTATCCACGCCAAAGTATTTACGTTTGCGATGTTGTGGCGTTACGTCTATCTGCGTCTGCTGGGCTGTCATACCAGTGGCCGCGGTGTGAAGTGATCAATCATCATAGTTTTAATCCTTTTATTAAGCTTTTAGGGCTGGTTTTGGTGAACAGCATCTTGGTTGAGGTCGTTCATGTGGCTTGTCGCATAACAACTGCGATACATATCAACTAAGCGTTGGGTTTCTGAACCCACCATTTCTAAGACTGGATTTACATTTGACATCTGAGCGGCCTTGCATCACGCTTCCTCCAGCCTCGTCAAGCTCGGTTATGTCGTCAAGAGCTACTCGTTTTCAGTTGTGTAACCTTTTAAGGTCTCTTATCTCTCTTAGCTGACGATGTAGGCCAAAATTGATTGTTATTTGAGTATAAATTTCCATTTTATCAACCGTCAAAACCTCGCATAGCGGCGCGGATGCCTCTTTGACCGGGATTTTTTGCGCCTCATAATACATAGCGACACTTTGTAACCCTCTTTTGTGACGATGTATGCGTCGCCATCAAAGGCTAAGAGCCATTTTGCTTGGTTTTACGCCATTTGGGGCCTCCACTAAGAAAAAAGGCATCGTCTCTTTTTATCGCAAAGTCAAGCGTGTTTGAGCTGTATTTAAAGCCACCAGCACTAAAGTCGAGATTATTCTTCACTCACCTTGGCACGATCAAGCGTTCTATTTTGAAAGGTAGCTCCATCTTTGTGATTTTATCAGGCTCATGCGTCTCTTTAAATCTCGCAAAGTCACCGATGACTACGTCATTTCGCTTGTAGCCGATCGTATTTACATTTGCAAGGTTGTTTGAGATGACATTGGTCTGTTAAACTGCGTTTATGCCAACGGTGGCTTGATAATAACCATTTTGCGCCATTCCTAAGTCGTGTTGTCCTGATCTTAAAGCAATAATAGTTCCGTGCGATTTTTAATTATTAAATATTTTATAAGTTTAGCCAATAATTTGTTGTTGTGATAAGATTCTCAAACTCAATATAGATAATAGTGTAAAAACAATAAAATAACAAGGATATAAATTATGAAAAAGGCTTCATGGTTATATTACTTTGTATAGTTTAAATTGTCAGCCCAAGAAAGTGAAAATGTAAAAGAAAGTTGAGCTTAGCGGCGTTGAGTAACAGCAGAACAGAAGATGTAAAGAGCAAAAAAAAAAATCGGTGAGGTAAAAAGACAATAAAGAACTTACCAAGCGACAGAAATAAACGATACTAGAGATATGGTGCGCTGACACTGGCGTTGTGGTTGAGAGTGGTTGCTGGCACTAGCGGCTGTCACGATAAGGGGTGTTGATGAAAACCGCGTGGCTATCAGCATAGACGGACTTGCGCAAGCTGAAACGCTCTCATCCACAGAACACAAAGCCTCTTTGAAGGATATGATTACAACAACACAAGAAACGGCGTCGAGATGAAAACATACAACAAGTAAATATCACAAAAAGGTGTATACGATAGTATAAAAACAGGCTCAGAGCGCGCAGGTGGCTTCTGTGATGTTTGACAAAAGGATGCAAGAGATTGCCCGACTGAAAGAAAAGACTACGGCTTTAAAGCACAAAAATCCTCAACAAACGGCAATGTTTTCTCACACCATGACGCGTGCCAAGTGGTTTGACATACTCTTTGTTACGACAAAACGAGAGACCTGAGATGAAAAACTGGGACTATAAAACGGCCACGACGATGAGGTGCTTGGCAAGAAAGCCAGATCATATGTGGAACAGACCAGCAGACTACTTAAATTGGCGTAAATTTCAACGAAACAAACCGCTGGCGTAGGCAGCGATAGAAGCACTAAAACGTAACAGGTACCGACTGGTCGTGCTCGGTTGCTCTTTTCAAAGTGGTAATATAAATGACACCAGTCTATAGCACCGACACAAGGCGTAAATGATAAAAATAAACGTGAAAATACCTTTACACATACGAAAACTACGACGAAAACCCATTTTGGGATAGTATGAAGATAACATACTCAAACCAAAAGATCCAGCTAAAAGCAAGGACTGATGAGTACTGCGATAAAGACGACTGTCGAGGTCTACTGAACCATCGGGATTAAGGTTAAATAACGAAGGTAAACTGGTGGATAAGTATGGTGGTGAGCTAAGCATAAAACAATACAAAAAAAAGATTCTATATAGACTAATTTTTATGATGAAAATATAGTAGTTGATAGTCATGGAGACGAGGTAAAGATACTTTTTGTGAAGGTATATCAAACAAACCATCTCTTTTATCTGGAGCATCTAATATTTATGTTGATTACTTCGCTAGCCAAAGCTGCTCAAACCACTAACTCTTTTTGATAAAAATACTATACATACAAAACTTATAATCTAACTCCAGATATGCCAGATGGAAATGGAAAAATATGCAGAGGTTACCCCAAAAAACCCCGGAGAAAGGAACTATTTTGCCAAGATATCCTGGATATGTGGAAATAGCTGGAAGGATAGAGAGAGAGACCTAAATACCGATACAAAACAGGTAGGGTAGACGCCACAAAAGATTTGCAACTTTTAAAATGAACCACGCCTTTAAGATACGGCGGACTTTATATGCCGATAAAAGCATGGTAAATAAGCAAAATACCGAAGCACACAACAAAGCATAATTGGGCAAAAATACTTTTGGCAAAGGCAGTGCAAGGGCCGCCTGTGCTGGCGACTGGAAACCAAACAAGTGTGTGCCATATAAAAGCCGTTACAACACTTTGGCAACCATGAAGATGATACGTTTGGCTGTACCAGTTGAGACGAAAACAATGCGCTTTTATGGGTATTAACGTATCTTTGACCGACTATTTAGCGTGAATCTAAGCTATAGAATATGACAAGATAAGCACAACCAAACTACAAACCAGGCGAGACATGAAGATACCAACCGACCTCTTTGCTGGCGGTTTTATACCGCCGCAAATACCGGCAAAAGGCAAATGCCGAAGAAAATGCGATCTATCTATGGTAAAAGCCCGACCATCCTCTTACTTTTCAACAAATTACGATCCATTTGATCACGTAAGACTTCGGCAAAACTGCGCAAATGGCTGAAGGCACCAACGTCTGATGGTACTTTATTCAACACCCTGATATTGACTTTTAATATTTCAAAATTGGCCTTGAGCCTGAGATCGCAAAGACAAAAAAAGGTACAACAGCGGGCGTTTACAACTCACCTGGTTTTTTTACCAATAAATCTCTTTCAAACCAGACTATAAAACTACATCGTCTCCAATACATCGGTCGTGGTGCGGCTAACATATGTTAATGCAGGCGGTAGAATGCCAGTACAAGCAATAAACAGAGCAAAGCTCGCGTAAGCGATTGAACTAGAAAATTAAATTAGACCTGAAACAAGTTTACGAGAAACTTAAGTGAGCACCCAATGTGGGCTACAAATACTTATATCAAGGCAGAATCCGGTAGATGAGAGTGGCAAGCTAGAAGCTCCGATGAACGCTATACAACCAGCTAAAGTACCTTCTGTAACGGCAGGCTACCATACAAAATGATAAATTGGCCAGTTATACGTCACACGTAACGAGCAAAACGCCCAGAAGATAC
>BNJS01002384.1_pt1 | contig 28159 bp, 60 predicted proteins | sample 8540461 | NCBI WGS metagenome assembly BNJS01 (sample SAMD00202454, study PRJDB9452) | human saliva metagenome | isolation source: human saliva | place: Japan | reverse complement strand
AAAAAGAATAATAAATGCTAAAAAGTCTGCTTAAAAGTTTTTAAACCAATAAACAGACTCTTTAACAGATAGTGTTACATAACTTTATTTAATTTATTCTGTAATAGCTTTAACAAATCTAGTTGCAATTTCTAATGGTCTTGTAATTGCTCCACCCACTACAACAGTAAATGCTCCTTCTTCAAACATTCTCTTAGCCTGAAGAGGTTCATGAATACGACCTTCTGCAACAACAGGAATAGTTAAAAACTTCACTTAAACGATGTACTAAATCAAAAATTAGGATTTTTATCTCCTGATTCCGTATAAGGTGTATATCCATTCATCGTTGTTCCTACTAAATCTACTCCTGCTTTTTTTCAGCATTTACTCCTTCTTCGAAAGTAGAAATATCAGCCATTAACAATAATGAAGGATATTTTTGTTTTGATTTGATATATAAACTCATTAATTGATATTCCATCAAATCTTGGTCTTAATGTAGCATCTAATGCTACAATATCAGCACCAGCTTCTACTAACTCATCAACTTCCTTCATTGTTACAGTAATGTATTGCTCTCCTCCTTCATAATCTCTTTTTACAAGACCAATCAGAGGAACACTTGGAAAAAGCCTCTTTAATAGCTTTGACATCTCTTGCACTATTAGCACGAATTCCTTTAGCACCAGCTTGTAATGCTGCTTTAGCCATATATGGCATTAACGAAAAAGTCTGGATTGTAAAGTGGCTCATGTTCAAGAGCTTGGCAAGATACAATTAAATTCCTTTTAACGCATCTAAAATACTCTTACTCATACTAATCTCTCCTCTAAATTTCGTCGCTTTCATGATTGTGAGCAATCTTACTACATGCAGCAGCGGCAATTGCACCTACAATGTCATCTAAAAAAATACATTGCAAACTCCTTCATGATTTTCATTCAATTTTTTTCTAAAAATCATGGGTTTTAATTTATCTAGATAGCCATAATTTGTAAATCCAATTGAACCATATAAGTTTAAAAATTGAAAAATACAATGACTTCATCAATTCCGTACAATGGATTATCCTTTTCCATAATTTTTTTGAAAAAGGCTCAGATAGTTTCTTTTCTTCTGCAAACTTATCTAACTCAATTCCTGTCATAATGACATTTTTGTACTTCTCTTTTTTTCAATACACGTTGAATCGCATAAGTTGCATCTTCCATTGTTAAGCTTGGATAATATTTCTTTTGTGAAAAATAGCACTAGTTCAGCCATCGCATCTATTGTAACTCCTCTTTGAGAAAGAAGATCAATACAATATTCATATAAATCATATTTCATATTTTAGCTCCTTAATAGTGTATTGTCAGCTTCAATTCTTGAAATATCTAAATCACCTTCAATTGCATAAATTTTTTTGCATTTTTTTAAAACTGATTTTTTTAATCTTGTTTGAGTTCTCGGTAATGTTTCACTAAATACTATTTTTATATCGATTTTCTTCAACTTTTTTTCTAATATTGCTTTAATATTTTTTTGAAGTATGATTAGCTTCAAATAATTCAATTGTTACAAAAGCCATCTTCTGCAATTTCAGCATCTAAATATACCTGATCATTTAAGAATATAAACCCATTTGTATATAATACTCCAGGATATTCCGGACGTTTCACATCCCAATATGCAAAATGGTCTTTTTCGATATAAGCACGAGATAAACTAGTTTCACGGAAATTAGTATGTTGACCATTTCCACCCATATAGTAGAAATAAGTTCTTTCTCCAATTTCTACTGGTGCTGAAGAATAAATACATCCACAATCAAAAGCGCCCTCACCATATTTACCTTCACCTCTTGGAATTAATGGTGTTTCTGTATTTAGGTAGTGCCATCCAACATGACGATAACTATACGTTAATTGTAAATCTACGGTGTCATAATTCGAATCTAACTGATCTCCTTCATGAAATACAGAGGCTAAACCTAATACATAATCCCCACGTTTAAAAAAATTGGCATTGAATAAATTTGATTTTCATAGTCACAGACATTTAATATTTCTTGAATTGGAGTCCAGTTAATAAAGTCTGTACTAGTGGATACACAAGGTAATCTTAGTGAATCTCTCCATGTTCGTGTAATTAAAAATATAGCAAGCCAATTTTTCATCATAGATTATATGATTATGTGTATCGGCACGTGGATTAAAGTTTGGAACTTTAATATATTCATCAAAATGTAATCCATCTTTTGAAAAAGCTACTGCAATAAAGTGTACACCATTCCCATAATCAATTTTTGTAAACATTTTATAACGACGATTCTCATCTATTTCATGTTTATCTAAGAAAACTGATGTCCCATGTAAGAAATGTCCAATAATATTATTTTTCGAACCACGAAAGTCTGTGATTCCTAAATTAGGTTTTTTTCCCAATTTATCCCATCAATACTTTCTGCATAACATAGTGATACTACTCTACTTGTTTTTTTGGATGATATTGTCTTGCTTTTTCTTTCCTCAAGTGAATATTTTTTTCAGATTCTTCATCATCTGTAAAAGTAGAGTAATAACAACGATATTTACCAATTACATCATCATAAAAATACATTAGGATAACTATTATCATATCGAATTTCCCATGGTTGGTCTTCTGTGAAGAAGATTTTATTCTCCTTCACAGCCTGATTTACTTTTTAATTCTACATTACTCATTCGATAAGGATTAAATATACCTTTATCAAAGAAGTATATTTTTTTATTTAAATTCATTTATATCATCCTATTCTGATTTTTAACGCAACAAAAATGTGTTGGTGAAACTTGTTTAAGATCATATGCACGACCATTTTCGTCATAAAAACTCATGGAATTTTTCTTTAAATTCTACTTCATTTTCTTTTACGTTTTTGCTGCTAATACGTCCTTAAATTGATAATCCACTTCTGGAATTGCTGCAAGAAGTTTCTTTGTATAAATATGCATTGGATTATCGTAAATATCTTCTCTTGTTCCAGCTTCGACAATTCTTCCCTTATGAATTACGTATAAGTAGTCACACATATATTTTACAACACCTAAATCATGAGAAATAAATACATATGTTAATTTTTTTCTTTATTTTTGAATCTCCACAAGATAATTTAACACTTGAGCTTGTACGGATAAATCAAGAGCAGAAACAGGTTCATCTAAAAATTAAGATTTCTGGTTTCATACATAAAGCACGAGCAATACATAGTCGTTGACGTTGTCCTCCTGAAAAATTCATGCGGATAACGATTGAGATACTCAATTGGTACATTTACCATTTTTAAAAGCTTCTTTCATACGTTCAAAAACGTTCTTGTTCATTTCAATATTATGAACAATCATTGGTTCATCAAATGAATCATAAATTTTTCTTAGTTGGATTTAATGAAGCATATGGATCTTGAAAAACCATTTGAACTTTTTTTACGGAAATCTAAATCTTCTTGACGTTTAATACCATAAATATTTTGAGTTCTTCCATTTAATTCAATATTAATTTCTCCATCAGTAATTTCATGAAGTTTCATTAATGATTTTTGCAATAGTACTTTTACCACTTCCAGATTCTCCAACAATTCCAATAGTTGTTCCTTTTTTTCAACTCTAAAGATACATCGTCTAAAAGCTTTTAGTGGCTCACCTTGTGGTTTGAAAAAGTTGTTTTTTTAGGATAATAATATTTTTTTAATATTCTTAACTTCTAATACAACTTCTCCTGCTACTTTAGCATCTAACACTTCCGCTTCCTTATCTTCAAAGAAGAAATGCTTATGACATGTACATCTTACGAAATGACCATTTCCTAAATCATGTAATTGAGGGTCTGCCTCACAACTACCTTCTGGTAACCATGGAATACGATTAGCAAAGCGACATCCTTTTTCTGAAATTTCTGCTATTGAAGGAACACTACCTTGAATAACATGCAATTTTTTTATCCATATTTTCAGGATTTGGAATAGATTTTTAATAATGAACGTGTATATGGATGCTTAGGTTCATCAAAAATTTGAGCAACCGTTCCAACTTCTACAACTTCTCCTGCATACATAACTGCCACTTCATCTGCAATCTGCGCAATAACTCCCAAATCATGAGTAATTAAAATAATGGAAGTCCCATGATTTTTTTACGTAATTGATCTAATAAGTCTAAAAATTTGTGCTTGAATCGTAACATCTAAAGCAGTTGTTGGCTCATCCGCAATTAAAAATATCTGGGTTACAAACCATTGCGATTGCAATAACAATTCTTTGACGTTGTCCACCACTAAATTGGTGTGGATAATCATTCATACGCTCTGCAGCGTTATGAATCCCTAATTGTTCTAACATTTCAATCGCACGTTTATTTGCTTCTTCTTTAGTAATATCATAATGTTCAAATAATACTTCTGTAATTTGATTCCCAATTGTATACACTGGATTTAATGCAGACATTGGATCTTGGAAAAATCATTGAAATTTTTTTCACCACGTAATTTGCGGAATTCTTTACCGTATTGTTTTAATTTTTTTGAAGTTCAATTGGTTTATCTTCATCAAAATAAGTGATTTCACCTTCTGCAATACGTCCATTTTTTTGGTAATAAGTTTAGTACTGTATTTACGGTTACACTTTTACCACATCCTGATTCACCAACGATTCCTAAAAACTTTTCCACGTTCTAATTTGAAGTTCACATCTTTAATGATTGGAAACGCTTTTTATCATTGATGAATTCAGTTTTTAAGTTTGTTACATCTAAAAACTGTTGGATTCATTATGTCAACCTCCTATTGTTGTTTTGGATCCATGATATCTCTTAATCCGTCACCTATAAAGTTGATGGAAAGTACAAAGATTGTAATAACTGCACCTGGAGTTACCCATAGCCACCAACTATTTTTTTAATAACATCTGCTGATTTTTGCTGCATTAATAATATTTCCCCATGTTGGAATATCTGAAGGTACACCTACTCCTAAGAAACTTAATCCAGCTTCACTTAAAATAAATCCCGCAACATTAATCGATAAAAGAAACTATTACTGGAGATAAAGCATTTCTTAAAAATATTATTAAAAAAATAATACGTGCATCTGAAAAAGCCAAATGCTCTACACACATCTACATAAGTTTCTTGTTTTAAGGACATAAATTCATTACGAACCATACGAAATGTTGTCATCCATCCCATAACAGAGAATACAAAAATTAGATTAAACACACCTTGTCCAAAAAAATACTTGATAATAAAAGAATAACAATCATATCTGGAAAAGTTGAAAACAATTCAGATAATCTTACTAAAATTGCATCTACTTTACCACCAAAATATCCAGCAATTCCACCTAATATTGTACCGATTAAAGCTCCACAAAGTGCTCCAATCATCCCTACCATAATAGAAACTCGACCACCATAAAGTATTCTTGAAAAATACATCACGACCTAATTTATCTGTTCCTAAAAAGATGTAAACTTGATGGTGCTCGATTCATTGAAACTAAGTCAACTGCTTCTGGCGCATAACTCGTTAACACTGGAGCAAAAAAATACAGGATAACAAAATTACTGTAAAAAAAGATAAAAACCTATAAAGGCTAATTTATTATTATAGAATTTTTTTAAGATTTTTTTCCATAAAGGCATTGGTTTCATAACTTTGTCCTCCTTCTAATAACGAATACGTGGATCTAATATTGCTGCCATAATGTCTACTAATAGACTTGCAAACAATACAACAATCGAAATCATTAAAAGTAGTTACCATAATTACAGGATAATCTCCCGCAGTAACACTAGAAATAATAATTGTACCTATTCCTGGCCATGAAAATACACTTTCAATAATTACTGAACCACCAATTAATAATGGTAAACGGAATATTAATAATACCAAGATTGGACGCATTGCATTTCTAAAAAATATGTTTTAAAAATATACTTTCCATTCTGGAACGCCTTTTTGCACGAGCAGTCTTTACATAATCAGCATTAAATACATCCAACATTGAGTTACGTGTATATCTCATTAACGCTGATACTAAACCAATTGACATAGCCATAACTGGTAAAAACTAAGTGCTTAATATGTGTAATCAATGAAAGATCTCCACTTGTAAAGCGTCCACCAATTGGTAAAATTCTTAATTGAATTGCGAAAAAAAGTTTAAAAAGTAAAATACCAAAAGAAAAAAATTGAGGAATCGCAGTACCCACTACCGCTAAGAAACGGGCAATGTTATCTACTATACCATTTTTGTTTTACAGCAGAAATAACACCGATTAAAAATCCCAACAATTGTTGAAATAAATAATGATACAAATGCTAATTCAAATGTTGCAGGTAATGCTTGTGCAACAATCTTTGAAATAGGGCTACCATTCACAATACTATAACCAAATTGTCCATGTAATAATTGCCATAACCATCTTCCATATCTTACAATAACTGGATCATTCAATCCTAGTTGTTGTCTTAACTTTTCAATTTGATCTGCACTACTTGCCATATCAGGAGAAATCATATAAGTTAACGGATCTACTGGAGTAAAGTCTAGTGCGATAAATACTAAAAAGCTAATAACCAATAACATTGGAATCATGAATAATAACTTTTTAGAATATACTTCTTCATGTTTATCTTCTCCTTTAAATAATGAGAGTGAGGGATACTGAGTTAGAAAACTCAACATCATCTCACTCCCAAACATATCTAACTTAATTACTAACTAAGTCTATATTAGATTATTTTTGCATCCCAAGTTTCAAATTTATAATCAAATATATAGAATGGATTTCCAAATTGTACATTTTCAGGAATTGAAACTTTACTTGTATTTAAGTAGATGAAGTTTTTTTAAATGTAAATAGATTTAACTTCAATAATTTTTCTTGCTCTAATTTTTTTGTAAATCTGAAAGAATAGCATTTCTTTTCTTTTTACATCTGAAGTTTCAGATAATTTCTTAGTTAATTCGTCAAATGAAGTATCTCCATTTGTAATATTATTAAAGTTTGTATTTGTTGAAGCATATTCACCATACCAACTTTCATAACCGAATGATGATAAACCTTTATACGCTAAGTCATATTTACGAGTTTTAAATAATCCAGTTGTTGCATCTGAAGTAATTTGAGTTACTTCATTTTTGATACCCACTTGATCAAGTTGATAACTTACAGCTTGCATAAAATCTTGAGAAGCTTGATCATTATAATAGTAAGTTAAAATTAAAGGTTTACTAGCGTCATAATTTTGCTTCTTTTTAACAATTGTTTTGCTTTTTTTCAGGATTGTATTCATGTTTATTTGCAGATTTCAAGAATGCATCTAGTGCTGTAGGAACACCAGTATGGTTTACTTCTGAAATTCCAGGGAAGATTGATTTAGATAATTCTTCACGATTAATTGCATATAAAAATAGCTTCTCTAACTTTTGGATTTGCTAAAGCAGAATTTCCTTTACCATCAACACCAGATAAGTTTGTAATAAAGTAACGATAGAATAAAAATATCTACTTCTTTTTAGTCAATGTATTGACAGTGTCTAACTGACTAATTTCTTGTGGTTTTATTTGTTGTATAGAAATAAGATTTTCCATCTTGTAAAAGCTAATACAGGATCAGAAATGAAGTTATATACAACTTTTTTTCAAATTTTGGTTTTTCTTTTTCATAATTTTCGTTCTTATCATATTCTAAGAAGTTCCCTGCACTAACTTCTTTAACTTTATACATACCGCTAGTTACAGGATTAGCCCAAAATGTACTGTTATTTAATTCTAATGGATTTTCTTTTTCTAATTTATGTTTTGGTAAGATAAAGAATTGAGCCATAATTTGTTCAAAATTACCTACAGGAGCTGAAAGATTAAATGTAACTTTATTTCCATCTACTGTAATCCCTGCAATTTTATCAGATTTATCATCTTTAAAATCTTTTGCACCTTCAACCTTTAAGAATGTAGCAGGGAAAAATACCATTAATTACTGATGCTTTTAAAGCTAATTTAACACTGAATTCAACGTCAGCTGCTGTTAATGCTTCACCATCTGACCATTTCAATCCATCTTTTAATGTAAATTCATACGTTTTTACCATCATCAGATTTTTTTCCATTCTTTGGCTAAATCAGGTGTTGTTGTTTCAAGTTTTGAATCTGCTAACAACAGACCACGGAATAACATATATGGTACTAGTCCATCACCATCTTGCCAAACGTATGGTACTTTATCCCCTGTACCTTTTCAAAATTCCTGATAAATAGAAAGTTTTTATCTTTAGTAGCAGAGCCATTACCTCCACCTGTTTGCTGTCCTGCAGGGACTACAAAGCTGCTAATCCAGCTACTACTGCTGCTGTTGCTAAAAAAATCCTTTAACTAACTTTTTCATATAAAGTCTCCTTTTTTATTTATACTCTTCAATTAATTCTTGAATTCGTTTATTCAATCTTTTCAGCTAATTCAACATGTTCTGGTTTAGAAATTGGTAACATTGGTCCTCTTACTTCACCAGTTTCCACTCCACGAAGTTTTTAAAATATATTTACATACGGCATATAATGAAGGACCTGATAATAATCCTTTTAATTACCTCATTCACTTCATTTTGAAGTTTACGTGCTTTTTACAAAATTTCCTGCAATTACATATTCATTTAATTTCAAGAATAATTCTGGCATTACACCATATGTTCCACCAATTCCTGAATCTGCACCAATAGCACGACCAGCAATAAACTGTTCATCTGGCCCATTAAATACTAAGAATTCCCTTGTTTTGCTCTTTCCCCTACAGCTTTTAAATTGTTGTAATTCAAAAAGTACTTTCTGAAGAACATTTAATTCCAATTACTTTATCTAATTTAGCCATTTCTTCTAATAAAGAAATTGGCAAGTTAAATCTAGTTGTTTGTGGAATATGATAAATGATAAATGGTTTATCACTTGCTTCAATCATTGCTAACCAATGTTGTTTTACTGCTTCTGGTGAAAAATCCATAATATACACATGGTATTGAAGATACTGCATCAACGCCTAAATCAGAAGCATGTTTAGCCAGTCTTACTGATTCAACAGTTGAGTTTGCTCCTACATGTGCAATTACTGTTGTTTTTCCTTTTTGCAACTTCCATTACAGCTTCTAAAATTACTTTACGTTCTTCTTCTGATTGTAGAACTCCTTCTCCAGAAGAACCTCCTACATAAAGTCCTTTCACACCTTTATCAATATAATATTGTGCTAATTTTTTTGCTCTTTCTGGACTAACGTTCCTTCATCATCATACACTGAGTAGAAAGCAACAAATACTCCTTTAAATTTTTCTAAACTCATATTATTCCTCCTTAAATTAATTCCTTAACTAATAAAATTTCTGAAGTCCTTCTGCCAGGACTACATTCTCCGCTGATAATATAATAATTATTATCAACTTTTTATAAATCCAGCTCCACATAATGCAAAAACGTTCATCTTTTTCCTAAAATAGTAATAGCACCATTTTTCAATATTCAGTAAATATATTTCTTGATTCCATTTGAAAAAAATTTTTTTCTTTTGAAAAAAATATTCTTCTCTATAACCAGGTTGTTTTCAAATCTATAATTGCTTGATTGAAAAACATCTTGATTAAATCCTCCTAAAAATCAATACTTCCTTTTCATTTAGTTGAATTGTTGCTGATCCTAAAAACAGAATGAGGTAACCTATAATCAATTTTTTTCCAATCATCACTTTCAAAATTATATTTATATCCATTAGTATAAGCCTCATTATTAGCTCCACCTAAATAGTACAATTCATTTTTATAGAGTACAGAAACACCTTGAGCTCTGCCTTCTACAGGGAAAATCTTTTTTTCTTATTAATTCTCCTGTTAATAAGTTAAATTGAAAAGCTTTGCTTATGCCCAAAAAAATAAATATTCATCTATTTTACAACCGTATCCGCTTTCAATTTCAAAAATCAAAAATTACCGAGACACTCTTCTTCTACTTTATCAGTCAAACTGATCTTATAAATAGACGAAGATTGTATATAATAAATTATATTTTCTTCCTGTATTATAATACCCTTTGTCTGGGAAAAATTTTTTTCCTTCCTGTTCATATAAAAGTTTAAACTCATCATCATATACATAGATTCGATTTGATTGAACTTTTTGATGTTTTTTTAATGGCTCATTTTTCTGGGAAATAACTACCACCATAAACTAGAATTTTATTATTTATGCGCTTACAAATCATTCCAGCTAAACCTGGCGGGCTCAACTGATTAACAATCTCTACTCTCATACAGCACCTCTTTTTATTTTTTTGGAAACGCTTGCTACAACCATATATTAACTGAATAGGAGAGAGATTGCAAGTAAAAATGAATTTTTTTATAATTTTTTTATTTTTTTAAAAATTAATTCATTTTAATATAATTAAATTTCTGAAATAATTTTACTTTTATTCACTCCTAGACAGAATAGTTTCCATTGTTTGTAACATTGTATATTGATAACGATCATCTTCTAACAATTTCATGGATAAAAATATCGATAACATACATCAATGCAAATTGAGAATTAACAAATCTTTCGTTATTTACAAAAGTACTATTATAAGCAAGGAGATAAACATCACTTAATTTTGCTAATTCACTTTCACTAAAAGCTGTTAATCCTATAATAGATACTCCTCTTAATTTTGCTAATCGAACAGCTTGAAGTATATCTGTTGTTTCACCAGAAATAGAAATTCCAATCACTAAATCTTCCTCAGTAATAATTGAACTATTCATAAGCATCATATGAGAATCCGTCACACATGTTGAATTCATTCCCATTCTCATTAAACGTTGTTGTAATTCTAAGGCTGATAATCCTGAACTACCAACACCGAAAAATATATATTCTTCGTGCATTTTTTTATTTTTTTCTAAAAACTGAATCTACCAATTCAACTGTTAAATCTCTCTTCGTTCTTTCGATTACATGATAATAAAAATTCAGATATATGATCAGCTACTAAATTACTTTTTTTACTATATTTTCTTGTTCTCGTACACTACTAATTTCTAACTTCAAATCCATAAAACTAATATTATCAATTTTTTTGCAAAAATGAGTAATCAAAGCAGGTGAAGTTCCTATTTTTACAGCTAAATCTGTAATAGTACTTGTTTTAATTTCATTAGGATGTTGAAGTATATATAGTGCAATTTGTTTTTTTCTTTTTGTTAAATTTACATATTGTTTTTCAATTTTTTTCTAAAAATAGTCACTTATTTCTTACCTTCCTGCTGTAAAAAAATGATATAACGCACCTAACATACCTGCATCATTATCCAGTGTAGCAGCTTCAATTTTTTTGTTGTTAAAAAAACGCTTATCTACAATTTTAATTTCTAAATAATTTTTCTAAAAATAGGCATAATAAATTCTTTTTTTGTGCCATTATGCCTCCACCTATGACAATTTTTTTCTGGATTCATTAAATAGCAAATATTTACTAATCCTTCTGCTAAATAACTAATCTGTTCGTGTAAAGATTCTACTGCATTAAAAATCTCCAGATTTTGCCCTTTCAAATAAAAGTTCACCATTAATTTTCTCTTGGGTTCTTTTTCATAATTTTTCAAGTAATGCTGTTGTAGATGCCAAATCTTGGAAGTATTTTTCCTTGAATATACATATAACCAATTTCACCAGCAGTATAATTAATTCCTGTCCATAATTGATTGTTCAAATATACAGCACCACCTACACCAGTTCCAACGGTTAGCATAACAACTGAGTTAGCATTTTTAGCGCTACCTTTCCACACTTCTCCTAAACATGCACAGTTAACATCATTTTTCAACATAACAAGGAATATTATATTTTTTTCAACTTCTTTTTTTATTTCAGTCCCTGTATATCCTGGTATAGTATACCCTGCATACGCAATACTACCTTCAGCACTCACCACTCCTGCTGAAGAAATAGCTACACCCAAAAATTTCATTTTATATTCTCCAACTAAATTTAATACTGTCTGTAAAATTTGATTGCTAAATTCATCCTTTATAGTCGGAGTTTTAAATACTTCTGATTGTTTTTCCCCTTCTTTATTAAACAATGCATATTTAATACTAGTTCCTCCAATATCAATACATAAAAATTTGTCCATAATTCACAGATCCTTTCACTTTTTAATTTAATTTTATTATACATATTATTGATAACGTTTTCAATAAAAAGTTTTTAATAATTTATATTCTTTAAAAATCATTTTAATTTATTCGTTTAAAAAATATCCCCTCCTATTTCTATGCAAGTTGCACAAAAAAAATAAACAAAATTTTTTTAGTCATACAGACTGTAGGCTTTGAAAGCTTTTTCAAGTATAATCAAGTTATCCAATAAATAGAACAAAAGGGGATTATAAAAATGGTACAAATGGAATTAAATCATATTCATAAAAAAATATGACAATGCTGATTTTTTTATTCAGTAACAGACTTTAACTTACATATCAAAGATCGTGAGTTTATCGTATTCGTAGGACCTTCTGGATGTGGTAAATCTACAACTTTTACGTATGATTGCTGGTTTAGAAGATATTTCTGAAGGTGAATTAAAAAATTGGCGATACTGTTATGAACGATGTTGCTCCAAAAGATCGTGACATTGCAATGGTATTCCAAAACTATGCGTTATATCCACATATGAGTGTTTATGATAACATGGCATTCGGATTAAAATTACGTAAATACGACAAAGCTGAAATTGACAAACGTGTTAAAAAAATGCAGCAGAAATCTTAGGATTAGCTCAATACTTAGATCGTAAAACCAGCTGCTTTATCAGGTGGACAACGTCAACGTGTGGCACTAGGTCGTGCAATCGTTCGTGATGCAAAAGTATTCTTAATGGACGAACCTTTATCAAACTTAGACGCTAAATTACGTGTTGCCATGCGTGCAGAAATCGCTAAATTACACCGTCGTTTAGAAACAACTACTATTTATGTAACACACGACCAAACTGAAGCGATGACAATGGCTGACCGTATCGTTATTATGAAAGACGGTATCGTTCAACAAATTGGTACTCCTCAAGAAGTTTACAACACTCCAAACAATGTATTCGTAGCTGGATTCATTGGATCACCAGCAATGAACTTCTTTAAAGTAACATTACAAGATGGCGTTATTTCAAACGGTAAAGGTTTATCTTTACAATTACCATTAGCGAAACAAAATCTATTAGAAGAAAAAGGATACAATGGTAAAGAATTAATCTTCGGTATTCGTCCAGAAGATATTAAAGGTTCGCAAATTGTTCTTGAAACATATCCTTCATCTTCTGTAAAAAGCTGAAGTTGTTGTATCAGAATTATTAGGTGCTGAAACAATGTTATATACTAAAGTAGATGACACTGAATTCGTATCTAAAGTGGATGCTCGTGACTTCCACAACCCAGGAGAAATGGTTGATTTAGCATTTGACTTAAACAAATCACACTTCTTCGATGCTGAAACTGAAACAGTTATTCGTTAATGCAAACGAAAAAAAGAAAGCTCCCTTTTTAGAGAGCTTTCTTTTTTTAATCTTCATTCAAAAAAATCAGCATTTTTCTAGTCGTTTACTATCGATAATCGCTACTAGCATCACTTGTTCTTGAATCTCATAATCCGCACTTAATTGTGTATTTAACGGAGAGTTTTTCTTTTGTACGATATCCAATTAAGTTTTAAGTCATATTGTTGACGTAAATGTAAATCTTTTTAATGCTTTTTCCTACCCATGATAATGGTGGATAAAAATTCTACTAAGGAGATGTTTTTCATCTAATGCAATAACATCTGCTAATTTATGATGGAGAATATTTTTTTGCAACACGTATGCCTGTTTCTTTTTTTCAGGGTTAATAATTCTAGTTGCTCCCATCTTCATTAAGATTTCTGTTGAAGTTTTACTTTTTGCTTTTGCTACAATTTTTGGAACTCCTAATTTATTACAATGCATTACTGCTAAAAATACTTGCTTCTAAATTACTTCCTGTTGCGACCACTACAACTTCACAATCACTAATCCCTATTTCTTCTAGTACATGAATATCTGTAATATCCGCAATAACTCCTTTTGTCACATAAGGTTCTAAGCGATTCACATTTTCTTCTTGACTATCTACTGCAATAATATCACAGTCATATTGGCTTAATTGCTTCGCAATGGTTGTACCAAACAAGCCTAATCCTAAGATTCCTACTGTTTTTTTGTCATATATATTCCTACTTTCTATCCAATTAATAATGGAGCTTTCGCATATTTTATCGGTAACCCTTGTTTATTACGATTTGAAAAAAACTTAATAAAAACTGTTAATGGTCCAATTCTTCCTATAAACATCAATAACATGATAATGATTTGTCCATACATCGATAAGGTTGGTGTTAAATTAGCCGTTACTCCTACGGTGCACATTGCCGAAAATCGTTTCAAATAATGTATACAATAATGGAGCTTGTGGATCTGTAATACTTAATAAAAAAATACACTACTTAATGTTAATACGGTAAAGATTATAAAAAAATCATTAATGATTTTTCGAGCCATTTCATAGGAAATTGTATGATGTCTAAAAATTAATGGACTTTTTTTCTCATAAATTTCAGAACGAATAAATAATAACACCACTAAAAACGGTTGTTGTTTTTACACCACCTGCTGTTCCTCCAGGAGAACCTCCAATAAACATTTGAATACAATATAATAAAAAGTGTAGATGGATTTGCCTTGGTATAATCAATACTTGCAAAATCCTGCTGTTCTCATTGTCACAGTTTGGAAAAAAAGCTCACTAATAATTTTTCTCCGAAATTCAAATTTCCAATTGTATCAGGATTGCTCACTCTGTTATCAATGTTAAGAAAGTTCCTGCCACCAAAAATTCCGATCGTTAATAAAATAACTACTTTCGTATGATAATGTAATCGTTGATAAAATGATTTATGATGTTTATTTTGAAGCGAACGACGATAACAAGAAAGAGAATTTTTTTCACATCAAACCATACTGCAAAAACCAATTCCTCCTAATATAATCAACGCCGATATAACAATTGATAATAAAGGATCTGTTGCATAATCAATTAAACTATTACTTCCTAAGTTATCAAATCCCGCATTACAAAAAAAGCTGAAATTGCAACGAAAATCGCTGTAAATATTCCTTTACCAACTCCTAGCATCGGAATAAAAACGATAAGAAAGAACAATAGCAGCTATGCCCTCAATCAATATCGTATATTTAAAAAAATTGTTCTTAAATAATCTTTAAAAATCCTTTTGTATCATCACGATTTAAACTATCTTGTAATGCCAATCTATCTGTTAAAGATAATTTCTTACCAAAAATCATATAAGAAAAAAAGCAATCATACTCATTAAACCAAGTCCACCAATTTGCATTAATAACATACAAAATGATTTGACCAAATGTATTATAAGTAGAAGCGACCGGTTGAGTAAATAATCCTGTTACACAAACCATTGAAACAGTTGTAAATAAATGATCAAAAATAGGTAGCCTGTGATGTCTCTAATTGCGAGATAGGTAAATTTAATATAAGTGAGCCTATCAATATAACAATTGCAAAACTTGCAGCAATTCTTTTTTTGGAATAGACTGTTGAAATAAAAAAATCGAATCATTTCAATCCTCCATTTTCAGTTAAAATCTACTTTGCAAAGTATAATACTTTTCTTTCTCTTGTCAAGATACTTGCATAAAAAGAAATTTACTTTCATTATTTTCATAAAAATCAAGTATAATAATAATGAACATTGAGTAAAGGAGACTCTTATGAATATTACAATTATTAGTGTTGGGAAATTAAAAGAAAAAAATATCTGAAACAAGGAATAGATGAATATGCCAAACGATTAGGGAGTTATTGTAAACTACAACTAATTGAAGTCCCAGATGAAAAAGCCCCAGAAAATCTAAGTGAAAAAGAAATGGAACAGGTCAAAGATAAAGAAGGAGAAAAGATTCTTTCAAAAATAAAGGATTCTGATACCGTTATTGCTATGGCAATTGAAGGATTTAATCAGTTCAGAACAATTAGCTGAAAAAGATTGAAAATTATGGAATTAATGGAAAAAGTTCTATTGTATTCATTATTGGTGGTTCATTAGGTTTAAGTGATACTGTCAAAAAACGTGCCAATGCTAAAATTTCATTTGGAAGAATTACTCTTCCTCATCAATTAATGAGATTGGTGTTAGTGGAACAAATTTATCGTTCTTTCCGAATTACAGCAGGACATGCCTATCATAAATAATTTTTCATAAATCATAATAAAAATCTATAAATATATTTCATAAATTCTTCATATTCTTCCACTATACTTTAGTCATTCCCAAATAAGAATATTTATCCTCCCAAAATAAATATTTCTAATCCTTTTTTTCCACCGATGAGAAATCGGTGGTTTTTTTATTTATAACAACTTGTGAATTAGTTAACAAAAAAATAAAAGGTTGTTCGACAAATCCTGTTGGTGAGAAATCACTGACAGGATTTTTTTATACAAAAAAGAAATCCAGGTTATGATTAAGTCGACCAAAAACCAATCAAAGGAGGATTTCTCTCATGGACTATTGTATACGAAAAATTACTAGGATTAACAGATAAAAAATTTTTATTCCAGATGAAATTTGGTTAGAAACAATAACAGAAAAACAATGAAACTGTACATCATATTAAAGGAACTTGGACAAATACTTGTACTTCTTGTTTATATTGTTCTAGTGAAAATGTTATTAAACATTCTCCTATGGAACATAAAATTAGAATTCCACATCTATATGGGAATAAAACTATTTTTAGATTTGAAGGTACAACGATTTATCTGTAAAGATTGTCATAAAACTTGGGTTGCAGATTGCCCTCTTGTTCCTAAAAATAGTAATATTTCTTATGATTTAGAGTGCCAAATTATGTTGTATTTAAAAAGAAAATTTTTCTAGAAAAAAACTATTGCGAAGCTTCTTTCTATTTCAGATAAAACGGTAGAAAGAGTGATGAAAAAGTTTAAAAATAAAGACAATGCAACAATATAACTATTTACCTAAAGTGCTTTGTTTAGATGAATTTAGAGGCGTTAAAAACGCAACAAGGGAAAAATGAATTTCATTTGTTTAGATGGAGAAAAATCGCCAATTAATTGATATTTTACCTGGGAGAACACTTCATGAATTAATTTCATTCTTTATGAAGTTCTCTCGTAAACAACGTTTAAAAAGTGAAATATTTAGTGATGGATATGAATGCGTCTTATCAAAAACCTTATTAAAAGCAGTATTTCCAAACGCTGTTATCGTAGTAGATCGATTCCATATCGTTCAACATATGAATCGTAATTTTAATCAACTTCGAGTTGTGATTATGAAGCAATTTTTCTGCTAAATCCACACAACAAAAAGACATTAAAACGTTACTGAAACTGCTGTTAAAAACCAAGCGATGAATTAGATGAAGACAAACTAAGGTATAATTATCACTTCAAAACCTATCTTACTCAAGCACAATTAGTAGATAAATTATTGAGTTTTGACGAAGTGTTATCAGATGCATATGATTTCATCCAAGAACTTAGAAAAAGCCTACAAGAAGAAAGATTATGAGGCATTTATGACATGCATAAAGGAGATTCCAAGACAATTACCCTATGAATTTAAGAAGAAGTTTGAAGTGTTCAAACATTTTAAGGATGGGATTTATCAAGCATTTACGACAGGATATTCCAATGGAGCTATTGAAGGAACGAATAATTTAATTAAAGTAATTAAACGCGTGGCATATGGATATCGAAATTTTGAGAATATGAAATTAAGAATTAAGATTATCAAAGGGTGTTTCTTTACCCCGGTCAATAGAAAGTCATTATGATTTAAGAAAGAATGTATAGAGTCGTTTTAACTTGACAATGAGCCTCTATGGGCATGTTGAATTGGGGGAAGCGAAAAAAATAAGATTAAATTTCACAGCTCCCAAACCGCTAATCGCGAATAACATGCCCCTACTCATTATAAAAGTTAAAACTAGATTTCGTTCATAGTTATGCTTGTGGTTGATTGTTAAATAGATTAAATCATTAATTTTCTTCCCACCTTGTTCAGTTAAAATTGAAGACTTAATTTGGTGTTAAATTTTATCCACCAACAGAATTTGTCGATGAGCCAAATAAAAAAAGCTGTGGAAAACATGTACTGCACCCCAAAAAGTTAGACATGAAAAAAATCTAACTTTTTGGGGTGTTTTTATGAAATTAACTTATGAAGATAAAAATAGAAATCTATCAATTAAGAAAAACAAGGTGAAAGCTTAAAGAATCTTTCAAAGAAATACGATATCAACGTCGCTCATATTGAATATTTAGTACGATTGATTGATCGATATGGAATAGAAATTGTAAAAAAGAAAAAAATCGTTACTATTCGCTAGAATTAAAGCAGGAAATAATTGATAAAGTTCTTTTTAGAAGGGCGTTCACAATTAAGTGTATCTATTGATTATGCACTTCCGAATCGTGGCTTACTTTCGAATTGGCTAGCACAATATAAGAAAAAAATGGGTATACTATTGTTGAGAAAAACAAGAGGGAGATCAAATTCAATGGGACGCAAGCCAAAAGAAAAAAATTAGAAGAAATGACAGATTTAGAACGTCTTCAACTAGAGAATGAATACTTAAGAGCGGAGAATGCAATTCTAAAAAAAGTTAAGAGAACTCCGATTGAAGGAGGAAAAAGAGAAAGAAGAAAGGCTGAAATTGTTCAAGAATTAATCAATGAATTTGCATTGGATATTCTTCTTAAAGTCATTAAATTAGCTCGTTCAACGTACTATTACCATTTAAAAACAAATGAACCAACCAGATAAAAGATCAACAAATTAAAGATGAAATACAAGAAATTTTTTTACCGAACATAAGGGAAACTATGGTTACCGTAGAATTTATTTAGAATTGAGAAATCGTGGATTTAACGTGAATCATAAGAAGGTACAACGCTTAATGAAAGTTCTTGGTTTAATGGCTCGTATTCGTCGTAAACTCAAGTATTATTCGCACAAAGGAGATGTTGGCAAGAGATCAGATAATCTGATTCAACGTGATTTTGAAGGGACTAAACCAATGGAAAAAAATGTTACACAGATGTAACTGAGTTTGCCATTCCGAATAGCGAACAGAAACTATATTTATCACCAGTTTTTAGATGGATTTAACAGTGAAATTATTGCGTACAATCTTTCACGCTCACCTAACTTACTACAAGTAAAGACAATGTTAAATGAGGCATTTACAGATGAGAAGTACGAGAACACAATTCTCCATAGTGACCAAGGTTGGCAATACCAACATGATTCTTATCATCAATTTTTAGAGAGTAAAGGTATACTACCATCTATGTCACGTAAGGGAAACAGTGCAGATAATGGTATGATGGAATCTTTCTTCGGTATATTGAAATCAGAAATGTTTTTATGGATTTGAAAAAGGAATTTAAGTCTCTTGATGAATTAGAAAGCTATTATCGATTATATTGATTATTACAACAACAAACGTATAAAAAAATTAAATTGGATGGGCTAAGTCCTGTAAATTACAGAATAACTCATTCAAACTCTGCTCGTATTGCTTAACTAGTAAATCTATTTGAGCTAAGAAAAAAATGCGCCAAAAAAATTTTGGCGCGAACCCCCTAGGGGGTTATTCATACATTTTATGAATCAAAAAGAGACGACTTATGTCGTCTCAAAAAAAGTCTAACTTTTTGGGGTCACTTCAACATTCCCACAGCCTTACTTATTCAAAAATTTATCTACATCAGTGAAAAACTTAAAAATTATTGAGCAACAATATTCACAGTCATTGTCGCTTGAACATCATGATGTAATTTAACAGGTACTCTAGCAAAACCTAATGCACGAATAGGAGCAGCTAATTCAAATTTACGACGATCTAATGATACATTAAAAAGCTTTATTGAATTCTTCTGCAATTTGTTTTTGCTGGAATTGCTCCAAATAAACGTCCATCTTCTCCTGCTTTTTGCTTTAATCGTTACAACAGTTTCTTCTTTTTTTCTAAGAATTCTTTTAATTCTTTTTGCTTGTGCTAATAATTCAGCATTATGTTTTTTTCTTCTGCTTTCTTTTGACCAGCTAAAGTTGATAAACTTGCATTTGTAGCTTCTTTTGCTAAACTATTTTTTTAATAAGGAAATTTTTGTGCATAACCATCTGCTACATTTTTTTACATCTCCTTTTTACCTTTACCTTTAACGTCTTGTAGAAAAATCACTTTCATTTTTTTCTAACCTCCTATAAATCTATTTCATTTCCTAATTCAGAAATAACTTCTTTTAATTGAATAACGGCTTCCTCAATCGTTGTATCACTTAATTGAGTGGCTGCATTTGAGAAATGTCCTCCTCCGCCCATTTTTTTCCATTACTCGTTGTACATTTTTTTATTTCCTAAGCTTCTACCACTAATACCAATTCTTCCATCTTCACGTTTTGTAACAACAAATGAAGCATCGATATTCTCCATTGAAAGCATCATATCTGCTGTCTGTGCAGCGACAACTGTAGGATAAGTATGATTTTCTTCTCCTTGTACAATGCCAATATTATTATCTAATAAAATTAATGAATTTAATAAGTGACTTCTCAATAAATAAGTTTCAACATTTTTCTTTCAATAATCTTTGAATTAATATAGTATCTGCTCCAACTGATTTTTAAATAACTTGCTGCATCAAATGTTCTTGAACCAGTTCTTAATGTAAAGTTTCTTGTATCTACAATAATACCACCTAACATCGCTGTTGCTTCTATCGGTTGAATACTTTCTGCATAGTTATTCTGATATTCAAACAATTCGGTAATTAATTCTCCTGTAGAAGAAGCGTATGGTTCAATATAAACTAATACAGGATTTTTTTGGGAAATCTTGACTTCTTCTATGATGGTCAATCACTACAATCTTATTTGCTTGTTCTAAAACTTCTGGTGCAGCAGCAATAACCGGACGACTAACATCTACTAATATCACTAATGTATTTGGAGTTAATTTTTCTAATGCTTCTTCTGGAGTAATAATATCGTATCGTAAATCTTTTTGTTCACGAATGACATCCATTAGTTTATGAATATCATGAGAAAACTGGTTTTCATTTGTTACAATCCAAGCTTTTTCTGATTCATTTTAGCAATTCTTCTAATTCCTAAACATCCACCAATAGCATCCATATCCGGAAATTGATGTCCCATTACAATGATTTCAGTTGCTTCTTCCATTAAGTCTTTCAATGCTTGAGAAACCATTCTTGCTCTCACTCTTGTACGTTTCTCCATTGGATTTGATTTTTCCACCATAGAAACGTGCATCCTCATTTTGAGAACGAACAACGACTTGGTCTCCACCACGTCCTAGAGCTAAATCTAAATTTGCTTGTGCATAGGACGCAATTTCTTGATATTGCGTTTCATTTTCTTTATCGGAATAAGAAAAACCCATACTAACTGTTAATGGATAATTTTGTTTTAGCAGTTGTTTCTCGAATTTTATCCATAATATCAAATTTTTTTCTTTTTCTAAAGTTTCTAATGACTTGCGATTTAAAAAAACGCAATAAATCGATCGTCATCTACTCTTTTTCATAAAGATATTATGATGAATTGCCCAACTCGATAATTGATTCGTTACAAAAATTATTTAAATTCGATTTTCTTCTATCATTTAATGACTGGGAAACTTCTGAGAAATTATCTAAAAAAATATTTGTCCAATTACAATTTGTTCATCATGATATTTTTTTCTTCAATACTTGCATATTCAGTAATATCCGTTAAATAAATCATTCGAATATCTGGATGTACGATTACTTGATATTTTTTTATTTTCGTGAGAAAAAAATATCCTTTTCTTTGTGTTGTTGAATTTGTCTTTTCACTTGATAAAATAATCGTTCATTTAATTGTTTTAATGGTACTCCAATAACATTTTGTATTTGAAGTTTCTTCTGTAAATATGGATTTACCCATCTAATGTTTTCTTTTTCATCATATAAAAATCATACCAATTGGCATTTTTTTAAATAAGCATCCTGCTCACCTTTTACGAATTTGATATGCTAAATCAGTTGCATAATCATTTATTCGTTTTGTAATAATATGAATTGAAAAAAATAGGTTAAAATGGCAAACAAACATAACCAGATAAGTACTATAAGTCCTAACCAAGGATGAATCATAAAACTCATCACACACATAATACTTAAAAAGAATTATAAATGAACCACCATAATATTTTTATAGATGGAATTCTTAGATAAGATGGAAGTTTTTCATACCATTCTTTAAAATGATTTAACATATGTTTATCACCATCTTTCTATAACTATTTTAACATATTTCAAAAGCAAAGGAATACCCTTGAAGCTTTATCATAATGTTTCACGTGAAACAATTGATAGAAAAAAGGACTGGAAAACCAGTCCTTTATCTTAATTAGTCTACTGTTGTAAATGGTAATAATCCCATAATACGAGCACGTTTGATTGCAACAGTTAAAAGACGTTGATATTTAGCACAAGTACCTGTTACACGACGTGGTAAGATTTTACCTTTTTCAGAAATGTAGCGTTTTAATAATTCTACATCTTTGTAATCGATATATTTAATGTGGTTTGCTGTAAAGTAGCAAACTTTTTTACGACGACGAGCGCCGCCACCTCTACGTTGTTGAGCCATTACGGTATCCTCCTTTTGATTAGAATGGTAAATCATCGTCAGAAATATTAATTGCTTCTCCATTTTGCTAAGAATGGATCTGCTGGAACATTTCCAAATGATGATGTAGGAGCACTTGGTGTGTTAAAAACCACCTTGTGATTGATACTGATTTTTGTTGTGAATAACCATTATATGAATCATTTCCTGGACGTTGTTCAGTAACATTTTTTGACTCTAAGAATGAGAAATTATCAACGACTACTTCAGTCACATAGACTTTTTGTCCTTGTTGATTTTCATAGCTTCTAGTTTCAATATGTCCTTCAACACCAATTAAAGAACCTTTGCGAGTAAACTTCGCTAAATTTTTCTGCTGATTTTCTCCAAACTCTACAGTTAATAAAGTCTGTTTCTCGAGTTCCTTGTTGATTTGTATAACGGCGGTCACATGCAATTGAAAAAGTTCCAACTGCTACTCCATTTGGAGTATATTTTAAGTCTACTGGTCGAGTTAAACGACCTACTAACACAACATTATTGATCATAGTATCTGCTCCTTTCAAGATTTGTTTTACTTAATATTAAGCAAATGCTTCTACTTTAACAATCATATGACGTAAGATGTCATTGCTGATTTTAGCTAAACGGTCGAATTCGTCAATTGCTTTTTGCATCTTCAGCAGTGATGTTCACTAAATGATAGATACCTTCGTGGAAATCTTTAATTTCGTATGCAAAACGACGTTTCGCCCAGTCTTTAGATTCAACAACAACAGCGCCATTGTCTGTTAATACAGCATCAAATCTTGCAACCAATTCAGCTTTAGCAGCTTCATCGATGTTTGGACGGATGATGTATAAAATCTCGTATTTTGATGTTTGACTCATTGACTGTCACCTCCTTATGGTCTTTTTGGCTTATTCTTTTGAATAAGCAAGGAGAGTATTAAAACTAATACTCACGTTTTATTATTATAGCAGAGAAATTGCATTCTGACAACGATTTTTGCACTATTTTTTTATATAAACTTATTTCCAAACTTCACGAACAATTTCGTTAATTAGTTTTAATTTATCCCATTGTGCTTCAATGGTTAAAATATTTCCTTCTTCTGTTGAAGAAAAATCCACATTGAGGACTTAGACATAATTGTTCAAGAGGAACGTATTGACTTGCTTCTTTAATACGAGTAATCACTTTACCTTTATCTTCTAAGTCACCAGATTTAGAGGTAATTAACCCGGGAGTTTGACACTTGTAAATTAAAAAAAGTGCGATAGTCATTGGTATTATCGTATTTTTTTGTCAAATTTTTACACTTTTGTATTGCGTACTTTATCGTACTGTGTTATAATATTCTTGAGGTGACCAAAAATGAGAGTGAAAAAAATCAGTGTCTAAAAACTCTATTAACTACGCTATTATCAAGGATATTTTAGTCGAAGGGAAACGTTCAACAACCATCGTTGAAAAATCTAGGTAATCATGAAAAAAATTATTAAAAAGAACATCCTGGGATTGATCCAATGACATGGGCTAAACAACGTGCACTTGAACTAACTGAACTTGAACAAAATGAACATCAAGATATTCTGTTATCTCTTAGTCCTAAAAAAACGTCTTAAAATGAATCAACAAAGAGAATTCTTTTGGTGGATACTTATTTCTTCAAAAAAACTTTATTATGAATTAGGTCTTCATAAAATTGCTAAAGAAATTCAATCAAAGTATAAAATTACTTTCCTTTGAACGATATTTTTATCTCGTTTAATTTATGGGCGTATTCTCTCTCCTTCTTCTAAGAAATCAACTGTTGAATTTTTCTAAATATTTACTAGAAGAAAAAGAGTTTGATCTTCAACATTTTTATAGAGCTCTTGAAGTTATTGCTAAAGAATCTGATTTTTATTCAATCGAATTTATACCAAAATTCTCTTAAAACTCTCGATCGACAAAAAGGCATTCTTTATTATGACTGTACAAATTTTTATTTTGACATCGAAGAAGAAGATTCTGATGGTATTCGCAAATATGGCTGCTCAAAAGAAAAATCGACCAAATCCAATTGTTGAAATGGGATTATTTATGGATGCATCTGGTATTCCTCTTGCCTTTTTGTATTCATCCTGGGAATACAAACGAACAAACAACGATGAAACCTTTAGAAAAAGATTATTAATGATTTTCATCATTCTAAATTCATTGTTTGTACCGATGCTGGCTTATCTTCTAAAGCTAATAAACGATATAACACCATTGCTCAAAGAGGATATGTAACGACTCAATCGATTAAAAAAATTATCCAAAAGAATATAAAGAATGGGCTTTATCAGACACTCAATGGTCTATGGTTGGTAGTAATGATCATACTCAATATTCTATTTCTGAAATAGAAAAAAATCTGATGATCCTACTTTAAAACAACAAACGTTCTATAAAGTTTGCGAATTTCCAGAAAAGGATCTTCCACATCAACGATTGATTGTCACTTTCTCATTAAAATATCGTGATTATCAAAGAAGTATTAGAGCGCGTCATATTCAAAGAGCGCTACACAAATTAGAATTGCCTTCAGAATTCGATAAGAAACGCTCCACTGATTTTTAAACGATTAGTGAAGGAACAAAATGTTACGGATGATGGTGAATTAGTAGAAAGAAAACAATATTCACTTGATGAAGAAAAAATTGCTGCAGAAATGTTATATGATGGTATCTATGCTGTTTCTACTAACTTAGATGATGATATTGAAAAGATTATTCAAGTTGGTCAAAGAAGATGGGAAATTGAGGAAAGTTTCCGTATTATGAAAAAGTGAATTTAAGTCTAGACCAGTTTATCTCACTAGAAAAATCGAATTGAAGCTCACTTTATGACATGTTTCTTGGCATTAACACTTTATCGAGTATTAGAAAATAAACTAGAACATCAATTTACTTGTCCTCAAATTCTAAAAAAACACTTAGAGAGTTTAACTTTAATCACCATTATGGTATAGGATATGTTCCTACTTATTCTAGAAATGAAATTACCGATAAACTTCGTGATGTTTTTTTCAAATTGAAACTGATTTTTGAAATCATTAGCGAAAAATATGAAAAAAATATTTTTTAAAAATTACCAAGAAATAGAAAAAAAGTACGCATTTTTTTCAACATAAAAAAATAAGGCTCCTAAAACATTGTTATATCAACGTTTAGGAGCCTTTTGACTCTATAAAGTGTCAAACTCCGGATTATAGCAGAGAAATTGCATTCTGACAACGATTTTTGCACTATTTTTTTATATAAACTTATTTCCAAACTTCACGAACAATTTCGTTAATTAGTTTTAATTTATCCCATTGTGCTTCAATGGTTAAAAATATTTCCTTCTTCTGTTGAAGAAAATCCACATTGAGGACTTAGACATAATTGTTCAAGAGGAACGTATTGACTTGCTTCTTTAATACGAGTAATCACTTTACCTTTATCTTCTAAGTCACCAGATTTAGAGGTAATTAACCCAAGTACCACTTTTTGGTCTTTAATATAACGAAGTGGAGTAAAATCTCCAGCACGATCACTATCATATTCTAAGAAGAATCCATCTACACGACAATGACCAAATAATGTCTGAGCAACTGGTTCATAACCACCACTAGAGAACCATGTTGAACGGAAGTTTCCACGACAAATATGTATATTCACTACTAAATCTTCTGGTTTCCATTCAATTACACGGTTTAACACGTCTACATAATCACGAGCAATTTGTTCTAAATCAAATCCACGTGCTTTGTATGCTTCACGTTTATCTAAAGCACAGAACTCTCCCCAACTTGTGTCATCTAATTGAATATTACGGCATCCTAAGTCATAGAAGTATTGTAGAGCTTTACGATAGGCTGCCACAACATCATCATAAAAATAATGCTTCATTATCTCTATAACGATCAATTGGTACATAGTTTTTTTCTCACGTACTTGTGTAATTAAATGCAACATACTTGGTGAAGGAATTGTTAATTTAACTGGTGTATCCCCTGCATGTTCTTTTAAGAATTTGAAATGTTTTAAAAATGGATGGTTTTCAGAAAAATCAATTTTGCCAACAATGCGTAAAGTTTTTGGTTTTACATCTTTATCTTTAAATTGAACAGAGAAATGTTCTACTTCTACTAGTTCCACTCCATCCAAGTTTTTCTAAAAAGTCTAAATGCCAGAAAGCACGACGAAATTCTCCATCTGTAATGGATTGAAGTCCAAGTTCTTTCTCTTTTTAACTAAGGCAATGATTTCTTCGTTTTCTACATTCTAGTTCTTCAGCAGTAATTTCTCCAGCACTAAATTTTTGCACGAGCTTCTTTTTAAAACGCTCTGGACGTAAAAAAACTTCCTACATGATCTAAGCGGAAAGGCGCTTTTTTTGACAACAGTTGCAATTTTCATGATTTGACATATTTATTCCTCTTTTCTTTTATTCAGCTTCTGGTAAATAAGCAATTGCACGCACAGGTGAACCTGGTGTACGTTTCCAGTTTGGATAAGAGACTGAAATGACCGCACCTACTGCAGGAACTTGATCAAGATTTGCTAATACTTCTACTTGATAAATATTTTGACTCAATAAATAATACTCATTTGTTAATCCATGTGCCACTGCATGAACTCCTGAGTCTGTATCTAATGTTTCATGTCCTACTGCTTTTACATGACGTTCATGAATTAAAAATTCTAGCGCTTCTTTACTCCAACCTGGTGTTTGTTGAACGCCATTTTCATCAAGATTACGAATAGCATCTTGAGTTGGCCAACGATGTGACCAGTCACTACGAAAGGCAACAAATGCACCTGTTTCAATTTCTCCATATTCTTCTTCAAATACTACTACATCTTCTTTTTGTTAATTCGTAGTTTGGATTTTCAGCTACTTTTTTTGAACAATCAATCACGTATAATGGTAACAATAAATCTTTTAACTCTAATTCATCAAGGAAGCGTCCACCTTCAACAAAATGGCAAGGCGGATCAATATGTGTTCCGTATTGGGTAACTACTGATAATTGTTGTACATGAAACCCATCTTTTAATGTAAATAAATCTTTTTTTGTTCTAATGCTGGTAAAAGCAGGAAAAATGAGGGCTATTAGCATCAATTTGATGACTTAAATTTATCCATTTTGCTTGTTTTAATGTTTTAAATGCTTGTGTTAGTTGTTGTTGAAATGTTGTCATAATAACACTTCCTTTCTAAAAAAATTGAAGGCTATGGATTAACATATCTCCCCATAGCCCTTTTATTTGTTTTATAATACTAAATTTATTTTCCCCAAACTTCTTCTGCAATTTCACGAATTAATGCAATTTTTCTTCCATTGATCTTCTTCTTTAATGACATTTCC
>BNJS01000391.1_pt1 | contig 28257 bp, 50 predicted proteins | sample 8540461 | NCBI WGS metagenome assembly BNJS01 (sample SAMD00202454, study PRJDB9452) | human saliva metagenome | isolation source: human saliva | place: Japan | reverse complement strand
AAAGATGATATGCTGATAGTTCCTTATTCAAATTCTTTTAAGAAAACTCATCAGGAAGTTAAAGTTAAGCTACCATCAGTATTAAAAAGACAAGAAGATAAAAAGAGATTAGAATAATACCAAAACAACATTCTAGGTACTTTGAAATTCAATATACTTATGAGATAGAAGAAATTCAAAGGGAATTAAATAAAGAAAATGTACTAGGAATTGATTTAGGTATAGACAATCTTTGCACTTTGTGTTACAAATGCTGGAGCTTCATTCATAATAGATGGTAGAAAAATTAAAAATCTATTAATCAATACTATAATAAGATAAATGCAAAATTACAAGGTATAAAAAGATAAACAAAAAGATTGAGCGCACAACATTAAGGCAAAAGAGAATAACTAGAAAGAGAAATAATCGTATAAATGATTATCTTTCAAAAAGCAGCAAGAACAATTCTAAATTATTGTCTTAATAATGATATAGGAAAACTAGTTCTAGGATATAGTGAAGATTTTCAAAGAAATTCAAATATTGGAAGTATAAATAATCAGAACTTTGTAAATATACCATATGGAAAATTAAGAGATAAATTAATATATCTATGTAAACTATATGGAATAGAATTTAAACTACAAGAAGAGAGTTATACATCAAAAAGCAAGTTTCTTTGATGGAGATGAAATTCCAATATATGATAAAGAAAAATCTACAAGAATATGTATTCAGTGGAAAAAAAGAATAAAAAGAGGACTATATCAAACAAGTGGAGGTAAACTCATAAATGCAGATTGTAATGGAGCATTAAATATTCTAAGAAAAAGTAAAGTTGTGGACTTAAGTGTCCTATACAATAGAGGTGAGCTGAACACACCTAAAAAGAATAAGGGTAGTGTAAATCTATCAAACTTCTTAGAAAAATTTTTAAAGATTTTTAAAGATTTTTAGAACCCTGTGACTCTAGCACTCGTAGGGTGTCAGTCGTGGGAGGTTCAGATGACAGATATAAAAGAATATTATTTTGTGTTGATTTTTTTCAATTTTTTTATTTTTTTGTAAAAAAAGAAAAGTATGAAAAATGCAACTATAAAAACCAGCTATAATTTTTACTTTTTTTATATTTAATTTTAGGAATTTTTAAAATTTGAAAGTTTTATTTAAAAATGTTAAGAAAAATTTTTTTAAAAAGATGGAAACCTCTTTTTTTAAAAAAATATTATTTTGAATAAATAATAGAAAGTATACTTTTTTTAGGACAGTATGTATTTTTATATTGAAATTATTACAATTTTATATTGACATTAACTTCTAAATGGAGTATTCTTTATAAAAAGTATAAAAAATTTATAGGAGGGATAGAACGAATGAGGAAAAAAATAATCTATATGATGTAGAAAAAAATTTACGTTCAATTGCAAAGAGGTATGAGAACGTAAAGTATTCAGTTGGGCTAGCAGTACTTTTTCTTAATGAAGGGAGCAAATGCTTTTTCTGATAATAATATAATACAAGAAGTAGAAAAAGCAAAAAGAAGTTATAACAGGGATCAAGCAATAAAAATCTACAAATAAAATTGCTAAGAAAGAGGAACAAAAAAAGTTACAAATGCAAAAACAAGGTTTAAAAAGCTTCTTGGACAAATATGCAATTTGGGGCTAATGATATGTATAACAATTTTTTTCACTACACGAAAAACTAAAGTTGAAAAAGGCTTCAGTTGTAAAAAAATGAAAAAAACTGTTTTAGTAGCTAGTGCAGACAATAGTACAAGTTTACCTATGTTTGCTAAACTTATGTCAGATATAGAAGAAACTAAAAGATACTAAAGATACAACTACAAATACTCCTACAATGGAAGAAATAAAAAAACAAGTAAAGAAAAATTTAAGAAGTTCTGTAGGAAATCTACAAGATAAAAATAGATGTAGCAAGAAGAGAAAAATAATAAAGAAATCAATGGATTAAGATTAGAGTTAATTCAATTGATGGAGCAAGGAAACCAAGTAGTAAAAATCACCTTGGGCTTCATGGCAATTTGAGCTAACTATTTTTTTATGATGATTGGGGATCTGCATACAAAGGAAGAGGAGATAAGAAAGAAAAAAATATCCATTTGAAGGAGTATTTACAAGAAGTACGAATCCTTTTGAAAGATATCTATCACCAAAGAGTTCAAATTATAGTTCATTAGCAAAATCAACTAATCCTTATTCAGCAACAACTAGTGCAAGAGAAAAGATTAGGATCTTCATATGGAATAGCAAGTACAACACCTGTTTATGAACCTATAGCAACTTTTAGAATTAAATGCAGGTATAAGACCAAGAAAAGTGGATAAACAACCTTTAAATATAGATCTAGTGAAATATAACAGCACCATCTGCACCAGATGTAAGAGTAAATGCTAATACACCTGTGGCAGTGACACCACCAACAGTGACACCACCAACAGTAACATTGAATATACCAACACCTAATACTAAACCATTTAATGACTTTAGTTTTACAAATGGTAGATATGGAACTTATGACTCAGGTGGATCACCCTACATCTGGTTTTAAATATAATAGAAGGTTCTGGGAGAGTTTATACTTTAGGGGTAAATCCCAATAATCCAGATATAGATCCTAGTAATCTACAAGCTGGAGATTTAAATAATAGAACATACAAAGTTGAAAGGTGGAACTAGTTTCAGGAGGAGGATTGCAGCTGCTATTTTCCGTATAAGTAGCAAAAAGAGGTTCTCTAAGAGGGCAAAATAATGAAGCTTACTGGAATTCTATTATGACAGAAGATCCAACTAATCCAATAGTTGAAGGATTTACTTATGGAGGAACTTCAGCAACAGATAGGGTAAAAATTCTATGTTGCTGGAGATATTAAAGATGATGGAAGTAATAGACTAGGAACTAATAATAGAAAAAGGAGCAATAGCTCTACACAGTGTATGGAATGGAACTTACCATGATATAGAAGGATACTTAAAAGGAAGATCAACAATGTTTTTCAATTGAAACATGGCACTCTCCTAAATTGGTATTTAAAAAAATATAAAAGTAGATATACAAGGTAATGAAAAATACATTATTTTACATCTATCCTCATAGTTATAATGGATTAGTTAATAATAGTGTAGGAGATTATAATGCTTTTTGCACAAAGAGGAGCCTTTATAGGAGAAGTAAATGCAGATATAAAAATCTCAAAAAGAATGCTATATACTCAGTAATGGGATTATCAGGTGGATTAAATATAACAAGTACAGGTACATATAAACTGGAAGGTTCTAATAACCTTGTTTATTCTGGATTAGGTTACTCACCAAGTTTCCAAAACTTTATAGGAAATAATGCTGCACATGGTTATGTATCAGATAGATATAAAAACAGGTATGACTCCTGTAATAAATTTAAAAAAACAGCACCTGAATCTTATGGTGATGGAAACGTGATAATGTACTTCAGTGATTTATTACCAGATAATGCAGCTGGATATACTGAAACAACTGTTTATGATGGAAATGATAATAATTGGAAAAAAACAAAAATTGGTATCTTCCAAGGAGAAGTAAGGGCTAGTGCTAGAATAGGAGAAAAAAATTAAATATAGATGGTACAGCTACTCAAACAACAGAAGGAAATAAAAATACAACAAGCTAATGGAACTCTAATAAATGGAGATAATAAGTATGTAGAAAAATAACGTAGGTATATTAGCTCAATCTGGACAAAGAGGAGCCTTAACAGCTGGAGGAAGAACAATAGTTCCTACTGAAGATTTAGGAGCTGCTAGCTTTACTTGGGTTGATCAAGATAAGATACATGCTCTATATGTAAATGATATAGATGTAACTTTTGGTAAATACTCTAAAGGTGGATTAATGGTAGTTTCTGAAAGAGGGACTCAAGTGGATGTTGCAGTTACTGATCCAGCTAATCCACATCATACAGATGTAGTTAAAGATGGAAGTGGAAATCCTATAGGAAATAAAAAAAGATGCTGCAACTATTCCAGTTAAAACTACTCCAGTTTTAGACTATAATAAAGCTAGTACAGATTACACAAATGACAATAAAATTCTAAGTTCTACTGTAGACAGTAAAAATGAAGCAGCAATAGGAACTATAATTGCTTATGCAAAAGGAAGTTGGAAAGATTCTGATACTCGTATGGGGCAAGTGACAGGAGTAGATCCAATGTCAGTGACAACAAGAAACGCATTCAAAGATGCTAAGTCTGAAATAAATTTTCGGTGTTCCTGTTGAAATGTCAGCAAAATATGCTGAAATAGCTGGCAAAAAAATATAATCCAGTTGCTTATGTTGCAGAAGGTGGAAAAAGTAACTGCTAAAGATACAAAAGCATATGGATATGGATCAGTTATAGCCTATGCTAAAAAAATCAAATAGTTGGAGGAGCAGTAAAAAGTTCTGGAGAAATAGCAATAAGTGGTAATATAGAAGCAGTGGATGCTTGGGCAGCAAGTGATGCAAATACAACTAAAGAGAAGTATAAAAAAATATTGGTGCTTTATGCAGATGGTCAAGGAACAAAAAAATAATAGTAAGTGGTAATGCTAAAATAAATGGTCTAGGAGCTTTTTGCTAATGATGGAGGAAGAGTTGTTATCTCTGGTACTAACAGTGTACTTAATTCAGGAGAATCAACAGCTTTAGCTGCTAAAAGCAGGAGGAAATATTACATTTGCAGGAGGAGATATCAATGTAGGGAAGTAATGCTAGTGCAAATTCTACTCCTTTCTATGCTGATACAAATGCAAACTCTAAGATTAACTTTACTGGTCCTACAAAGATAAATATGACTAAAGGGACTTTCTTAGTAGGAAATGCAACAGATTATCAAGCTGCAGTAGCTACAACAAATGCAGATGGTCAAATTACTGGTGGAACTAAGTATAATGGAATGAGTAATGTAGAATTAACAGCAAGTGGATCTGCAAAAAAATTGTTAGAAATAAAGATGTTCCACATACCATAACATGGACTGGTCCAGGAAGCTTAGCAGCAAATATAAAAAAAGCTGATACTCAAAGATTAGCAAAGATAACAGCACCAGCTGCAAATTATTTAGCTTACTACTCAAAATGGTAACTATATAATAAATGCTAATGCACAATTAGGAAATTTAACAGCAGCAGATAGTTTTGACAATATAAAAAAATGACAAGAGAACTACTTACAATAAATGCAGGTAAAAAAATATATTCTACTACAGGTGTAGGACTAGGAATGGCTTCATCTGCAGGTGCTACAAGCAATGCTGTTTCAGGATATATTAATAATGGAACTATTGATATCAGTGGTGGAAGTTCAAGAAAAAACTGCAGTAAATGTTTCTTATGGAACTATAACTAACAATGGAACAGTAAAGGTAGATAAAGGTGTAGGACTATATGGAACAAATGGAAGTAAAATTGAAAAATAAAGCCAGTGGAATAGTAAATGTAACTAACTCTGGTTATGGAATAGTAGGAATGGCAACAGGAGCAACAACTCAAACTTACGGTAGAGATAAATTAGCTACAGGTAGTGCAGTTGAAATTAAAAATGATGGACTTATAAATGTTGCTGGAGCACAAGCTATAGGTATCTATGCTGATGATAATAAAGGTGTTGCATTAAATGAAATCACTATAGCTAACAATAATAAAAATTACAGTTGCTGGAAATAAATCAGTTGGTATTGCCCTAAGAGATAGTAAAAAAAATTCAGGAAGTGGTGGAATACTTACATTAACTGGGAACAGGTTCATCAGACATAGTTACAGGAACAAATGGAACAGGAGTTTATACTGAGAACTCACAAGTTAATTTAAATACTAACTACGGAATAGAAACTAAAGATGGTGGAGTTGGACTTTATCTAAAAAATTCTGATATTCTAACAAATACAACACTTGAATATAAATATTCAGGAAGTACAAATGGAAGAGGAATTGGAATAGTATATGATAAAGCCAATGCTACTAATAATACTAAAATAAATCTTGTAAATAGTACTTTCAACTACTGGTGGTATGGTAGGAATTTTTTTGCAAATGGTGGAGGAACTTTTACAAATAATGGAACAATAAACGGTACATCAGTAGCAAAAAGAATTTGGAATTATAGGTGAAAAACACAAATATAGATAATAAGGCAGCAATAACATTAGGAAATGCTTCAAATATGTTAAATCCTAATATAGCTTTATATACTAAAACTAATAATTTAATCACTAATAGTTCAAATTTAACAGTTGGAAAAGAATTCAATAGGTATTTATGGTTATGGAGTAAATAACAGTGGAGATATTACTGTTGGAGACAAAGGTTCAGCAATTTATACTCAAGGTGGAAATGTGAATGTTACATCTGGAACAATAAATGTTGGAAAAAAATGAAGCAGTTGGAATTTACTCAGCAGGAAAAATCACAAGTAATAACAAATAATGCTACTACTATGAATATAGGAGAAGGTTCTTTTGGATTTGCAAATGTGGGAGTAGGAAATACTATAAATTCTAATGTTGCTAATGTAAACTTAAAAAGATAATTCAATATATATTTATTCAAAGAATGCTGGTACTGTAAACAATGTTACAAATTTAACAGCAACAGGTACAATAGGAAATAACTATGGAATCTATTCAGCAGGACAAGTAAATAATACAGGAAATATTAATTTTACAAGCGGAAAAAGGTAATGTGGGTATCTATAGTATAAATGGTGGAAGGGCAGTAAATACTGCAACTATTTCAGTTGGAGCATCAGATCCAGGAAATTCAGTTTATTCTATAGGTATGGCAGCAGGATATGTTGGAGATGCGAGTACACCAGCTTATACAGGAAATATAGTGAATGAAGGTACTATCAATGTAACTGGAAAAAGATAGTATAGGAATGTATGGTGTTGGCTCAGCTACAACTGTATATAATGGAGCTTCAAAAGGTTCAACTGCAACAATAAATCTTTCTGCAGATGGTGCTATGGGAGTATATCTAGATGAAGGTGCTAAAGGATTTAACTACGGAACAATACAAACAGTTGGAGCACCAAAGAAAGCAGTAGGAGTAGTTGTTAGAAAAGGAGCAGAGTTTACTAACAAAGGAACTATCAATATAAACTCAGCTGGTGGTTATGCTTTTGTAAAAAAATAGCTGGAGGAGTAATTAAAGAAACTATGGAACTTTCAATGTAAGTGGAGGAGCTACTAAAGAACATCTTCCTGGAATGTCTGATACAACTAAAAAAAGTAGGAGGAGTATCAATTGAAGCTAAACCAGGTGTATTAACAGCTGACTATAAACAGATCCAGCTGGAAATATAGTTACACCAACATTAGTGACAGCTGAACAAAAAATAAAAATAAATGCTCCAGTATCACAAATTGGAATGTATATAGATACTTTAAGTCCAACTAATCCAGTAGGAGGACTATCTTCTATAGGAGTTACTAAAGCTGATTTAATAGTTGGTAATGAAGCAAGTCAAAAGACAGATAAAAAAATATACAAGTGGATAAAAAAACTTAATAGCTCCATATAATAGAGCTATCTTAAGTAATCCACAAATTACAGATTGGAATATTTATTCAGGTTCATTAACTTGGATGTCTACAGCAACAATAGATGTTAATAATGGAACAATTAATAATATTTATTTAGCAAAAAATACCATATACAACTTTTGCTGGAAATGAAGCATCACCAGTTGATAAGAAAGATACATATAATTTCTTAGATGGATTGGAACAAAGATATGGAGTTGAAAAAAATAGGAACTAGGGAAAAATAAGGTATTCCAAAAAAATTAAATTCTATAGGAAACAATGAAAAAAATTTTTATTATTCCAAGCAACTGATGAGATGATGGGACACCAATATGCTAATACTCAACAAAAGAATAGTAGCTACAGGTGATATCTTAGATAAAAGAATTTAAGTATTTAAGAAATGAATGGTCTAATCCAAGTAAAGATTCTAATAAAAATTAAAAACATTTGGAGCAAGAGGAGAATACAAAAACAAATACTGCAGGAGTAATTGATTACAAGAACAATGCTTATGGAGTAGCTTATGTTCATGAAGATGAAACTGTAAAGACTTGGAGAATCAACAGGTTGGTATACAGGTATAGTTCATAATACATTTAAATTTAAAAGATATTGGAAACTCTAAAGAAGAACAATTACAAGGAAAAACTTGGAATCTTTTAAATCAATTCCATTTGATCATAACAATGGTCTAAATTGGACAATATCTGGAGATATCTTTGCTGGGTACAATAAGATGAATAGAAAAATTCTTAGTTGTAGATGAAGTATTCAATGCAAAAGGAAGATATCATACATATGGACTAGGACTAAAGAGTCAACTTAACAGTGAATTTAGATTAAGTGAATCATTCACACTTAAAACCATATGTAGCACTAGGTTTTAGAATATGGAAGAGTATCTAAAGTAAGAGAAAAAAATCAGGAGAAATTAAATTAGAAGTTAAATCAAATGATTATTTCTCAATAAAACCTGAAATTGGAGCTGAACTTGGTTTCAAACATCACTTTGATAGAAAAAAACAGTAAGAGTTGGAGTATCAGTAGCTTATGAAAATGAATTAGGTAAAGTAGCTAATGGTAAAAAAATAAGGCTAGGGTAGCTGGAACAGATGCTAACTGGTTCAATATCAGAGGTGAAAAAAAGAAGATAGACTAGGAAATATCAAGTCTGACCTTAATATCGGAGTAGATAATCAAAGAATAGGAGTAACAGCAAATGTAGGTTACGATACTAAAGGACATAATGTAAGAGCTGGAATAGGTTTAAGAGTTATCTTCTAGTAGCTAATAAAAAATTAAGAAAAATAGAGATTTTTTTGAGAAAAATAAAAACTCAAGAATCTCTATTTTTTTTATAGTGTAATTTTTTTAAGCATTTTTATAACTGAAAAATAATACATTTATATATTTTTGTTTGTTATTTAAAAAAATATATAGAAAAGATATTAAGAAAAATATCAAAAAAAGTCATTTAATTCATTGACTAAAAAAAGGAAAAAAATAAAGTATACTGAATTAAGATAAATTTTATTAATTTTTTTATTAATTTTTACTAAATGTAAAGGGGGAAAATCATGAAGATTAAATATTTATTAGCTTCAATGTTAGTACTTGGATCATTATCTTACTCAGCAGAAGCAACAGATACCGTAGCTCAGGAAGTAATAAACGAAGTAAAAAATATAGAAGCAGAGTATCAAGCTTTAATGCAAAAAGAGGCTGAAAGAAAAGAAGAATTTATCCAAGAGAAAGCAAATCTTGAAAAAGAAGTAAAGGAACTGAAAAGAAAAGCAACTAGGAAGAGAAGAACTATATGCTAAATTAAAACAAGATTCAAAAATAAGATGGCATAGAGATGAGTACAAGAAGTTGTTAAAGAGATTTGATGAATACTACAACAAACTTGAACAAAAGATCGCTGACAAAGAACAACAAATCGTAGAATTAACAAAATTACTAGAAGTTTTAAACTAATAGAAGGGGAAAAATGAAAAAGTTTGTAAAAAGCTATTCTATTTTTATTTGCATTGTCATCAATAGCTTATGCTGAAGATGATGGAATGTCAGTGTTAAATAAAAAGAGAACAGAAATAGAAAAAAAGCGGAGAAAGCAAAAAGCAAAACTAGCAAAAAGAAGCGGAAGAAAAAAAGCAAGAAAAGAGGCTGAAGAACAAGCTAGACTTGCTGAAAAGGCAGCAAAAGAACAAGCTCAAGCAGTAGAAGTTGTAGAAGCTCCAGTAGAAACTGTAGTAGCAACAGAAGGACTAAATCCTCAAGATGAAAAAGAAGCAATGGAAATCTTAGATGATATGAGAAAGAAAAATAAAGAAAGAAGATACAGAAACTCTTAAACTACAACAAGAAGCAAAAGAATTAGGAATATCTACATCTGAAGCAAGCTCATTAGCAGAAATAGAAGCAATGGTAAAAGGCAAAGAAAAGCAGAAAAAAAGCTAAACCAAAAAACAGAAGCTGAAAAAAATTAGAAGCAACAAGAAAAAGAAGCACTAGACAAATTAGATTTTTTTATGAAAGAGTAGTAAGAAGTGTTGCAAGAGAAGAAGCAGAAGTAGCTGGATATTATCAAATAATGGATGAAGATATAAAAGACAACTGAAGCTATAGAAGAAGCTACTCCAGTAGTAGAACCTGTACAACAATAATAGGGGAATATAGATGAAAAAGTAAACTAATGTTAACAGCATTATTAGGAGTTCTTTTAGTAGGTTCGTTTGCTTATGCAGAAGAAAATGATGATGAAGCAAAGAAAAAGACTATTAAAAAGAATATGAAAAAGTTCAAAAAGAAAGAGAAAAAAAGAAGCAGAAGAAGCAGCCAAAAAGACAAGCTGAAGAAGGAACTCAAACAGTTCAAGATATAGCTAATCAAACTACAGAAAATGGGGAAGTAGTAGAAGGTGCAGCTGTTGAAGGTGGAGAAGTAGCAGTGGCACAAGAAGAAGTAACTCCAAAAAATCAAGAAAAAAATATGACAGAATCAGAAAAAATGGATGAAGAAATCCAAAGAATAAAGAAAAGAATGTTAGAAATAAATGACAAGATAGAAAAACTATAACAAGACAAATGAAATGCTTGATAATTTAGAAAAAGAATGTTGGAGAACTAGAAAGAAGAGTAAGTTATTAATAAAAAAGGAGAACAGAAAATATGAAAAAAATTAGCATTAGTATTAGGAGTTTTATCATTAGTAGCATGTACAGATCAAAAAGTAGTAAAATTACAATACAGCAAGATTAGATAATATAGAAACTTATTTAGCAAATAATAAAAGCAGTAAAACCTTCAGAAAAATGTAGATAAGTTAGTAGAAGAAGGAAAAGGTTGAATATACAGAAGAATACTTATCATTAGAAAAGGAGGCTGAAAAAAATGGCAAAGAGAAAGAGTACAACAACAATAATAACATTATTACTTTTATTTGTATTTTCTCTACCAGCATTAGCAGTCCAAGCGCTAACAACAACACAAATGCGTGAAAAATACAATAAGAATAAATGCACTAGAAATAAAGAATATAGATATAACAAATATAGAAGCACCAAAAGAAATGACAATAGTATTAGATGAAAAGAGCGCTAAACTTTGATTTTGACAAATCAGTAGTAAAACCTCAATACTTTTGAAATGTTGAAATAACTTAAAAGATTTCATAGAACAAAAATAACTATGAATTAACAATAGAAGGACATACAGATTCAGTAGGAAGTAACCAATATAACATAGGACTTTCAAGAAGAAGAGCAGAAGCAGTAAAAAGCTAAGTTAATAGAATTCGGATTGCCTGAAGATAGAATAGTGGGAATAGAAGCTAAGGGAGAAGAATATCCAGTAGCAACTAATGAGACACCAGAAGGAAGATTACAAAACAGAAGAGTGGAATTCAGATTGGTTCAAAGATAATCTTAATTAGGGTAATATGGGAGTGTATATGAGGAGGAAAAAGTATATATGGGAAATAATAGCCTAAGTAATACTGAAAAAAACTTGCGTTCAATTGCAAAAAGATATGAAAATGTAAAAATATTCAGTTGGACTTGCTGTACTTTTTTTAATGAATGGAACAAGTGCATTTTTCTGATGTAAATGCAATTCAAGACTCAGAAAAACAAAATGATGTTGTTAGTGATGCAAAAAGCTATAAAAATCTGCTGTTAAAGAGAAAAAAGGAAGTAAAAACAAGCGAGTCAAAAAACTAAAAAAGCATCTTGGGTAAATATGCAATTTGGTGCTAATGATATGTATAGCAATTTTTTTTGCTACACCTAAAAACTAAAGTAGAAAAAAACATCAGTTGTAAAAAGTGAAAAAACTGTTTTTAGTAGCTAGTGCTGACAATAGTGCAAGTTTACCTATGTTTGCTAAACTTTTTATCAGACATAGAAGAAACTACAGAAAATAGAACTGAAGTTTTAGCAACAATTGCCAATAAAGAAGAAACTCCTACAATGGAAGAAATAAAGGCAAGTAAGCAAGAACTAAGAAGTTCTGTAGGAAATTTACAAGATAAAAATAGATACAGCAAGAAGAGAAAAATCAAAAAGAAATTGATGGATTAAGATTAGAGCTAATTAAATTGATGGAACAAGGAAATCAAGTAGTAAAATCACCTTGGTCATCTTGGCAATTTGGAGCTAAACTATTTTTATGATGATTGGGGATCTGCATACAAAGGAAGAGGAGATAAAGCTAAAGAAAAATTAAATTTAACTAAGAAAACAGATCCATTAGAAAGATTTAAGGCTTCGTCTGAAATGTCTACATCTTATGGAACAACAAGTTTAGATTTAGTTTATGAACCACCAAAAAGAAGTTGAAGTAAGTGCAGGAATAAGACCAAAAAGAAGTAAATAAAAAAAGGCACCAACTTTTGTGCCACCTGAACCTTCAGGAGCTTTACCTCCTTTTGAACCTAAAAATAGTGAAAACACCACAAAGACCTGCCACTCCAGATAAACCAGAAATAGTTGTTTTTTTAATCCAATTGATTTAACATTTAATGGTACTGGTTTTGGTCAAGGTTCTATCCCTTCAACAACTCAAAGTGGATTATATATTGAAAACTATCATGAATATAATACAACAAGTCCAGTATATTTAACATACACTGCTAATGGTAGAACTATGACAGGAGGAACTGTTCAGTTAAGCTTGATAATGGAACAGCTGGAACTTCTCTAGTTCCAGGAACTGCATCGTCACAAGGAGTTTATTTTATAAATGATGCAGCAGATCATGATGTAAAAAATAAATGGAGATTACGATATAACTAGAGCTTCTAAAGATGGAGAGGGGACATTATATTTTGTTAGTTTAAATCCATACAGTGTTGGTGCTACTACTAGAACATATGAATTTGCTGGAAATTTAACTCTACATGGTCATGATGATCCAACTAGTGGAAGCTTATTATTAGGATTTGAACATCAACTATTAACTTATAATCATGCTGCAACAGTAACTGGAACATCTATATTAAAGAATTCAGGAACAATTAATTTGGCTAGTGGATACAACCCTTGTTGGAATTCAAATAGATACTGAATATAGTTAGTGCTAGTGGAGAATTTATAAAACAACCTCAAACTATAAATGCTGGAACTATAAATATTACTTCTAAAAATAGTATAGGTATTGACTATGGATACTATGATTCATATGCTCCTAATACCAAATTATATATAGGTAATGTAAATGTAAAAGGTGAAAATAACTATGGACTAAGAATGAAGGATTATCACACTCAAACTGCTGATTATTACGATAAAACAGATGTTACAGGTGAAAATGGAGTTATAACAGTAGAGGGTAAAAAGAATGTTGGAATTTACATGGCACAAGGAGCATCAACTGGAGATCCTTTAGCTAAGGTCACTAAATTACAAGTAAAAGTTGGAGGAGAAAATAATATAGGTTTCTTAAGATCAGGTTCACCAGGAGTAAACTCAAATCCATTTAATTTAGATAGTACTAGATTAGGAGGAACTTTTTACTTTTAATGAAAATAAAACTACTAAAAATAGTGCATTGGTAAGAAGTGATTTTTGGTGAAGTAATTTTTGTCTAAAAGATTATAATTGGACAACAGGTAATTTAGGTGATGGAAATAGTTTCTTACAAGCTGGAAAAAACTGGTACTGTAACATATAAATCTGGAAACAAATTAGAGGTTAAAAGCAAATAAATTCTATGCTATGACAGCTGGAAGTTTTGATACAGCTAGCCCCTACAACAGGAGCAACAATAAACAATGCTGGAACTATAAAAAAATTCTTGGTGGAACAAACAATATCGCTATGGCAGTAGATAAAGGAAATACAGGATCAAATCTTGTTGGTGCTACTATTGAATATACTAGTAAAAGGTGGAACAGGAGTATATAACTTAGGAACTTATAACCAAAGAGGAACTTTAAAAATAAATGGTGAAAAATAACATTGGAATCTATAATAAAGAAGGGACTGTTAATATATCAGGGCGTAACAACAATAGATACTAAAAAGGTTCTAAAGGTATATATAGTGATGGTGGAACTATTACTTCAACAGCAGGAGCTAATTTAAAAATTACAACTGATGATACTGGAAGTACAACGAAAGGAATAGGAGTTTATATTGAAAAGGGAGCAAATGTAGATTTAACAGGAGCTAATATAGTTGTAAAAAAATGGTTCTGCAGGAGTAGCATCATATGGAAAAATAGTGGTGGAGTTCAAAGTAATCTTAATTTAACAAATGCTAAAATTGATTACACAGGAGATGGATATGCTATTTATGTTTCAGATACAGGAAAAAGCTGACATATCTGGAGCTACTGTAACATTAAGAGGTAAAGCTATAGGATTTGAAAAACAATAGGTGGAACAAATTATATTACTACGACTTCAGGAACTTCAGGTACTAAAGTAAATGTTTTTCAAAATGATGCAACAATAGTTAATTTAAAAAGCTCCAACAAGTACATTAAATTTAACAAATTTACGTACTAATGCAATAGCATTAGCAGGAATAAGTGGTGTAAATAATGTAGATACATCAACAGGAACTACTTATACTAAATATAAGATTGCAGCAATAGATGGATTAGAGCATACAATATTGATAAAGATTTAGACAAAAAGTTGCAGCTGCTGGAGGAAATTCAGATTTTGATACATTTACAAAAATTTAATAGTACAAAGAGCCAAAGTTAATTTGAAAGCTGGAAAAATGCAAAAAGCAATTTTAACTGGTTCAGAATCTTCAAAAATAGGAGAATCTACTGTTGTTGGTTTAGCTATGAGTTCAAGTTCATCTGCAGTAAGTAATAATGAGACTCAAATAAACATGGAAGCTAATACTAAAAGTAACAGCAGACAGAACAGATGCTGGAAATGGAGCAGTAGGTCTATACATAAACTATGGAAAAAAATAAATACAGATGCTTCTTCAACTATAAATGTAGAAAAAGAAACTTCTAATTCTCCTAATGATTCAGCAGTAGGAATTTATTCAGTAAATGGTTCTGAAGTTACAAATGCTGGAAAAAGTAAAATGTTGGTGGAAAAATTCTATAGGTATTCTAGGAGTAGCATATAGAATTGATTCAAAAACTAACAATCCTATAATAAATGAATTTGGAGCTAGATGCACTTGGACAAGGAAAAAGCAACAGTTTTAAATAAGGAGAAATTACTTTAGATGGAGCTAATGGAACTGGTATCTATATAAAAAATAATAATGCTAGTGCAACAAGAGCGACTGTAGTAGGAACAAATGATACAACTGGAATTATAACATTATCAGGAGTGTCTTCAACTGGAATGTCAGGAGATAAAAGCAACTTTAGAAAAATAAAGGAACAATAAATGTAAATGGTCAAAAATCTGTAGGAATGTTTGCAAAAAATTCTTCTGAATTGAAAAATAGTGGAACTATCAAACTAGCAAATGGACTGTCAGAAAAATAAACCTAATATTGCTATGTATACAAATGATGCCAATACAAAAATAATAAATGATAAAGATATAATAGGTGGAAATAACACTTATGGTATTTATGGTAAAAAGTGATTTAGGTGTAACTGGAAAAAGTAAAAGTAGGAAATAGCTCAGTTGGTATTTATTCAAATGGTCAACATGCAGCAGGATTACTAGGTTCAACAGTATATTTACCATCAGGTTCAAAAAATAGAAGTAGGAAAGAACCAATCAGTGGGAGTATTTACAACTGGAACAAACCAAAATAATAACTGGTGATGCTGATATGAAAATTGGTGACAGTTCTTATGGATACGTTATAAAAGGAACTGAACACAATTAGATACAAATGTATCAAGTGGAGTTACATTAGGAAATGATGCAGATATGTATATTCATCAGATAGAACAGGACATATAAGAAATAACACTGAATTAACTGCCACTGGAAGTAAAAACTATGGAATCTATTCAGCTGGAACTGTAACTAATCTAGCAGACATTAAGTTTGGTACAGGAACAGGAAATGTTGGAGTGTATAGTATAGGGTGGAGGAACAGCTACAAATGGAACAGCTACAATCCATCCAACAATAACAGTAAGTGGAAGTGATACTGTAAACAAATCATATGGAATAGGTATGGCTGCCGGTTATGTAAATGATGCAGGTACGCTTATAAGTACAGGAAATGTTGTAAACTATGGAACTATTAAAAGTTGGAAAAAGATAATGGAATAGGTATGTTTGCTACTGGTTCAGGTTCAACTGCAACAAATAGGGGAACTATTGAATTGACAGGTAAAAAGACAGTAGGAATGTACTTAGATAATAATGCTATTGGATATAACTATGGAACAATAACAACTGTTCCTAATCCAACAAATGATGGAATAATAGGAGTAGTTGCATCTAATGGTGCAATAATAAAGAACTATGGAACAATAAATATAGTTGATGGTTCAGACTTAAAAGGTGTATACATCAATAAAGGAACTAAAGCAGCAAATTATGATGATAAAATTCCTGGTGGAGGAACTGGTGTTCTAAACGGTCCAATAGAAGTGAAAAAACAATCTGCAACTGGAAAAAAACTGTAGCTGGAATAAATATAGTTGCTCCAGGAGATGGAACAGCAACAATCTATAGAAATAATACAAAAGTAGTACCTATAGCTGTTGATACAGTTACTGCAACACCGAAACCTACAACTGTAAATGTGGGAACTACATCTATAAAACTAACTACTACAGATTTAGCAACACCTTCTTTAGGTCAAGCTTCATCTATAGGAATGTATGTAGATACATCAGAGTAAACTACACTAATCCTATACAAGGTTTAAATAAATTGACAGGACTACAAAAAGTAGATTTACTATTTGGTACAGAAGCTAGTAAGTATACAAATAAAAATTGATATAGAAGTAGGAAAAATATATTGAAACCATATAATGATGTAATCGCTTCAATAAGTAGTGGAACATCAATGAAACTTTCATTTGCATCAAGTAGTTTAACTTGGATAGCAACAGCTACTCAAAAATACTGATGACACATTGAAATCTTTATATCTATCAAAGATACCATATACATCTTTCTCTAGCGATAGTGATACAAATAAATTCTTAGATGGATTAGAACAAAGATATGGTGTGGAAAAGAATAGGAAGCAGAGAAAAGGCTTTTATTTGATAAGTTAAATGGAATAGGAAAAGGTGAAGGAGCATCTATTTGCTCAAGCTGTAGATCAAATGAAAGGACATCAATATTCTAATGTTCAACAAAGAGTGCAAGCAACTGGAAAAATCCTAGATAAAGAATTTAACTACTTAAGAAGTGAATGGTCTAATTCAACAAAAAAGATTCTAATAAAAATTAAAGTCTTTGGAACTAAAGGCAGATATAATACAGATACTGCAGGTGTAGAAGATTACAAGAATAATGCATATGGAGTAGCTTATGTTCATGAAGATGAAACAGTAAAAATTAGGAGAATCAACAGGTTGGTATGCTGGTATAGTAGAAAATAAATTGAAATTTAAAGATTTAGGAAATTCAAAAGAAGATCAATTACAAGGAAAAACTTGGAATCTTTAAATCTGTACCATTTGATGAAAATAATAGCTTGAATTGGACAATATCTGGGGATATCTTTGTAGGATACAACAAAATGAATAGAAGATTCTTAGTGGTAGATGAAATATTTGGTGCAAAAATCAAGATATTATACTTATGGTTTAGGAGTTAAAAAATGAAATAAAGTAAAGATTTCAGATTAAGTGAAGGGTTCTCATTAGTTCCTCATGCTGGACTTAAATTAGAATATGGAAGATTCAGCAAAAATAAGAGAAAAAATCAGGGGAAATGAGACTTGAAGTAAAAAGGAAATGATTACTTCTCAGTAAGACCAGAAATTGGAGCTGAATTAGTATTTAAACACTCTTTTGGAACTAATAACTTAAAAGTATCAGTAGGAGTAGCTTATGAAAATGAACTAGGTAAAGTAGCTAATGGAAAAATAAAGCTAGAGTTGCCTATACAACTGCTGACTGGTATGATTTAAGAGGTGAAAAAGAAGATAGAAGAGGAAATGTTAAGTCTGATCTTAATATCGGATGGGATAACCAAAGATTAGGAGTAACTGCTAAAATGTAGGTTATGATACTAAAGGTAATAATGTAAGAGGTGGAGTAGGACTTAGAGTTATATTCTAATAAAATACAAACACACTGCAAAAAGGAGACTAATCTTAGTCTCCTTTTCATGTATTTTAGAACTAAACTTGACTTTAATAAAAATAAATATATATGATGTATGTATTATAAAAATAAAAAAAGGAGATATATTATGGTATTTAAAAATTCAATTGATCTATAAAAAAAGCACTGAATCTAATTCCAGGTGGAGTTAATAGTCCAGTTAGAGCTTTTAAATCAGTAAATAGAGAAGCACCTATCTTTGTAAAAAAAGGACAAGGAGCAAAAAATATATGATGAAGATAACAATGAATATATAGACTATATTTGTTCGTGAGATCTTTTAATTTTTAGGTCATAACCATCCAAAAGTTATAGAAGAAGTGAAAAATAATTGAAAATGGAAGTTCTTATGGACTACCAACAAAATATGAAGTTGATTTGGCAGAACTTATAGTAGAGATAGTTCCTTCTATTGAAAAAGTAAGACTTACTACTTCAGGAACAGAAGCTACGATGTCAGCAGTAAGATTAGCAAGAGCCTATACTGGAAGAAATAAGATTTTAAAAATTTGAAGGTTGTTATCATGGGCATTCTGATGCTTTACTTGTAAAAATCAGGTTCAGGATTATTAACAGATGGATATCAAGATAGTAATGGTATAACAGATGGAGTGTTAAAAGATACACTAACTTTAGGATTTGGAGATTTAGAAAAGGTTGAAAAACCTTTTAAGAAATGAAGAAAGTAGCCTGTGTAATAGTTGAACCTATTCCAGCAAATATGGGACTTATAGAAACACATAAAGAGTTTTTACAAGGTTTAAGAAGAATAACTGAAGAAACTAAGACTATTTTAATATTTGATGAAGTAATATCAGGTTTTTAGATTAGCTTTAGGTGGAGCTCAAGAATTTTTTTGGAATAACTCCAGATTTAACAACTTTAGGAAAAGATAATCGGTGGAGGTTATCCTGTTGGTGCTTTTTGGTGGAAAAAGAGAAATTATGGATTTAGTTGCTCCAGTGGGAAGAGTTTATCATGCAGGAACTTTATCAGGAAATCCAATAGCATCAAAAAGCTGGTTTTGCAACTATAAGCTATTTAAAAAGAAAAATCCAAATATCTATAAAGAATTAGCAGAGAATACAAATTACTTAGTGGATAATGTAGAAAAATTAGCTGAAAAATATGGAGTGGATGTTTGTATAAATTCAATGGGTTCTCTTTTCACAATTTTTCTTTTGTTGATTTAGAAAAAGGTTGAAAAATCTTGAAGATTCATTAAAAGGCTAATACAGAGAACTTCTCATATATTTTAACACTATGCTAGATAATGGAATAGTTGTTCCACCATCACAGTTTGAAGCTCATTTCTTATCTATAGCTCATACAAAGAAAGAACTTGATAAAACACTTGAAGTAATGGAAATGGCATTTAAAAAATAGGTGAAAAATGCCAAATAAGTTTTTTTCCTGTTTCAATAGATCTTAATAATAAAAAAATATTTTTGGTAATTGGTGCTGGAAAAATTGCTTTAAGAAAAGTAAAAACTCTTTTGGACTATAATTGTAATATCACAGTTATTACTAAGGAAATTTCAGAAGAGAAGTTTTTAGAATTAGAAAAAAGAAAAATAAAATTAAAAATATTAAAAAAATCAAGAATTTGAAGAAAAATTTTTTAGAAAATACTTTTTTTAGTTGTATCAGCAACAGATAATAAAGAATTAAATGATAAAAATATCAAAAATTATGTATGAGTAAAAATATTTTTAGTAAATAATATCACTTCTCAAGATAATATGAATCTTAGATTTATGAGTATCTTATCGAATGATGATATTCAAGTTTCAATTACAGCTAATGGAAATCCTAAAAAGCTGTAGAAGTCAAAAAAATAAGATAAAAAGAATTTCTTGAGAAAAATATTTTAGTTGAATAAAAAGGGTTGTTGCAAATAAACAAAAAGTAAAAAAATAGTTTGTTACTGAGTAAATTTCTTAACGATAAAAAAATCAAGAATTTGCTGCAAATCAAGAAAAATTCACTACGTTCAAATACTCCTGAATTTGCTCGACTCATTCTATTTGATTTTTATCTAAAAATTTCCATTCATAACTCACTTATTTTTTTACTTTAAGATTGAAATTTTAAATTTGCAATAGCCCCCTTTTTATGAATTATGCCAGAACACTCGCGACTCTAGCACTCATTAGGGTGTTAGTCGTGAGATGAATGGCATATTTTTGTTTACAAAAAAATTTGAAATAGTTAAATATATATAGTATAATAAAAATGATAATAAAAAAATATAAAATATTAATTTTGGAAGAGGATATGTGTATTCAATTCAATATCATATAGTGTGGTGTAAAAATATAGAAGATATATCCAAACTCAAAAAGAAAGATGAGAAGGAGGAAACTATGGCGAATTATGTATTGACATTAGCTTTAAAAACTGAACTATGGCAAGAACATATTTTTAGAAAAAGAGACTAAACATAGCCAGAATGATATATAATTCTTGCCTTTAGTGAAATTCTTAAAAAGACATAGAAAAATGATAAATTCTTCTGAATATAAAGAAGTCAGTAATTTAGATAAAAAGAGCAATCTAAAAAGATATAAAGAATTAGATAAAAAAATATTTAATATCTAAATTTGAATTAAATAAATATGTGAAAACCTATGACACAAAAAAATTTAAAAAAAGAATATAGGTTCTCAAATGGGACAAGAATTAGCTGAAAGAGCTTTTTGTGACTTATGAAAAAAATTTAAGTATGGTAAAGCTAAAAAAAGTATATTTTTAAAAAGTTATGGAAATTTCTATTCTGTTAGAGAAAAAGGTAATATTACAGGACTTAGATTTTTTTAAAGAAGATTGTTGCATATCTTGGTTAGGGCTTAAAGATTCCTGTAATAATAAAAAAATAATGATAAATATGCACAAAGTTGTTTTTTTAGATAAGTTATTGTATTGCAGATTACTTAAGAGGGTTGTAAATGGAAAAAAATAAATACTACGTTCAAATAACTTTTGAAGGGACACCTCCTAAAAAAACATAAAGTTGGTGGAGAAAACGAAATTGGAATTGATATAGGAACTTCAACAATAGCAATCGTTAGTGATAATAAAGTAGAATTAAAGATTTTAGCTGAAAAATATAGAAATAAATGAAAAAGAAAAAAATAAGACTACAAAGAAAAACTAGATAGGCAGAGAAGAGCAAACAATCCTAATAAATACAATGCTGATGGTACTATTAATATAGAAAAATAAAAGAAAAATGGAAAAGAGCAAATCATATGTAAAAAAACAAAGTTAAAACTTTCAAATTTACAGAGAAAAAAATCGCAGAGAAAAAGGGAACAATCTCATAATATTTTAGCGAATAGTATACTAGAAATTGGAACAATAGTAAAAGTTGAAAATATGAATTTTAAAGCTTTTACAGAGAAGAAGCAAGAAAACTGAAATATCTGAAAAAAACTGGAAAATTTAAAAAGAAAAAAAGAGATTTGGAAAAATCTTTTATCAAATAGAGCACCTGCATTATTAATTGAAATAATAAATAGAAAATTAGAATATATTGGAAAAAAATATAATAAAAATTGATACTTTTAAAGTAAAAAGCTAGTCAACTAAATCATAGTACAAAATGAATATGAAAAGAAAAGTCTATCAAAAAGATGGGTAGAAATATTAGGAAATAAAAATACAAAGAGATTTGTATTCTGCATTTTTAATAAAGAATGTAAAAGAAAAATTTAGAAGAAGTAAATATAGAAAAAGCACAAAAAAGAATTTAAAAAAATTTTTGTTAAATTGCATAATGAAGAAAATTGAAAGAATAAAAAAGGAAATGTAAAAACATTAAAATGTATGGGATTTTTAAAAATAAAAAACTGGTTTTTGAACCGAGCCAACAGGACGTAAATGTTCTCAATGGAGAGCTTTGTCCATTAAAAGTCTTAAGGAAATTAGCTAGTATTTGAATACTAGATATTCAAAAAGAAACTAAATAGTACTTAAGAACCCTCGCGACTCTAGCACTCGTAAGGTGTCAGTCGTGAGAGGTTCAGTGACCTTCATAATAAATTACTTCTAAATTCTCTCTTAAGAAAGCTACTTTCTTTTTAGCAGTATCATAACCATAGACAATACCATTATTATCTATCAAATATATTTTTGTATATTCCTAGAGTAGAAGTTTCTTTTGATGATTTTTGAGTTTCTGGATCATAACCATAGTATATAAGTTTGTATGAATTTCCTTTTTAACAATTTTAAAAGCTGTCAGCAGTATCAGGATAATCTATTTTTCTTCCAATCATTTTATCAAAATGAGGGTTTTTCCATCAGTAGTTATCCCAGCAAAAAATACTAAAAACTTAATAAAAACAAATAGGCATAAAAAACTTTTTCATAAAATCCTCTCCTTTAAAAATATTATTTAGATTTACTAGTATAAAAAGTCTAGCATATTTTTAATATTTTCAAGGAAAAAATAAAAAGATAATTAAGAAATGAATAAAAAGGTTAAACTTGACAAAGAGATAAAAAGTTTTTATAGAAAAAATTATAAATGTTGAAAAAAGAGTTGGAAATAATATCCAATTCTTTTTATTTGAAAAAAATTTAATAAATATATTATAATAATTATATTAACATAAGAGATAAAAAAATTAGTAGAAATATAGATAAACATATTAAATTTAAAAATTAGAAAAAGAATATCCAGTGATATAGTAAAAATCAAGAACAATTAGGGATAATTAAATTATTAGAGATGTATTGGAGAGGATAATAGATGTCATTTTCAATTGATATAGATGAAGAAAAAGTGGAGTAAAGAAGTTTTAGAAATACTTCTTATTGATAGGACGACAAATAGAAATATTATTTGGGGAACAGATGATTATGAAAAACTTAGGAAAGGAGTACTATTCTCATTTTCCTATTTTTAATTCGCTTAATAACAAGAGAAAATTCTAATGTTATTCAACCTAGAGTATGGAAAAACAAAAGAAAAAAACAAGGAAATAGAAAAAAAGAAAAAAAGCTGAAGTATTTACTCCAAGCTGGATATGTAATATACAAAAATAATCTTGTAGACAATGCATGGTTTGAAAGAGAAAATATTTTTAATATAGAAAAAGAAAAAAAGTTGGGAAGTTATAGAGAATAAAATAAATTTTCCTAAGAAAAATAAAACATGGCAAAAATATGTTGATGAAAAATCGCTTAGAAATTACTTGTGGAGAAGCACCTTATTTAGTAAGTAGATATGACACAGTTTCAGGGAAGCCAATAAAAATTAAATGAAAGAATTGGTATTTTAGATAGAAAAAAATGAGAGTTGTAAATGAAAATACAAATACTGAAAAAGAATGGCTAAAATGGTCTGAAAGAGCATTTCAAAAGTATTTATGGCTTTGAATTTCAAGGAGATAGTCTTTTAATTGCTAGAGAAAAATTTATTAGCTTCTTATTGTGACTATATGGAATATAAACTTCAGAGAGAACCAACAGAATTAGAACTTTTGAAGATAGCTAAAAATTATTTCTTGGAATTTATGGCAAATGGATGGCTTGACATATACAGTACCATTTCAGAAAGTTGTTAAAAATACTGAGCAAACAAGTTTATTTGATTATGAAAAAGAAAATGTTTTTTTGTATTATTAGAGATTGAGAGCCAAAAATCTGTTTTTTTAAAAGACTTATTAAAAAGGAAGTGAGATTAATGAATGAGAAAAAATAGAAAACATAGATATATTAGATAAAATTATAGTTGGTCGTATAGAACCATATATTTATGCATTTACAACTAATACAATTCCAAATTATTTAAAAAGTAGGTGATACATATAGGGTCAGTTTCTAAAAAGACTAGAAGAATGGAAATTATTTTTCCAGAGTTAGAAAAGAAGTATGAAAAATAAAGCTATAATTAATGAAAAAGTATATTTTAGAGATTATTCTATTCATCAATATTTAGAAGAAGATTTAAAGAAAAAAAGATTAATGCCTGTTGACTTAGGAGAAGGGACTTATTATAGTAGAGAATTTTTTTCAAGGATATAGAAATAGAAGATGTTGATAATGCAATTGAAGATATAAAAAAATAATTATAGTAAAAAAATACTAATAAATATGATTATTATAGTCTAGATGATAAATCCTCTCAAGAGTATCATTATCAAAGAGGTGAAGTATGGACTTTAAGACCTAATCAAAAAGAGGCTAGGACAATTTTGAACAAAGCAATAAAAATGGAAGAACAAATCTTTTAATGTATGCAGTGATGCGTTTTGGAAAAATCTTTTTACTTCTCTTTGCTGTGCATTAAAAATGGGAGCCAAGTTAGTACTGGTAGTTTCAGCTAAAGCTGATGTTAAAAGAGGAGTGGAAGAAAACAGTAGAAAAGTGCTGGAAATTTCTATGAGTATATTTTTTTAGAAAGTTCTGATTTAGAGAAAAAGAAGGAATTATTAAGGAAAACTTATTAGAGAACAAAAAATAATTATTTTTTTCTTACTTTACAAGATTTGCAGGGAGAGGATATAAAAAAATAAAACATAAGGAATTATTAAGCAAACAAGTTGATTTACTTATTGTTGATGAAACACATTTTGGAGCAAGAGCAGAATCTTTTGGAAAAAATTTTTAAATAATAGTGGTTATAATGTATCTGATGGAGAAAATTTAAAAATTTAATGAAAAATGATGAAGATATTGACACAAGAAAAAGTAGATGAAGAAATAAAAATAAATGCCAAAGTTAGATTACATTTATCAGGAACACCATATCGTATTCTAATGGGAAGTGAATTTGAAAAAGAAGATATCATTTCATTTATACAATTTTTCTGATATTGTAAAGGAACAAGAAGAATGGGATAAAATTAATCTTAATAAAGATGAAATAAAATGAATGGGATAATCCTTACTATGGTTTTCCTCAAATGATTAGATTCGCTTTTAACCCTAATAAGTCCTCACGTGAAAAAGATGGAAATGCTTAAAAAGAATGGGATTAATTTTACCTCTCTAAATTATTTGAGCCTCAATCTATAAAAAAAGATGATGATATAAAAAAATTTATTAATGAAAATGAAATATTTGATTTATTACAGGTAATAGATGGGAGTAAAGAAGATGATGAGTTATTAGGTTTTTAGATTATAATAAGATCAAAAATGGGAAAATGTGTCGACATATAGTAATGGTATTACCATATTGTGCTTCTTGTGATGCAATGGAAGAACTTCTAAAAATAAGAAATATATTTTTAAAAAAATCTAGAGAATATGAAATCATAAATATTTCAGGAGTAGAAGCTCTAAAGAATTATAAGAAACCAAATGATATAAAAAACAAAATAAAAAGAATGCGAAATAGCAAATATAAAAACAATTACATTGACAGTTAATAGAATGCTTACAGGGTCTACTGTTGAACAGTGGGATACAATGTTATACTTTAAAGATACATCTTCTCCTCAAGAATATGATCAAGCTATTTTTAGACTTCAAAATCAATATATTAGAACATTATATAATGAAGAAAAAGTCATAAAAGAAAATCTTAAACCGCAAACATTACTTGTTGATTTTGCACCAGATAGGTTATTTAGAATGCAGGAACAAAAATCTTTTGATTTATAATGTAAATATAGACTTGAATGGAAATAATAAGTTAGAAGAAAGAATAGCAGAAGAGATTAGAATATCACCAATTATAATGATGAATCAAAAATAGAATTAAAGAGGTTCAAGCTACAAATATTTTAGATGCTATAAGTAAATATAATAATCAAAAAAGTATATTTGATGAAGTCTCAGAGTTACCTGTAGACTTATCCATTTTAGATAATATGGATATTAGAAAAAGTAATAGAAAGTCAAGGAGAATTCAATTCAAAAACAGGGTTTAATGATAGAAGCAAATCAGGGAGAAGGTGAAGAGTTAGATATTGAGAAGCATTTTTTTCTGAAGAAGAAAAATCCCTAAAAATTGATAAAGAAATAGATAATTCAAAAAGAACTGAGTGAAAATACAATAAATAATGAGATAAAGAAATTAGAAAATAAAAATAAAACCTATTATCAAAGATTATTATTTTTCATTCTTAACAAAAGATGAGGTAAAACTCATTGGATGATATTTTAAAGGTAATTAATAAAGAGGGGAATATCAGACTAGCCAAAAACTTATATTTAAAAAGAAATTATAGAAAAAAATATGTCAATATATGAATCTATTTTAAAAAGAAGCAGTCTTGATTATAAAAGTTAAAAATATATCAAAACTTGCTAATGATAAAAAAATTAGAACCACTTGAAAGAGCTATAATTTCAATAAAAATTTAATAGAATGTCTGAGTCAGAAGTTATTACACCATCAAAAATATGTGATGAAATGGTAAATTTACTACCAAAAAGAAGGAATCAAAAAAATTATAGATGAAAAACAAAAAGTTACTTGATATTGCAAGTAAATCAGGTGAATATACAGTTGCATTATATAAGAGATTAATTTCATCGAATTAGGATACTCTCACGATAAAAATAAAAAGATATTCTTTATTCAATTCCAACATCTTCTATTGCATATGAATTTACAAGAAGATTTTATGAAATTTTTAGATCTTAATATAGATAATATTTCTGTGAAATTTAATGCTTATGACTTAATTAAAATAAAAGATAAAAGATGAGCAGATTGATTATAATAAGATAAATAATTTATTAAAACAAAATAAAAAAATTTAGTGAAATTAATTTTAGAAGATGAAATCAAGGAGAGTGATGAAAAAGTGAAGTTTGGAGTAGTAATAGGAAAATCCTCCATATCAAGTAAGTGATGGTGAGGTCTCAAGCAAGTGCAAAACCAATTTATCAACATTTTATTTTGCTTGGAAAAGAAATGGGAGCTGATTACTTTTGTTATATAACTCCTACAAGATGGTTTGCAGGTGGTAAAGGTTTAGATGATTTTAGAGATTTTATGTTTAAAGATAAGACAATAAAAGAACTACATGATTTTTAACACCTGAAGATGTTTTTTTCCGAATACAAACAATAGAGGAGGAGTATGTTATTTTTATAAGTGATATTAACAAGGTAGAAGAAATTGTTCGAGTTGTAACACATAAAAAAATAATAATATTATTTCTGATGTAAACAGAGAATTATTAATAGATGGAATTGATATTTTTATTAGAGATAGTAAGGGAATCAATATTATAAATAAAATAAAAGGTATTGATATAGCAACTTCTATATCAGCTAGAAAACCATTTGGAATAGCAGGAAATATTATAAACTCTAAAAATTTTATTGATGCAAGTGTAGAACAATCAACTTCATCATTGAAACCTTTTGGATTGAGAGGATACTTTGTTAGTCATGAAAACTATAAAAAAAGAAATAGAAGGAATGAAAGAACCTATCTTATGTTATGGAAGAAGAAAAACAAGTGGGTTTTGTTGAAAAAAATTTAATTAACAATAATAAAAGACTATATTGAAAAATTGGAAAAATTTTTTTATTCCAAGAGCAAACTAACATAGGAACTGAATTGAATGATGATAATTTAAATGCTTTTATAGGAAAGCCTAATGAAATTTAGTACAGAAAGTTATATAATGATTGGTGCTAATTTAGGGCTAAATGAAGAATCAGCAGAAAATTTTATTAAATATTTAAGAACTAAATTTGCAAGATATTTACATAGTTTAGCAAAAAGCCAGTCAAGATGCAACAGCTAAAAACTTTTAGATTTGTTCCCTTACAAAATTTTACAAGTTCTTCAGACATTGATTGGACAAAAATCTATTGAAGAAATTGATGAGGAATTATTTAACAAATATAATCTTTCAAAATGAAGAAAAAGAACATATTAAAAATACAATAAAAAGATATGTAAATATAAAAATAAATATTAAAAATTTACTCAGTAACGAACTATTTTTACTTTTTATGAATTTGCAACAACCCCTTTTATCTTTCTATTGACAAAATC
>BNJS01000671.1_pt1 | contig 28271 bp, 25 predicted proteins | sample 8540461 | NCBI WGS metagenome assembly BNJS01 (sample SAMD00202454, study PRJDB9452) | human saliva metagenome | isolation source: human saliva | place: Japan | reverse complement strand
TTTTCTTCGTGAAGATAATTTGTGATAAAAGGTTCTTAATAGGACAAATGCTGCTAGAGTAAAGCTGTTTAGAGCAGCATAATTAGAAGAATAAAGGTCTTAAATGAAAGTTAAATACGCGTACTTTTCGCTATGCTTGTAACTTTCCATAAATCAAAACGTCATTTAAAACAGAGAGAAGTATGAGACAGTCAGTTTCGTAACGATGTGTTGCCACTGAAGACGAACTTCGAAGCTTGCACTCCGAATCACGCCTCAATCGAGCTGAGGCTGAGGACATCGTGCAGGACACGCTGATAAAGGTCTGGAACCGCCGATACGAGTGGGGAGCTATAGACTCTATCGAAGCATTTAGCCTGCCACCGTATTGTCGCAACCTTTCGCTCGACCGCACTCAAGAAGAAGGAGAATAACAATGACACTTTAGAAGATGTGAAAGTAGCTGGAGCCTCTGTTTAAGCTCATCAACTCCTCAAGACCGAATGATTGAAGAGACAAATCGCCTGTAAACAGATTGCAGACGCTTTTCCGAGAAACAACGAAGGTGCATGCAGCTAAGGGACACTGAAGAAAGTCATACAAAGAGATTGCTGAACATACTCGAAACCGAAGCGCAAGAGCGGGTGAAAGTTAATATCTTTCAGAGCTCGACAGACGGTCAAACAAAATACTTGAAATGAGACACTATGGATTATGGGCAGAGGTCAAACACACACGGGAGCGCTACTGAGCAGTTGCGAGACTTCTCCAAGCGGCAGGAGCCCTGCATGCTCCTTCTGCTGGCAGGACACATCACAGCTGCGTTGCAAGCCTCTTACCGTTCTTTTGTCTGTTTATGAGCAGAATGAGAAGGAGATGGGCGTCTCCGGGCGATGACTTCTTGACCAGAGAGCCTCGGACTCGATATACGAAGACGAGCCAGTAAAGCGCACGTGTAATTAACACGCGCCACCGTCTTATGCCACTCTTCAAGGCAGCCGCTGGTAGGTAGCTATCTTCCCAACCTCTAGGTAACGCACGCAGGTTGCTTTCTCTGATGGTGATGTCACCGGGATTAGTCCAAGCACTGCAGCTGTAGACAAACCTCAGGAGGGTCCATCTGTTGCTAAGGCCGATTCACAGTGGTGAGCGATACCTTACAATGAGCACAAGACACAGAACATCTGTATCAAACCATCACAAAGTAAGACAATTTCTATGCTTTCTCCATAAAAACTAATCATTTTAAGTAAAACAACTCGAGGCTGTGAAGTCCTCAATCTCTCTCAGCTCGTAACATACCAATCGGTAGAAGAGCCGATACTCTAAATGAGTGTCATGCCTTTCTTATGCTGAAACTCATAGTTCTTAATTTATATTTCAAATCGTTATCACAATGGCGATTACTGGTGATGCTTAAAGGTAAATTACAGTTCAGTGTTATTCGAGGAAAAGATATGAGACTCAACGAGCTTCGGCGTTATTAGCAGGTTTAAATTAAGAAATCTTTTTCAAATGAGAGCCTCATTGGCCAATACCTTTTATTATGCTGTCTTGATCACCTGTTAAATCCTTCACCTTTAATAAAATAAACTCAAAACCTAAATCTATTACTACTAACCCAAATAACTCTATTAACCTTTGTACAAATGCAGTTAGAAAGTCTTTCAGCGTGCAACATTTCATCGAATTTTGCTTTAGTAGCTCTTGATGCAAATCAATCCTTTGTGCGTGCGCAAACGACTCAATGGTTTAATACTTTTCTTCTTGGCTTTTTATCTGTTTCTCTGTAACTTTGCTGTCAAATGATATATCAATGAGAAAGTCACCGATTGTGCATTGACGAGGTGAGAAAACCGTAGCAGCCATGCGCAGCCAACCGAGCTCAGCAGATGCTCTGAAACCACAACGGAGTGAAGGCTATGATGTCGCACGTGATAAGTTGACGGACTTGACATCACTGTATGGTCTTAGTCAGCATGAGTGGAGAAACTCAGTGCACCTACGGGAGCGTGCTTTGTCTTTTGAACTCCACTTCTCTCGAAACCACCCTTTGAGATCAGGATTTAGCAAACCCAGGAGCCGATGGCAGCCAGCGTGAGTTCACAGCAGCTCGATATTATTCATCTTTCTTGGATTAAACTCAGGGTCATGCTTTTCAGTGACAGCATCAAAAGATTTTATAGGCCCTGTCAGCGCGTGTGGTACAATGCACATCTTTGGCCTGCATCCAGGTCATTTGTCAGCCGCGCATGGCTGCTATCGTCACGAGAATGGTTGCGGGCACTGTCCTACTTCTCCTGCAGAGGTAATCTGAATGATTTGTCTTCTCAAAAGTGTTTGGAAACGTAAGAAAGCTATACCATAACTTCACGGTAATGTGATTTGTCACATGCAGCCAGTGGCTATGCCTGTCAGGCAAACAGCGGAGTGGACCCCTGAATGGCTTGAGTGTTACAAAGTTATTCTTAATCCAAATAGATACGCATGTTTTGAGCCACAAGAGCAAGCAAGGCGCGCACAGCGTTTCACAGCTCAGCAGGACAAGCTAGACTCGAGTACTCTTCGTTTCAGCGTGACAGATCAGCGTGCGTACAGAATTTATTTTGATCGAAGCATCACCAGCATGGTTGTCGAGCACCAGGAAAGCAAAGAGGATACAGGTAGCAGTATTCTTGGTGGACATCGCTGAAGAATGGAGAAAACTGCTTTCAGCCAGTTTATCCGCCCGGTTATGCAAGTGACCAACAGCGAATTCGTGATGTCTATAATGCGGCAGATCGCCCTCGTTCTCTCCATCGCTTGAAGATAACCTCCCTAATACACAATTATGGAAGCAATGGCGTGGTGTGCGCGTAGAAGTTAAGAAGCTGCAGTGAGAATACCAGAGATGATTGACCATCGGCAGCAAGGTGCTAAAACAGGCGAGAATGCAATGGTGAAGACCCCTGCAAGGGTGGCGCACTGGCATTTTGATGAAGCCGGACTACAGCACTTTCGTGAGGCAGTCAGGGTAAAGTTCTGCGCTGTTATTCACACGAAGCGCGGTAATGCAATATCTTTGAAGTATATAATGAGGCTCTGCTCATAAGAGAATTTTCTTGATTAAGTGATCACATTTTCAGTAGTCACTATAACCATAATGCCGCTTCTGGTTTTACAGCCGACACTTCGACAGTGTGCTCATGCGAGAACTATCCCTCATGTGGAGCATATCATCATTGATGGGCTTTTCAGATGATACTTCTTTAGAGATTGCTCAGCCTCATCAACAGCAGTCTGACGTGAGGTTGAGAACGAAACATGTCGTACGCATTCAAAGCGAACCAGACGATGGCCTCTATGGATGCACGACAAAGGCTTGCAGCTAGGCAACAGGCGATTATATCGTCTTTATGAACGTGCGGGTGACCGTTTTCCTAATCCCGATACATTAGGACAAGTGTAGTACTGCTGCGCGTCTGGAGACGGTGAGGAGCGTCCTCAAAGCTGTTCTCAAGAGGCGAGACAGATATCACTCGATGAAAAGCGGCACTCTTTGTCACCGCACCGACTAAGCTCATCTGGAACGACTCACTGGCGACCTCTTCCGTTACGGAATGTTGGTATGGCGCTATCAGCGTTCTATGCCCGTCGACATAGCACGTCTCAGGTTGCCGTGCGACAACGTATCGCTATTCCGCAGATGTAGATTGGTGTATACGTGCGCATGAAAGCAGCGCGAACGTCACAGCCTTACGCAATATCCACGCCGTTGTAGCGAATTATGTACGAGAAGCGACAGACAACCCTTCTTCATCATAAAGAGTCGCTTCTGTGAGCGTTTTGATGCGATGTCTAAGCGCCACGGATTTATTCAAACGCTACTGTTTCACGCATGCTTTGCCGCGTGGTTTAATTCAGTCAGAGTCAGTTCTCATGCGTTTAAAGTGCCCTTAATACGTCCTATTGATTGTTAAGGGTCAGCATTTCTACGCCAGCACCGTGTTTATCTGCAGCAGGTATTATTGTGGGGACGTTTAGATGAACGATTCATGATTAGTCCTTTCACCGGTAATAAACGTACATGAAAATGGAGAAAGAATGGAGATTTAAAATGTTAGGTAGCTTTGTTGTTGCTATGCCTCGTATCAGCTCAGACAGAGTATAGTGGTATTGCTGGAGCCTCACCAGGATTGGTAAGAGCGAACAAGCAGGCTGCAGCTAAGCAGGCTAATCGTAGTTCTAAGGCACGTTATACATCTACGGCATCGAAGCCTAAGACTTCAAACGATGGCAATACGATAGTTAGCTAACCCAACTTATGAACCGCCCCAGACAATAATGAGTCTGAGGAAATGAGGTGCGAGACGGCTTTAAGACCTTCTCACTGGTATGGGTAAGGTTATAGCTGAGACAAAAGACAATGGGAGAGGTAACCCGTAAGATTGGTGCTGATGGTAAAGTTCTTCAGAAGCTTGGTAAAGGTATCTCCGACTCCTTTAAATCAGACACAACAACGTCTAAGTAAAATTTCGTTTCATATTTTATAAAGCGTGTTCCAAGGCTAAGACCATTTACGGTTGATAGTCTTGGAACATATTTTTTATTCGACTTGTATAATAGGTAATTCTCTATACAACTCGGTTATGGTCATTACGATATACGTACTATACTTAACGAGCTTATTTTATCGTTTTTAATCGTAGTGGTTATTGCTCCGCACATGTTGTGCGGATGCTTCGCACGATGTTGTGCTGATGATGAACACCAATGTGCTGGACGTTAAAAGACTTCTTAGATGAAGTCACATGAGGTCATACTTACTATTGTTTGCGTCTAATAGGGTGATAAAGGAGTAAGTCATCTGGAATGTTTTGCCATTAGTAAAATAATTGACTACCTCTGCCGCTCGAAACAAGATTACTATGAATACCATAGTTCCCTTTAGTCATCCCATGTATATCATGCTGAAGCCTGCTGGTTCGCTTTTGAACCTGCGGTGGGCATTGTTATTACTTGGAGAAGAGTAAGCTCATATGACGATAACAAGAATCGTATGATACTGACGCGTTACTGATGAAGTTTATCAAGGAATACATCGAGGGCACGAGACAACGCCACAAGTTCTCTTTGCATATGGCATGGTGGTGAGACCTTAATGCGCCCTATATCCTTCTATCGTCGTGCATTGGAACCACAACGCTATTATGCTCGTGGTCGTCGTGGGTTGATAACAGTATTCAGACGAATGGTAAGTTCTTTTAAACGATGAGTGGTGCCAGCTTCTTTAAGGAGAATAACTTCCTTGTTGGCGTTTTCTATTGATGGTCCAAGAGTTTCATGATGAATATCGTCGCAATGCAATGGGCAAACCATCCTTCCATCAGGTGATGAAAGGTATTAACTTGTTGAATAAGCATGGGGTAGAGTGGAATGCACTTGCTGTTGTCAACGACTTTAATGCAGACTATCCATTAGATTTCTATCACTTCTTTAAGGGAGATTAGGTTTGCCGTTATATTCAGTTTACTCCTATCGTTGAACGAATTGTTGATCGCAATGATGGTTTGACCTTAGCACTTGGTATGCAGGAGGGTGGTGAGCTTACAGACTTCTCTGTTACAGCCGAGCAATGGGGTAATTTCCTCTGTACTATCTTTTGATGAGTGGTGCATCATGACGTGAGAGTACTATATACAGCTATTTGATGCCACGTTGGCTAATTGGGTTGGCGTTGCACGGGATATTTGTGTACAATGGCAAAAGGAGTGCGGTCATGCTGGTGTAATGGAGTATAATGGTGATGTTTACTCTTGCGACCACTTCGTTTATCCTGAGCATAAACTTGAAACTTGTCGAAGACATACCATCTACGAGATGATGAATAGCGACCGACAGAAGGAGTTTTCAAAGATGAAGTATAGACTTCTTCCACAGCAGTGTAAGGAGTGTAAGTATCAGTTTGCTTGTCATGGTGAGTGCCCTAAGAATCGTTTTATTTGCGATCGTTACGGTAATCCCCGGCCTTAACTACCTTTGCAAGGCTATTATCAGTTCTTCGATCATGTAGCGCCTGATATGGACTTTATGAAGAACGAGCTGGAGAATCAGCGTCCACCTGCTACTGTAATGGAATCAGTCGTTCGGGAAGTAAGTCCTTTTAAGTTTATTGCATATCCAACTTAATACTCTTTTCCTGTGTTCTTATAAGTGGAAAGATTCATAAACGAAAAGCAGCTCCGATAGACGATGTCCATCGGAGCTGTTTTGTATAATGTGGAATGTTTACTTCGTAATCGAGAGTAGTTGTCCTTCTGCCACGCGAGTATATCATCACCTATACGATTCTGGCGGCACAGCTGTTCGACACTGATACCATATTGTCTGGCTATCGTTTCTAAGCTTTCACCAGACGCAACCTTATGATAGAAAATCTTTCCATTATCAGCACTTGGTTCTGTACGTGGTGTATGGTTAGAAGTCTGTGTTGTGGTTTTCTCCTGACGTGGGCTATAGCTTTTGGTTACCCTTGCCCTGAATGTTCTCACGAGTAGCCCTGGACTTGAAGAAGTACCACGAACAGCAGTTGACGTTCAGACTCCTGTGCTACGGTGTTGCGACGATAAACGGTAATCGCCTGTAACGTCTTGATTAGCGAAGTCGAAGAAGAGTGCTGGGTTCAAAGCTACACCCGCCAAACGAGTTTCGAAGTGGAGGTGAACCAGTGAACGTCCAGTGTTACCACCCAATCCGATAGGCTGGCCAGCACGAACAGTCTGGTTTGGAGTTACAATCTGCTTTGAAAGGTGACCATAGATGGTTTCAAGTCCATTATTGTGACGGATTACAATGTACTTACCATATCCGTTACCACTCGTATTTTACAACACGAACCTTACCAGAGAAGGCTGCGCGGATGGTATCACCGATATACACCTTGATATCCAATCCTTGGTGACGACGACCCCAACGACGTCCGAAGTTGCTGTGATAACACGGCTTGGTGTTGGCATGTGGAAGTCGCGAAGATCAATTTTATATACATCTGGAAGGTTACCTCACGATGTGCATGAGTTGTTATTCCAATCGTTATAGAGCTCTGATGATGGTTCCTCAATCTCTTCAGCTTCACGAAGTCGGTTAATAACCATTGTGTCTAATGCCTTAGCACGGCGATCGATAGGTGCTTGGCGAGCAAGCAAGTCCTGAGCATTTGCTGAATGAGCTGTCAAGGTTAAGAGAGATGTTAGTGCAAAAGTTCTAACTATTTTCTTAAAAGTCATAATCAAGTTATTTTGTTTCTAAACTCAGATGCCATATAGGCACGGGACAGATTTTCATATCCCTTTCTAACGGTTAAGTCGTTGGTGAACTCTAAAGGTACCTAACTTTTTACCGAAAGACTTCGCAAAGATAACGAAAAAATATCGAATAAATTGCAGCTTTGCTATTTTTTTAGCCTGTTTAACAAAGAGATAGCACATGTTTTTACCCACGCATGATTTATGTCAAGTCGCTAAAACAGGGCCTTTGAAGCCAATTTTGTGGTGTTTTTTTCTATGAAATCGTAGCCCAATTTATATTAGTCTTTCTTAACGCTTTTTAGCCTATCCCATAGCATTTTATACTCAATTTTTGACATGTTGGGTCGTTGTCGATAATCTTTTAGTGCCTCATCTCGTGCCATTTTGCACTATCGTGTCCATCACGTGCAATGTCAGCTGTGAGGTCGAAAGGCTATACCGCTTTTGTTGTGTACCTTCCAAATCACCAGGACCACGCAACTTGAGGTCGGCTTCTGCTATCTCAAAACCATCATTTGTTTCGCACATAATATCAATACGTTTGCTGGTTTCCTTAGTAAGTTTGTGGTTGGTAACGAGAATACAATAACTCTGTTCTGCACCACGACCAACGCGACCGCGCAGCTGATGGAGCTGAGAAGACCGAAACGCTGGGCATCGAGGATAACCATTACGCTGGCGTTAGGGCACGTTTACCACCTCAATCACTGTTGTGGCAACAAGTATCTGCGTTTGTCCACCAACAAATTTCTGCATTTCAGCCTCTTTGTCCTTGTCCTTCATCTTCCCATGGATCTTACTCAACTGGAATTCAGGGAAGATGTTACGCATGGTTTCAAAACCATCTTCGAGGTTTTTGAGGTCCATACGCTCGCTTTCCTTGATGAGTGGATAGACGATATAGACCTGACGGCCCAAGTTTATCTGCTGTCGGATACCACTATAAAGGCTCGCCATTTGGTCATCATACTTATGAATTGTCTGTATTGGCTACGTCTCGTGGTAACTCGTCGATGATAGAGACATCAAGATCACCATAGATGGTCATCGCAAGCGTACGAGGTATAGGTGGCAGTCATAACTAATACGTGTGGAGGATTCTCACTCTTACTCCCATAGCGGCACGTTGCTCTCACACCAAAGCGGTGTTGCTCGTCTACTAACAGCCATGCCGAGGTGTTGGAACTGCACTTTATCCTCTATAATGGCGTGCGTTCCTACAACAATATTAATAGAACCGTCGATGAGTCCGTCTCATTACTTCCTTTTCGCTTCTTACCCTTCACACATACCTAGCCAGCAGTTCAATGCGCAGGTTCATTCCTTTAAGAAACTCTTTGATGGTCTGGAGATGTTGCTCGGCAAGAATCTTGTAGGTGCCATCATACAAGCTTGATAGCCGTTGTCGATGGCACAAGCATGGACATAAGGGCAACAAGGGTCTTACCTGAGCCTACATCACCTTGTAAAGACGGTTCATCTGACGCCCACTTGCCATGTCTGCACGTATCTCGTGCATTACTCGTTTCTGTGCTCCAGTAAGTTCAAGAGGGTAGGTTATGGGTATAAAACCAGTTAAACTGGGCGCCAATTCGATTGAAGATATAACCACGATATTTGCGACGATGGTCGCTGGCATAGCGTAGGATATTAAGTTGTACGTAGAAAAGTTCCTCGAATTTTAGACGTACACGGGCACGCTGGGTGTCATCAACCGACTTCGGATAATGAATCTTGCGCATCGCAGCATCACGTGAGATGAGATGCAAATGAGTGGTGATGAAGATTGGAAACGTCTCCTCTAAAGGTTCGGTAAGTTTACTAATGAGCATCTTAGTTAGCTTCTCCATGGCACGTGAAGTGATGCCCGCCTTCTTCATTTTCTCGGTAGTAACATAGAAAGGCTGCATCCCCATGTCATTGAGTTGCAACTGGGATGCATCGTCAATGTCAGGATGAGTAAACTGAAATCTGCCATTGAAGAAAGTAGGTTTTCCCAAAGATGATATACTCTTTGTTTACCTTGTAATTCGATAGATACACTTTTGTACCATTAAACCACACGATGTCACAGACCCCATGTCCATCAGTGAAGTGGGCAATGATACGTTTCTTGCGTTTTCCCATCTCTGCTTCTTCAAAGCTAAGAATCCTTCCTTTGATTTGCACAAACGGCATATCCTGAGAAAGTTCAGAGATAAGATATAGCTTGGTTCGGTCAACATATTTGTAAGGGAAGTACCCAGTAGGTCACGATAGGTGTGGATTCAAGCTCTTTTGCCCAGAATCTCCTTGCGGTGTGGTCACACTCGTAAATACATTATGTCTTGCGATAGTATATCCATTAATCTAATTCATAATTCACAATTCATAATTCATAATTATGATTACCATTGTTTAATTAGAATTCATAATTTAGAACTCATAATTATGATTACTGATGTTTGATGTTTTTATAAAACATATAACTAAAAACTCGTATGCTCGTCTACTCGTTCACTTCTTAGCTTATCTACTCATTCACTTTCTCACTTGCTTTTCGACCCTCTTTTAGCTTAATCAGTGTGTAACAAAGTCGTTCTTCAGCCTCCTTTTCTTACGTTAGAATTTGCCTATTGCGGAATTATTTTCATGACAATAAATATTTTTCTTCGTGAAAATAAATATTTCTTTTCATGTAAATAATTTCTTTTACGTGAAAATAATTCGGAAAAACGCCCTTTCACTTCTTATCTCTATGCTCTACGCTATTTTATGGTGCTATCTATCAACTTAAAACATCATTTTTACGTTTCCACTCTTTCGTCTTTTTCATCTAATAACTCCGTCAAACTCAGTAATCATAATTATGAACCTTTGAACATTAAACTTTGAGTTTTGAACTTTGTCTTTAAGCATCATTGGTAATCATAATTATGACGTACTGATGAGAACTTCGTTCGAATAATTGTGAATTATGAATTCTGAATTAAAAGAACTTCTGCCACTTTCAAGTCGAATGGGGTTGTGATTTTAATATTCTCACGGTTTCCTTCCACCATTGTTACTGCTTGTCCGAGTCGTTCAACAACGCTGGCATCATCAGTGAAATCGGTACTTTCTTCTTGTTCGTAAGCCTTTTTGATAAGTTGGATGTCAAAGACTTGTGGCGTTTGTACGGCTTTATAATCGCTACGCTGTACGTTTCTTCCACTTGGGGAATCACCGATAAAACGTAGGGTGTCAGTAACTGGCAATACAGGAATGACTGCTTTCGACGTTTGGGCAGTGTCAAAACAACGTACAATAGTCTCACAAGAAACGAAAGGACGTACGCCATCATGGATACCGACAAGTCCAATAGTATCTGCAGGAATCATCGAGATACCATTCTTGCACGATTGAAAGCGACTTGCACCACCATCAGCTAACTGGTACTCCTCGTTGAAATGATACTGCTCACATAGCTCCTGCCAATAAGCTTTGTTGCTCCTTCGGTAGAACGAGGATAACTTTCAAATCCTTGTCGTAGGCATGAAAGCGGCTGATTGTGTGCATGAGGACAGGCTTCCCACCAACAGGAAGAAACTGTTTGGGGATGTTCGTCCCATTCTCAATCCCCTTTCCACCAGCGACAATGATGGCATATTTTTGATGTTTTATGCGTCACAGTTCTATGCTATGAATGTGAGTTATGAATTGAGAAGTTGGTCGTAAATCATACCACTTCTGTATCTCTTCCACCTTCTCTGTTGGTAAGAAATAGCTTAAAAAGCTTGTAACCGTAAGGAAAGAGCGCAGGACCAGCACCAGTCGTTACGCTTCCGTCTTCTTGGACAAGTGCTCCTGTGTATTCAGCATCCTCACTAAGCTAGCTTTCCATACACGGATGGATCGTAGCTTTGCTTCCCTTTCAACAAGCCAACAGATGCCAATACCAATGGAGCAGCACAGATAGCGACAACACGTTTACCCTTCTCAAACTGCTGCTTTGAGGGCGTTACGAACGCCATCATGCTCGTTTAGGTTCTTTGAACCGCATACCGCCGAGCAACATCAGCAGGTCTGCATCAGGAGAAGTCGGTTATGTCCTCCAAAAAGGAGGTCAGCTTTAACGACCACACCATGTGATGATTCAACGAGATTGTTCCCAGTAATCACTGACCATCTTAACCTCTACGCCTCACGACGCAAGATATCTACAGTGCCAAAGCCTCAACTTCTTCAAGCCATCAGCGAGAAAACCTCATATCCTAGCCATAATTATTTTGTTTTTACGTAATAAATCCAATAAAAATCTTTTTAATTTTGCAAATGAATAGTGTCTGCAAATATACTCAAATATTCATGGTATCGTGTGACTTGTAAGACTAAAGAATTTAAAAGGCACGTTTTATGGCAGAAAAGAAAACTTAGTTTTTGCTATTTTGGCAATACTTCCAGGCTTTTGATACGCTTCAGATTGTTGATATTTTAGACTATCTGGTAGGGCGTGAGGCTGATATAGACATCGAACAGAACTTCTATCATACTCTACTAAAAGAACTGAAAAAGGATTTTTCAATAGCAGGTGTATTCGAAGGGGTAAACTTTGATGTTGATTACGTTATCTCCTTAGGTGGCGATGGTACCTTTTTGAAGGCTGCCAGTAAGGTGGGTCCCAAGCAAACTCCTATCATTGGCGTGAATATGGGACGATTAGGTTTCCTTGCAAATGTGACTCCTGAGGAAATAGAAACGTGCTTGAGAATGTCTATGAGGGAAGTGTGAAAATAGAGGAACGTGCTGTTATTCAGCTTTATGCAGATGGTAAAGCCCTCGAAAACTGTCCTTTTGCCTTGAACGATATCGCCATTTTGAAACGCGACAATGCTGCAATGATATCCATAAAAGCAAGTGTGAATGGTGAATATCTGGTAACTTATCTGGCTGACGGACTTGTTATCAGTACACCGACAGGCTCAACAGCTTACTCATTGTCGGTTGGTGGTCCGATTATCGTACCTCAATCAGGTATTTTAAGTATGACCCTGTTGCACCACAGTAGCCTGAATATTCGTCCGTCGTTATCAGTGATGAGGCTGAGATAAAGTTGGAAGTGCAGAGTCGAAGCCACAACTTCCTTGCAGCTGTGGATGGACGGTCAGAGAAACTCAGTGAGGGAGTAACGCTAACAATCAAGAAAGCACCACATAAGGTGCGCGATCGTGAAAAGCCTATGGGCGAGCGTTTTTCTCCACACTACGTGAGAGATTGATGGGGAGCTGATACGCGCCAGTTTTAAGAAGGTTAGTTATTAGCATGAAAGGCAGTGAAAGGCTTTTCATTCAGCCTAGTTTTTCTAGCTTTCCTAGGAGCCCTAGGAGTCCTAGCTATTCTAGAATACCCAGCAACCCAAGGCTTTTAATAAAAATAAAGATAAGAAAAATAATGCTAAGCAAGATAAAGAAACTCTTTCAAATCCCTGAAACGCGTTACACAAGCAAAGAGATATTCCGCTGGCTGTGGAGATGGCTAGCGTGTGTAATCGTAAGCAGGCGGTGCTGAATGCTTTGATAGGTATTCTCAGCGTAGTCGTTTCTTTGGCAACAGTATGGGCTGTTCAGCATGCCATTGAGTGGCGTCTCACGTCGCAGAGGGGCGGTATCTATGTAGCAGTGAGCATCATGGCTGCTTTGATTCTCTAGTGACTTCGCATTGAACATCGCCTCTGTGGGGTGAGAAATCTATTGGGTATCAAGGCTCAGAACCGTATGCAGCAGCGCATGCTCGACCGTATTCTACGTTCAGAGTGGCACGGAAAGAGCGTCACCACAGTGGTGATGTGTAACCGATTAGGAGATTGACGTTGCTAACGTGGTAGGTTTCTCACAGAAACGATACCTAATTCAGTCTCAACGTTGGCTATGTTCCTCGGTGCTTTCTTCATGTTGATGTCGATGGATCTGGCGTCTTGCCATTATCATTGTCGTTATGATTCCGCTGTTTGTCCTCATCAGCAAGGTGTATACGCCAGATGAGACGGCTGACACGTGAGGTTCGCGACTCAGATTCAGGTTCAGAGTGTTTTGCAAGAAACGATTCAGCACCGAATGCTCATTAAGACACTTGAAAGTGATGAGATGATTGTTGGGAAGTTAGAGGAACACAACACGAATTGCGCTGTAAGGTCAGTGCGTAGAACGAAGTTTTCTATGTTCTCTAACCTCGTCCTGAACTTTGGATTTGCCTTTGGTTATCTTGTAGCTTTTACGTGGGCAGCCCTCCGAATGTCGGCTCATTCGCTGACTTTTGGTGGTATGACAGCCTTCTTACAGTTGGTAAATAAGATTCAGAACCCTGCTCGTCAGCTCACGAAACTGGTTCCAGCTTTCGTCTCAGTGTTCACTGCTGCCGAGCGATTAATGGAGTTAGAGGAAAACCCTTTGGAAGAACAAGGAGACCCAATCGAACTCGCTGGTCCTTGTGGTATTCGTTTGAATCATGTCGATTATCGTTATGATGATGCCGAACGTGAGATATTGAAGGATCTTGACTTTGATTTCTACCCAGGTTCTTGTACGGCTATTCTTGGTGAGACAGGTGCAGGAAAGACAACGCTGGTGCGTATGTTGCTTGCCTTATTAAAACCAAATAAGGGCTCAGTTGAGATTTACAATGAAAAGGAAAGTAAGGAGTTAACACCATTGATGCGTACTAACTTCGTTTATGTTCCACAAGGTAATACACTCCTTAGCGGTACAATTCGTGAGAACTTGCTGCTTGGTAAGGTCAATGCAACGGAGGAAGAGATGATAGCTGTATTAAAGAAGAGTTGTGCAGACTTTGTCTTTCATCTTCCTTTGGGACTTGATACGCTCTGTTCAGAGCAGGGAGGAGGACTCAGTGAAGGACAGGCACAACGCATTGCCATTGCTCGTTCGTTACTGCGTGACCGTAGTATCATGATATTTGATGAGGCAACGTCAGCCCTTGATCCACAGACTGAGCGCGAACTCTTGAAGAATATACTCTCCAATCACGATAAAACGGTGATTTTCATCACTCATCGTCCAGCTGTTGTTGACTATTGTGACCAGACGTCGACCATAGAAAATACAATAATGTATTTGCGTTATTCAAAATAAGGTCGTATATTTGCAACATGACTGAAAACTGAAAGGAGACCTAAAAACTGCAAAATCCATTTTAATTGGTGGAAGATAGGAAAAGAAAATAGAATAAGATAAGATATGAAAAGAATTCTTTTAGCAGCTGCTTGTGCACTTTTTATGTCAGCACCAGTGACTTTTGCGCAGACAACAAACGTAGAACAGACGAAAGATCTGACGCTAAGTATGCTACACAAACATGCTCGAAACTGGGCACGCGTGCGCCTGAGTTCAAGTTGAAGACATACGATGGCAAGGAAATAAAGTTGAGCCAGTATCGTGGTAGTTACGTGGTGTTGGACTTCTGGGCAAGTTGGTGTCCAGACTGTCGTCGTGACATTCCTGCAATGAAGGCACTTTATGAGCAGTTCCGTGACTATGGATGGAGTTCATTGGTATCTCTTTTGACACCGATCGTGAGGTTTGGGCGAAGACTTATTGGGGTAAGTACCAGATGCACTGGACACAGGTGAGCGAGCTGAAGAAGTTTAGAAAGAATACTGTTATCGACCAGTTGTATAAGGTTGATTGGATTCCTTCAATGTATCTCGTCGACCCAGAGGGCAGGATTGTTTTGGGAACGGTGGAGATTGATAAGCTAAAAGCGAAGTTAGAGTCTCTTCCACTCACTCCACAGGTGAGCAAGACAGAGGTGCTCCCAACCTTTGAAGGTGGTCAGGAAGCTATTAATAACTATTTTTGCACAGAGTCAGCGTCGCAGCATTCAGTCATTCCGTTCAAAGGTACAGGCTGAGATGACCGTTGTTTTCAATGTCGAAATGGATGGCACTGTTACTGGTGCTCGTGTCGTTGACGTAAAGAATGTGAAGGGCACAAGCAAGCACTTTATGAAGATGGATGCTGAAAAACAGAAGCGTGTGTTGGACAACTGTGTGGAATATTACAAAGAGCAGGCTGTCCGTCTTACGAATAATATGCCTAAGTGGAACCCTGCTATGCAGAATGGTAGGCCTGTAAAGAGTAAGACAACAGTGAATATTGTTTTCCAGTAATAGACGGATTGGACAACAATTAAGTTCTAAATAAGATGTACAAGGCTGTCCTAACGAGGGCAGCCTTGTGTTTTTTATTCCTTGAAAAATGCTCTTTTTGAACTTACTTCAGTCTCATCTTTCATCGTGTTAGTACTCCGCACCATTGGTGCTAACCCTCCGCACGCTATGTGCTAAGCACTAACACGTATAGAAAAGATGGGTAAGACGAACTTTTGTTGACCAATGTTTGGAAATAAGAATATTAATGCTTACTTTTGTGAATAGTACATCAAGGAAAGGGTATGGCCAACAGGAGCACTGTTTTACAGTGTCCTAAACTTTGATGTTGTTAGTGGGATAGATTGATAACGTCTGACCTTTTTTATTTTAGAAGAATGAATAAGTTATTATGGTTATGTGGAATAATTGCCTTCGCAGTCGTCAGTTGTTCAGAAGGTAATCGAGGTAGTATCAAGGAAAAGGATGCACTCGAAATGTATGACTCCGTTCTTATTGGACGTGATCCAGGCTATAGTTGCAGTCTTACGGAGGTTTATTGGATGTTATATAAGAATGGAAGTGTAACGAAATGTACGCGATCAATATTTGCATCTGACGATGGTAAAGACACAATCAGAACAGTTCGTTTTAGTGATGATAGTGCTCATCGTGTACAAGAACTTGTTGATGATATGTTTGTCAAGGGTACTGTAAAGGACATTGTGGCGGTAAAAGGTAACGAACATTGCAGTGATATGGGTGGTCTATACATCTATATTTACTATCCAGGAAAGACCGTTCGATATGAATATGACTGGGGACGAACTGGTGTAAAATACTCTTCCGAGTTTGATGAACTTATGAATCTATTAAAAGCGCATGATGCTGAATAGGGAGAAAGAGATATAAAAGTAGCGAGACGTGCATTCGTACTATCTCGGTGTTGTGTTTATAGATGAGTTATCCGACTTCTCATTTGGCATGGTCATCATTCTTTATTACTTGTGTCTTTCGTTGCTCCCTAAACAGCTTGAAGTGTTCATGGAAATTGAGGACTCTGTCAATGCGCTGAGTCTGTATTCGATATGATTTCTTTTTATCTAAAACAAAAGTTGCTGTCACTGCTATCATGCAAAGTCATTACTTAACTGTTTAGTTTACAGTAGGGTTATACGAAATGTTAAATGTGACAGCAAACAAAAATAAAACATATACCTGTATACTTTGAATAAGTATCTATTATTGAAAGACCTTTATCATTACATGGCTCTGGAGAACCTTGTATATCTATTAAAAACTTTTTAAGGAGTGAATAAGTTGTATGCAATAATCTTTTCAAAACCTCTTTATGGTCAATAGATTAGGTTAATTTTGGATAAAAATAATAGTAGGCTATGAAAAGTTTCTTTGAATTATTTGTGATTATCCAATAAAAATGTACTTTTTGTGTTTAGTAAGTTAAAAAGTTTGAAAGGAGGAGAAGACGAGGGCTAAAATTGTAGTGTAATGAACCGCTGATAATTCTAAAAGATAAAGACAATCTTAATCATTAACTATTAACGATAAAGTAAAAATAGAAAACTCTACTATTATGTGTTATTGCGTTGTGCTCTCAAGTGATGAGTATGACTGCCCAAGTGACAGGAAGAATAGAGTATCCTCACCGTGCTGACTATGAAGATCAGGTCGTGTTACCTGTGGATGACAAGGGACTGGTTATTCAGTCGTTTGCTAAGGACAGCAAAGAGGGTAAGCGTTACTTCAAGACTGAGTTTTATTCAACCGCAATGAAACTGATAAGTACCGATTCAATACTTATTGATAAGGGTATGTATTTCTATTCAGATGTGGTTGAGAGTGGTGTGCTTTATACTGTTTTGCGCCAGAAGGATGGTTCGTTTATGATCGTTGCTTTCAATCCTGTAACTCATAAAATAACCACAACGGATGGTGAATATACGCGTAAAGGGTCGATGAGAAATCTCGTTATTGCGAATGGATCAGTCGTTTTCAGTTCAACACAGAAGAAATTAGACCGCATTGGCATCATTGATTTGAAGACGGGTAATTGCCGATTTACCGATATCCACTTCCCAAAAGTAAAGGATAAGAATATCTTTGTGCTTGAAAACACCGTGATAGACAATACTATCTATGCGTTGGTAGGTGTAGAGTCAGATGTCTATCTGCTTCGTATGGATATGCAAGGCAATCAGTTAGGGGCAAACAATCTTACGGCTGATATTGCTGAACGAATCATCTCGGCATCAGTTTCAAAGGCAGGAAACAAGTTCTTTGTTACAGGAACTTACTCTAAGTCGAAGAAAGGTGGGGCGGAAGGTATCTTCTTCTCAGAGCTGAAAGACGATAGATTTAATAATATCAAGTTCTACAACTTCTTGAAGCTAAAGAACTTTACGGAGTACATGAGCGATCGTAAGCAAGCAAAGATTGAACGTAGAAAAGAAAAGGCAGAGAAGGCTGGTAAGGAATATTCGCTGAAGTATCTGATGGCTTCTCACCGTATTATGACGGATGGTAAGGATTACTTCTATCTGGGTGAGGCTTACTATCCAGTTTATCGTACGACTTGGATTGGTACTACGATGGTGACAACCTTTGCAGGTTATAACTATACACACGCCGTTCTTGTAAAGTTTTGATGTTACAGGTAATCTGCTTTTGGGATGAATGCTTCCTCATGGAACCACGTTTGTTGCCAATGTATGTGAAGCGTTTTGTTTCTGCAAGTATGAAGGGTAATAATGTGAATCTTCTTTTTACTGATAAGAACCGACTGGTTTCAAAACTCTTTAGGAATGCTGATGGAAATGTGATTCAAGACCGTACGTCGGAGATTATCGAAACGGATAATGATGACGAAGACGTTAAGAAGATGCGTTATTCTAACTCTCAGCACTGGTATGGAGATAACTTCCTTGTCTATGGAACGCAGGTGGTGAAGAATTCTAAGACTGGTGAACGCCGTAAAGTGTTTGCTGTTACAAAGTACACTATAAAGTAACCGCGCTATGAAGATAATGAAATATATAGATAAATTCCGTTTCTTCCACTGGCTTTTACTGTTTGGCTGTCTGCTTTGTGTCCCGCATAGTGTACAAGCACAGGCGTGGGACGGAGAAGGAGATATTAAAGTTTATGCTGGTTATGCCAATGTTGGAGGGAGGTCAGGTATAGAGTTAGGTAGCGATTATGCGCTTAGCGACTATGTTTCAGTAGGTGGACAGGTCACTTATGTCAATGTGAAGGATTATGATGAGGGACGTGATAGAGCCTTAATGGGGTATGACCTCAGTCTGATGGGTAACTATCATTGGGCTGAAGTACTGAAACTACCATCCGTACTGGATATTTATAGTGGTGCTTCCGTCGGCTTACGAACAGCTGGTTTGCAGGTAGGTGTGCGCTATAATTTCAGTGAGGCAATCGGAGTCTATGGGCAGGTGCGGCAGAATCTCTTCAAGACTTTTAGCGATGATGTGGAACATGGGCGCGTCTATCAAGGCAAAACAGCTCTCTCTGTGGGTCTGACTGTTACGTTCTGATGTAGTGAATAGAAACAACAAAGACTATCGGGAACTCCGATAGTCTTTGTTGTTTAGTGTAGAGTTTATATTTGTTTCTGACTTTTATTCAATGTTTTAAAATTAGAAACTGAGTACCATTGCTTGTCGTTGAGCCAAAGGAATATTCTTTGTGAGGTACTGTAGCACCTGTGAGGACATCGGTTGCAGTGGTATGTGGAACCAATCACCTCGGCATAGCGGCAGCGTCGGCTGGTCTGTCGGCCTCCATTGAGGATGCAGTGAGGGACTCGTCTCTAAGCACATTATGCGTTGACGCGCAAGTACATAAAACACCATGCAGGAGGAATGAATTGTGTCTGGAGGACCATTGATGATGATTACATCGTTGTTCTGTCGCCAATGGAGGAGACAGCCGGTCCAATCAAACATTGCATTCTCGGCTTTGGTACGACCTTCACGTGTGAACTTTATTGACCTTATCGCACAGGAAACCACACAGGAAGTCTTGTCGTACATTACCATCTGTTTCCGCTGGCCCTGACCGTTCATTAGAATCTCGCACCATAATAAAGCTGCGGGATACGCTTCATCGTCAGCAAAGAGGGCGTACGCCCGCTTTCAAAGCCGTTGAATCCTCACCATACGCCAAGATAGCGATCGGTATCGTGACTCTCGATGAATACCATCACTGAAAGATGTCCGTAAGTAGAGGTAATCATGTAGCAGAGAGTTGTAAAATGCGGATTCCATCCCTTCCACCAATCATCCTGTTTCCTCGTTCTTTGCTGCGAAAAGACGATCGAAGAAGGCGAAGTCCATTACGTAGATAGCTGTTGACATCAGAGAGCTTGCTGTCTTTCTGCCAAGCAGCCGTGTAAGCAGGTTCGTGTTACCCATGTTTCGCCAACGGTGTTGAAGTTGAGATATTCCTCATCGAGAACCTTCATCCATTCTGCGGCCATTGCTTGTCGGTCTGCGGTGAGGTGAAAGTAATCCATGCAGTTGATACCATCGATACCAACGGTCTCAATCCACCAAATAGAATTCTGAAATCAGATACTTGATAACGTGTGGATTGCGCTGGAGTTGAGGTCGGGCATTGACGATACAAACCATCCATCAACAGTCTCAGCCATGTCCACTTTGCTGGCGTATGGGTCAAGAACAGGAGTGAGCTTGTAACTTGTCTGAAGTCCATACTGGACTGTTAAACCAGTCTTTTGATGGATAGTCTTTGATAGTCTCGCCGTTCTCATCAATGCACGTGCGCCCTTAGCCCATGGATGATAGTCGCCACAATGGTTGAAAATCATATCCACATAACCACCTTCAACCCCTTCTGGCGACATTCATCTACGAGGCTTTTATGTTCTTCGCTCGTACCGGAGCGAGGGTCAACGCGATAGTAATCGGTTGTTGCACAGCCGCGATAAGCGCTGTGTTTAAGCCACCATCGGCGGAGCGATCATTCTCTAATACTGGCGTAAACCAGAGTGCTGTAACACCCAAAGGTCGGTGAAAGATAAATCGAGGTGTTGGCGGGAGTCCTTCGAGGTCGCCACCATGTCGAAGACTTGAAAGTTCATTGCGGTCGCAGAGTTGGTCTTCCATCCCTTTAATAATCGTCGTTCTTTTGCTACCGTGAGCAAAACGATCGGGCATCAACATATACAAAACATCCGAAATATCGAAGCCTTTTCGCTCTGTTCCAGCCATCTCACGTGCCTTTTAGTTGGAACTTCTTCGCAGTCTTTTTACCGCGCTCGGATTAGCAGCGTAAGGGTTATCTCACCCGGTTTCGCCCCTTTGCAGATAAGATAAACAAGGAGATACTAGGTGAATCGAGGAGCGTACGAGCGAGTCAATCTTTACGTTAGGGTAGTCCGTTGTGACGTCAGCAAACTTGATATCCTTGCCATATACCATTGGTTGTAACGTTGGGTCCTGCATGTCAGCGAGCAGTTGGTAGGGTCAATGCGGGTAACGTTTGGTGTAGCTGTTCGATTATTGGCTTTCTTTTGAACTGCAGTACTGTTCTGGAGCGGTCATGGGCGAGATGATAAAAGAAGTATGAATAAAAGAATCTTCCAGGTCTTTTGAAAGAGGAGGAAGATTAGGATAGTTGGTTCTTTGTTTGCGGTTCATTTTGGGTAATTTATTCTGCTGTAGGCCAGCTTGAGCAGTAGCCGCATTAGCCTAATAGGACCAATAAGCCCAATATTCCTAACAGCTATTAATAATCTGCTGAATGGTCAGTACTCCTCCCTTCGAGAGAGGAGTGGAGAAGGATAGGGGTCCTTAATCATGCAAGATAAGGGCTGACTGGGCATCAACCATTACCTCACCACCTTCCATGTCTTGCACTAATCCAGCCTCATTCACTTCACCATTTGCACACACGATAGTGTACTGACCCTTAGGGATGTTTACGGTGCGAAGTTCCTTGTTAGCATTGAGGATGACGTAGATGTTCTTCCACTTATCACCACCAGCATTGTCTTTTAGGCGGAAAGCAACCAAACAGTCCTGTACAGGAAGGAACTCAAGATGCTTACGAACGAGGTCGGCTTTGCCCAATCGGAAGGCTGGATGTGCCTTGCGGAGATTGATGAGTCCACTATAATAGTTGAATACCTGTGGATAAGTCTTGAGGTTATTCCAGTCGAGGTGATTGATACTATCAGGTGAATTATACGAGTTATGCACTCCTTTCTTGTTACGAAGCATCTCCTCACCAGAGAGCATGAAAGGTACACCCTGTGATGTGAAGATAGCTGTTTGGGCAAGTTCATTCAGACGAATCAGCTCATTCTCGTCGTATTCAGCCTCTGGAATAGAAGCCTTCAGACGGTCAACAAGACACAAATCATCGTGACAGCTGACGTAAGAAATCATCTGAGTAGGCTCAAGTGCGTATGGTTTCTTAGAATAGTTTACCTTTGAGTAATCTACCTGTGGATGCTCAATCATACCTGCAATACCCGCCTTCAAACTCTCTTCCAAGCCTGTAACACCACCAAGGAAACCGGGCTTATGATCGTCAGAGAATGGTCCACGCAAGGCATCACGAATATCATCAGAGAAAGCAGCAATGCCCGGCATCTGTGGAACAGCAGCCGTCATAGCCAACTTCTCATGTGGGTAAGCACAGGTACCAGCACTCCAACCCTCTCCATAAACAAATATCTCAGGGTCGATAGCATTGAGCTCACGACGGATTTCGTTCATGGTTTGAATGTCATGTACGCCCATAAGGTCTACACGGAAACCATCAATATGATATTCATTTACCCAATACTTCATTGACCTCCAGATATAATCGCGCATCAAAGGATGCTCACTTTGTTGCCTCATTGCTCATTCCTGAGCCATCTGATGGTGTACCATCAGCTTTGTATCGGTAGTAAGCCTTTGAGATAAGTACGCTCAAAGTTGCTATTTTCGCAAGGTCGAAAGTATGTTGTAAACAACGTCGAGGATAACTCTGATACCCGCTTTGTGCAATGCTTACCATCTGTTTGAACTCCGTGATACGACGAGTTGGCAGATTAGCATCGTATGAATAGCTTCCCTCTGGTGAGTTCAATGGGTCATATCCCCAATTATACTGTGGTACGTCTGGCTTGGATTCATCTACTGATGCAAAATCGAACGAAGGGAGGATATGTACAGCGTTAATACCCAACTTCTTCAAGTGATCAATAGCCTTCTGCTCTGTCAAGGCAAGGTATTTACCCTTGCATTAAGCCCGATGAGTTATCAATAGAGAAGTCACGATGGTGCAACTCATAGATAATGAGATCTGCCGGACTCTTAGTCGGTACACGACGATCGCTCTCCCAGCCCGTTGGGTTAGTCTCCTTCATGTCAACAACGGCACCACGACCGCCATTACAACCTACCGCTTTGGCAAAGACACCCGGTGTCTCGCCGTGTCCGATATCGAAGGTATAGAACTTACCTTTGAGATCTCCCTTCACAGTGGCAGTCCAAGTGTTGTCTCCACTTGGTGTAAGTTTCACCTTCTTGTAGGCTTTTCCACCTCGTCCTGCCTCATAAAGGCGGAGCGTTGGTTTAGAGGGAGCATTGAGGCGGAAGGTTGTCTCACTCGGAGAATAGGACATCTCGTTGAATCGCTGCTGAGCAATAGCGTTCTGTGAGAATATGAAAGCAGCAACAGATGCTGCAAGTTTATATTTTATTTTCATTGGGTGTTGAATGTTGGGTGTTGAATGTTGGGTGTTGGGTGTTGATGATTTGGATGATGGGTGTTGGGGGGTGGGTGTTGAATATTAGGTGATGATGGATTGTTATAACAATTTACAATAGCCATCATCACCTATTCTTTTTATCGACCCGCCTGATAAAGGAGGTCTGTTATCTGCTCATTGAAAGACGAATTCTTCATCAGGTCCTCAATGCTAACATGCATACGGTAGCGCCAGTAATGCTTTGAGATTTTGCAGGAACATTAATACGCTCAGCATTAGGGTCAGCCAAACGCAATTCCTCGTCAATACTCATCCAGTCCTGAATACCGAGGATGCAGAGCATACTTGGTGATGTAAGGTGACGGCTTACGACATCTCTTGCTAACCAACCTGGTAGTGGGTGAGGAGCAGGACCACCACGATGTAGCATGCTATTGAAGTAGTCTTGCGTACGTTCCTAGTCTTCATCCCACCACTGACGTAGTGTTGCCATGTCGTGAGTAGAGATGGTGCTAACGCTGCGGTAAGGGTTCTCACTGAGATAGCCAAAGCGCACCTTCGGGTTCTTAGGCATACTTTGAATCTCAAGACTGAGAATGCGTAGCTCATTCATCACCCATGCAACGCAATCAGGAACCATTCCCAAGTCCTCTGCACAGACAAGCATACGAGTCGCATTGACCAACTTTGGAAGTTTCTTCATAGCTTCCTGATACCAGAACTGGTTGTTACGACGATAGTAGTAATCGTTGTAAAGCTTATTGAATATAGCCTTATCGCTATCGTAGAGACTCTCGTAAATGAAGTCGAACTGTACGCAGATACGTGGATGGAAGCGGTTTGGATCCTTATGGTCACGAACGAAAAGTACATTACTAATCAATGCGTAAAGTCCGTCACGCAGCCAAATGTCAACATCAGAGTTCTTACCAGCAAAGGCTTTTTCAACCTTTCGCTGTGTATCATACGCTGAACGCATCTTGTATCTGTCACCCCATACGTGTTCCACATACTTCTGTCTTACCTCATCAGCATGCTCACGGAAGATGCGGTCGAGAACCCAATCAGCAATGAAAGGCTCAGTGAAGAGTTCTTCCTGCCAGTGTAGACCATAGCCTTCAATCTCCTCACGGCTCATACCGAGTGATGGAGAGAACTGACCAAGCAGTCCGTGTACCGAATGAATAGGAATCTCCCAGATACGGAAGAAGCCGAGTACGTGGTCAATACGATAGGCATCAAAGTACTGTGCCATGTTCTGGAAGCGGTTTACCCACCACTGACAGCCGTCCTTAATCATCTCATCCCAGTTGTAAGTAGGGAACCCCCAGTTTTGACCATTCACTGAGAAATCATCAGGTGGAGCACCCGCCTGACCATTAAGATTGAAGTAACGTGGTTCTGTCCATACGTCACAGCCATAGCGGTTGACACCAATAGGAATGTCACCCTTGAGGATTATCTTATGAGCCTGTGCATATTCGTGTACCGCCTTCAGCTGACTGCTCAACACGAACTGTACGTAATAGAAGAAAGCAACCTCCTTGTAAGCCTTGTTCTTAGGATCAGACAATGCCTATACGGTCAGCCTCATCCCATTGTTTATGGATCCGGCCAATGAGAGAAATCGGCTGTTCCGAACTTATCTCTCATATAAGAATACTGTGCGTAAGGCTCAAGCCAACTCTCTGTCTCAGCAAAGAAGGTTTTGAAAGCAGTGCTTTCGAGCACCTTCCCACCTTCCTGTTCAAAGAGCAGATGGAGGTATTCATTCTTCGCATCGTTCACACGCTCATAGTCAATCTGTGGCAGTGCGTTGAGCTCTTTGCGCAGTTTCTCGAACTTCTCACTCTGTTTCTTGTCCTTCAACGCAGGTAATGCTGTAAAGGTCAGCATACTGTGGATGGAGGGCAAAGATAGAGATACAGCTATATGGATAAGAGTCTGTCCACGTGTGTGTGATAGTTGTGTCGTTGATAGGGAGAATCTGCAGCGCACGCTGGTTAGTCATGCTAATCCAATCAATCATCTTCTTTAAGTCACCAAAGTCACCGATACCGAAACTTGTTTCCGAACGGAGTGAGAACACTGGTACCAATGTTCCAGCAACGCGAATAGCAGGAAGTGGGAAAGCAGCCTCTGTCAACTCATAAACAACAATGTCGCCTTCATCCATTGTAGGCAATATCAAGGTACGGTTGTCGCTATATTCCCAAACGAGATTCTCATTACTATCATTGCTCTTGACGAAGAACTTTACTTCAAGTTGGTCGCCAACAAGCTTTGTTGCATCTAAGGTATAGCTCCACTCGTTGATATTATGCTGTGCCATCTTCAGTGCCTTCTTCACGTTCCAAGCACCTAATGCAGGCTCAGCACCTACGAGATAAAGCTCATCCGTTGCACCTAACTGTGGCGCACGCACCTTCAGCGTGACAGCTTTGTTGTGGTTATTGAGTTTTCCCTTCACTAACTTCTTACCCGCAACACAATCGGTAATAGCAGAAGTATAGAGATAAGCATTGTCCGGAATGTCACTCCAATGGTCGTAAACACGATAATTGAGACTGCGTTCTGTCAAAATCAGTCGGTGATTGATTACGCCCCATTCTTTTTCGCTGTTCGTTATCACCACAGAGAATGCTGGCAGAAATATTCGATATGCGTTCCAGGCTTTGCATCCTTCTTTACTTCCACCTCCCAGTGGTAGCCGTCAGATGTGCGCATTCTGTACTGTGAGGCCTCTACAGCCCCATTGTGTTGACCTGTGATAATATTCAGGACAAGGTCTTGTCCATAGTAGGTCTGCTAGATCATATGAAACTGTATGTTCATAGGTTGCAGTTATTTTTGCCTCAAAGATAATAATATTAATTAGAAAAAGTACATACCCTTTTTACATGATTTATATCAATTTATATGCAATCGTTTGCATATTGCTGAATTGGTGATAATTCATGGCTAATCAACTAACGCTCTATAAGTATAAATAAATTCTCGATGCTTTTCTAACGTTACTTTTACTTTCGTGTTAGTGCTTAGCACCATCGGTGCGCATGCCCAACACCAATGGTGCGGGGCTGCAACACGGTCGTTTGAAACGGTAAACGAATTTTGTGATTGGGACTATAGATTTGTAAATTGCGAATAGTGAATTCGTGAGAGGATGTTTATCAACTTATTGAAACTTGTTTGTCTCCATATTTAATTACGGTTTTGCTTTCATTGAACTTTCTGTGACTTATGATTTCTTTTTCACGATGAGAAATATTTATTTACGTGAAAAGAATATCATGAAGAAAATATTTCTTTTCATGAAAATACTTTGGAGATGATGGGTGAGAAAGAGTGAAGGCTAAGAACGGGCTTTATCGGTTGGACAATAGGAGGCGAGGAAATCGTTGATAGAAAAGGAAAAGGTGTGCTGAAACACTTTTCAGCACACCCTTAAATTCAGAGAGATTATAAAAAAGTTATTGTTACCCTTGCTCTGCAGGACGGCGTACCTTTATAATTCCAACGGACATTGCACCGAGGAAGAGGGAAACGCCTGCTACAATCATCATATTACTTTGTACGGAACCAACCATCTGGAGTACCACTCCGCCAATAGATGCCGCGATAATCTGTGGGATACAGATGGTGCCGTTGAACAATCCGAGATAAGTTCCCATGTGGCCATAACCCTCGAGGGCATTGGTCACTAAGGTGAATGGCATTGCCAATATAGCCGCCCAAGCGCATCCGATGAGGAGGAATGGGATGAACATAACATACTGATCGTGTACGAAGGCTGCGAGGATAAAGCCTATAGCACCTAAGATAAGCGAGAATGCGTATGCCAGTTTTGCGTTCTTAAACTGTGGAAGAACCATTGCCCAAAGCACTGAGCCAATAGCTTGTACAGCAAAGAGAATACCTACCCAGTTGCTTGCTTCTTGATATCCCTTTGTCATCGTTGCATCATGTGCAAGCATATCTACGCCCCAACAGTTAGCTGCTACGGTTCCGTTGGTGTAAGTCCACATATACATAAAGGCGAACCAGCAGAAGAACTGTACTAAACCTACTTTCCAGAAGGTAGGTGGTGCAAACTTTAATAAGGTGAAGACATTAGACTTTGAAGTATCATCTTTCTTCTCTACAGAATGGTATTCGGCATAAACCTTTGGTGGCATCTCCTTTACCTTGGCTGTGGTATAGATAACACAGAGGATGAGGATGGCTGCACCGATATAGAAAGAATAGACCACTGAGTCTGGAACAACACCCGATGGAGCTTGGTTAGAGATACCTAAGAAGGTGAAGAAGAATGGGAAGACATAGCCTGCGATAGAGCCTGCATTGCAGAGGAAACTCTGAATAGAGTAGGCGAGCGTCTTCTGTTTCTCGTTGACCATATCTCCCACTAACATCTTAAAGGGTTGCATAGCCATATTGATACTTGTGTCGAGGAACATCAATGAGACAAGTCCAAACACCATAGCCGTTGAGACAGCCATACCTAAAGAACCCGCATTCGGAAGTAGGCACATCACGAGAACAGACATGGCAGCACCCACGAAGAGGTAAGGGATGCGACGTCCGAAGCGTGTCCACGTCATGTCAGAGAGTGTTCCAACAATTGGTTGTACGACGATACCCATTAATGGAGGGAGTATCCAGAAGTAACTAAGATTATGAGGGTCAGCACCTAATGTTGCGAAGATGCGTGAGATGTTGGCACTCTGCAGCGCGTACGCAATCTGCACTCCAAAGAATCCAAAGCTGAGATTCCAGTTGCCAAAAGCTTAAAGTTAGGTTTTTGTTTCATTGTTATGTTAGTTTTTGTGCTCCCTAAGTCCCTCTTGCGAGGGAGTGTGAAGCTTGTGTTGTTTGTTTTCTTTTGAAGAGAGGGCTATTAGCTGATAGGCTAATAGGCAAATAAGCCCAATTAGTCCTCAGCACTCCCCTCCTTTGAGGGGTTGGGAGAGGTCCTCACTCGTTGTCCTCTGATAATCAGCCTTGTTCTCACTACACGTTTTCTCAACTCGATTCTTAGAAGTCTTCCTCTACTTGGTCGATGGAGAATGCCTTGCAGCCTCTTCGCCAACGCGGACTCCCCGTTGTTCTACAGTTGTCA
>BNJS01001685.1_pt1 | contig 28374 bp, 32 predicted proteins | sample 8540461 | NCBI WGS metagenome assembly BNJS01 (sample SAMD00202454, study PRJDB9452) | human saliva metagenome | isolation source: human saliva | place: Japan | reverse complement strand
ATATTATTTCTTTTTACTACTTGAATATTTTAGAAAGTGTAGCAAGTAATGTACAGATCATTCTAGAACTGTCCGTTTTAACTAATCCAGTATCAGTTTTACTAAATAAGCATTAAAAATTATTAATCTTTCCTCTTTTCCTACTTCTTTTGCCATCATAGACTAAAAGCTTAGTAAAATCTTGTGGAAACTTCCTTTTATTCATATTCCATTGCCATGCTGATTTGAAATGATAATCTTTATCATAGCTCGAACTAAATATATCAAAAATGAAATTAATACATATACAAAGATTGAGATAAATGGATATCTTTTGGGGTTCCTTTCAAATATTCAGATACCCCAACCAGCAAACTTCCTGCTGAAAATTATCAAACGCTTAATAAATACTGCAAGACCACCCATCAATACCTATTGTTAACTTTTATGATTTTTTTTGACCTTTCTTTCCATAATGTCTCAGGGCTTCAAGCTGTAATTTATTTTTTATAAGTATCTTCTAAAATACTTAATCACATTTTCTTTATCATCTTGCCAGTTTTTTTTTTTGAAATCCTCTTTAAAGTCACTAATCTCTTGAGAATGTAGATTAACAGCTCTCAGATAACTAGTTTTTCAATTCTGGCTTAATGTAGTTTGTTTGAAGTTTTTCTTGAAACGTCAAGAAGCAATTTCCTTCTACAGTTTCCAGAAACAGGATCATGTGCTTGAAAATTTTAAATGGAGCTTTGCTTTAGAGTAGTTCTCTGTTTAATATAAACAACGCTGGAGATCAATCTATGAAATCAGTAGAATTCAAATATTGACCGATGATGTGGTTTTATTAATTTTCGATAGTAATATAATTTGAATTGCTTCTAATGATAATCTTTAGCCCAACTTTTTAAGTAAAAATCAACAAATAGTGAGAAGCCATTACAATATTGTATCTTTATTGATTGGACTATTAATGTCTAGATAAGCCTAATACTACTTGTGTAGTAGTATGTAAGGTTGAAAAATGACTATACAAAAAAGTGTAACTTTGGTAATATTAAATTCGGAGAAGTTTTCTGTCAATCTTTGGTTTCACCAATCTCTCATAATATTTCCAATTATTTGAAATAGGATTAGCCATTTCACTTGGGAACTACTTTTCTCTTCCCAATACTTATAGTTAGACTTAATTATGTTAAAACAAAAAAGGATTGGTTCATCTCAATATAATTACAAATTATAACAAATGGTATTTCTAATTTCAAATCTTAAATGTTCATCCGCATAAAATTGAAATCTGAGCATTAGTATTTTTGAACATTTAACTTTCCTCTCTTACTATTTTGCTTATCTTGATATGTTTTCCCAAACAAATGACACTACCGTTAATGCCAGAGACAACAACAACTGAAGCATACCTTGGTAGCAATTCTATAAATTAGCTCCTTACCGCTGTTATCCTTTATCATTTCGAAGATTGTTAATCCCCTTGATAATTTGATTCAAACCATAGAACCAGCTTTACATCTTGATTATTTTTGCTGAAATATTTTCATTAGAATCCAAGTTTAAAATTTAAAGGCTCTTTGATTTGTGTATTAGAATTAGAATACTCAATTTTTAACGGTCTAAATATGTTTAAAACACGATTCAACAATTCCTTAACTTTCCAATAGCGTCCGCTGAGCAATCATTTTAATTCCATAATCCCCATTTGCATATCTATATAGTCCCTTTATCAAAATAGTCAGATAAAAGATTCATGGCATTATTTAAATGGGCTATTTTGTGAAACTTCATATTTCGAAGTCTCTCTTTCTGAATTTCAATGCCTGAGACTTCACTCTCTTCAGTTTCTCGTGATGAGTCGGAAGGGTGTATAATATCTACAAATAAATCTAAAAGCTAATTTAAAGGACGGATTCATCTGGTTCGTTATCTATAAGCCTGTAAAGCTTTCCCTTTGAACCCCTACATATTTTTCTTTGAATATTTACTTACCACTATTACAATTAAAGTAAACTTAGCAAAGTGGAATTAAATTTAGTACATAACGTCACTATTAAAAAATGCTTTTATAAAACTCTGTGAAAATTCAGTTCCATATCAAGTTCCTACACTTAAAACATCAACTCGCTTCAAACAAATCCAGTTCAGCCAAAACTTTCTTCGAGTTTCTGTTGCTTAGAATTACATCACTATTACGTAAAATCTGATGCACTAACTTTTCAACCCAGTATACCCACATCATTACTGGTGGAATAGCATTCCCCAGCATTCTATATTAGGCAGCACCTTCCAGACAAGCAATTCCCATGATTTTCTGGAAACGACTGAATGCACGTACACCAACCTCTCTTGGGTATGACAGCCAGCATCCATTTTCTGTCAAAACAGGATCAGGTACTATTTAAGGACACTTTTCGCCAAGAGTGGGGAACTAACCGTATTGCTCAGCTGTTCAATGTCTTGATATAAGTCCTTTATTCATTTTATGGTTACTATTTAACATTCCTTACACAGCCCTCTCACTAAATAATACTTTTTCATCAATATCTTGCTGAAGAATTGCTTTTAAATTGGTGTATAATCTTCTACATTCTGAATAGGCTCTTTGGAGTTCAAAGTAAAATTTAAATCCCTTTCGAATGCCAACAATAAACACACGCTCTCTCTTTGGAACGTATTTGAGTGGCTACACAAAGTTTCTGAGAGATATTATAGCCAGCTTTTTCAATTCTCTTCTAATAATTAGAGGAAAAACTTCTTTATTGTTTACGAAGACAAATTCCTTAACATTTTTCGGCAAAAAATGCTTTTTGGTTGATGAGCCTTTGCTCTCGCATAGCCTCAAAACAGTGTCCCTTTTTTCACGTCTTTTATTCCTAAGCGTTTCCAGTTTTGAGCACTAACGGAAAATGATTGACAAGAGAAGGAAACCTCCCGTTAAAATATCAAATAATAAGTTCATCTGATTTTTATTTCTCCGGATATTTCGATTATCTGGAGAAGTAACACCAAAAATTCTTTTCAAACATTTATTGGCACTGTCTTCAATATCATTTGCATAGACAATCTCAATTTGATTGTCAGCATAATGTTTACCTAAAAATCAAATCCACCAACAAAACCAATATCCGTTCCACCCCTCACACTAAAGAGGCAATTTTTAGTTTCTTCAAATTAAATTCTCCTCAAAAACCAACTGACGATGAAAAACGGACATCATATCCATCTTTTCTCTCTCAATCAGAAGCATCTTCTCATTTTGACTAACTCATACAAATTCTTGATAATAAACAATTTTTTACTATGTTTAGAAATCTGCAAACGATAAATATAAATATCATCACGCACAGTTAGCAGTTCGCCATTCGTTTGGTGTGATATGAAACGAATTAAAGTAATAAACGACATTGCTGACAGTTGTTTTGACTATTATACTTTCTCAGCCTCAGAATCATCACACTCAAGATTGAACATCGTAGCCAGCACGCCAAACTGTGTTGGAATAAAATTCACCAGATGGAGCAACTGTTCTTGCCCATGTTCTCGTAATTTTTTGTTTTCATGATTGATAACAATAGCTTCTCCCGAACTCCTACAACAGCAGTAGAGATTTTTCTCGCTGTATTCGATGTCGGTATTCAGTTAGATGTCCGATAATATCTGTTTTTCTCTTCAGTAAAATCAATATCACTTGGAAGGAGTGAATGTTAAAAGTTTGTCTGAGTAATATCTCCTAAATCACGATTGACATATTCGAACCAAGCACTTCTAAAATTTCGAACATGCTAATTGTTGGCAGAAGCATTTCAATAAATTGAGCATAGCCGTAAGGTAGCATCTGATTGCAAAAGTCATTTATTGCTTGCTCTTCCATAAATTTATTTATACTACCTACCACCTTGAACAGTTAGTATTAACTCGCTATAACCATGTAATCTAAAATATCTTTGTGGCATGTCAGATTAACGCATCTCCTTTAGTATCGTAAGCTCGCACAGACGCTCTATTCTCTTTGATACGATTCCATATTTTCAAAACAGGCTCTCTATCACGAGTGCATCTCAAATCATTAAAGATACAATGGGCGACTTCTTCATCGGTGAGGTAAATAGTTTTTTCTTCAGCTTGTGAGGCTTCTGTAAATAGTTCCAGTGAATACTGAGCTGGCTTAAATTGAACTCCGATTTGGCAAAGTTGCTAATCTCGTTATCTTTTGAATGCCACCAGGATATTCAAATTATACAAAAGGTTTTAAAAGCGAATAAGATGCTTGGTCCTCAGTCAATTCCTTAGCCCTGTTTCCTGAATAGACAAAACCATCTTTCTCAGTACATCATCCCAAACAAAGAAAATCTCTGTTCGCCAGTTATTGATTGTTTTCTCTGTTTTATCTGCATTTCCTGCATATTGTTTGATAATGTCATTTAGTTGCTGACTAAATTCATTTTTAGGCAATATTCCCAAATAAGAAATATTCGTTGCCATATAAACAAGTACATTTTCGACATCATTTTTAAAACGAAGATGTCTTGGGTGATGTAGTCTAAAATAATATTTCTCTGGAACTTGATACATAGTACTCTTCGTTGTTATTTTTTAAATATTTCAATAAATTGTTTGCAATTTGCTTTGAGCCGATAAAGGGAGGAACAGCATTACCAACTTGTATCTAAATTGCTGTGTTTTACTTCCGTAAAAGATAAAATCATCTGGAAAGATTGTGAACAAGGCAGATTCCCTCACTGTTGGCACACGATTATACTTATAATTGGAATGATGTCTAATATGCCCCGTATCAATCGTAGGAGCTGGCTTCCAACTTCTTAAATCGTGTCCAAGCGACATTAAATTTTCTTGTTTCTCGTAATTCCTCTGGTAGATTTTTATAATTTCCACCGTCAGGAACGAGGGCTATCGTGCTCGTTACTTTTTCAGAATGCTTAGCTGCGATATGATTCAAAACAACAGATGAACGATTTCGCATTAGTTTTTGATAGTCTGAGGGATTTCTGAAATATAAGACATTTCTAAATCCTCCAAGCTCATTTTCTAATGTTGGTAAATCAGAAAGTGCCATCTCCAGTCGTGATAGTTTTATCAAGGATTCCAGGATACTCAAAGCCATCATTCCTTGTCCCTACAAACATGACACTTCCTATTTTGCGGAACTCCACAATCAGAGCTAACAAAACTTTAAACTGAACCTTATAGCCCATTTTCGAAAATTCTTCGATAATAGTATCTTTAATTTGACCTTTAAACAGGCTAACAATACCGATAACATTTTCTATAACAAAGGCAGTCGGCTGCATTTTCTTGAACCAATCCGGAGATATGAGATAGGTAAGGTTGTTCACGTGGGTCATCAAATTTTCTCCGGTCCAGAAAGCGACATTCCCTGACAAGGCGGACCACCAACAGGTGGGGTCAACCTTTTGTTCTCAGGCCTCCGGCTTTATATCTTCTTCATAGGATGTATTCGTATCTCACATAATATTTTTGAATTCTTATGATTTTTGGAATGTCTCTAAAAAGCTTTTCGTCGTTATCAATCCCCAATAGAACAGTCACAAAACCAGCCATCTGAATCCATAGATCGTGCTTTCTGCTCCTGAAAATAAATCATGATATTATATTTTTTCAATTTGTGAAACTCCAATTTATTACTATCTTCAATTATACCACAGAAAACAATTTGAAGATACTTTTGCAAAATAATGTCCACCGTGATCAACAACTAGCCAACTCTAGCCCCTTAACTTTAGCGATTTCAAGTCGTTGGGGTTTTCGTCAAAGTGTGACTCTTCCTATAGAGAGTTATCTGGACACACCAATAAAGCAAAGGAGATTTATAGCAGGAAGATACAACCACTATAGCCAACATTTTGAAACTGAACCAAAACTTCCTAAAGTCAAACTGTTAACCTCATTTGAAGAATTACTGCACGGTGGAGGGTGTGTTTTAAGCCCTTGAAAATCTCCATCACGGACAAAGATTCTTGGTTTTGCCTTTTCGTTTTCTTAATTCTGAGTGTGCCGAAAAGAATATTATACTACTGTTGCAAAACGGAAGATTTGGAAGAATTTACCGTTAGTTACTGCAAATTACAGGAAAGAAAAGGTCGAAGTTTAAACATTGAACTACAAAGCCAAGTTTAATTTAGTTATTTTAATGCTTTTTCAACAAAAACTGTTGACACAATGGCATTTTAAGTCTGTATAATAGATTAAGTTATCTCAAGTGGCTACAAACCCTATGCTTTTGAGATAAAAAGAAAATCTAACGATAATCGATACTACCGTTGGGAGAAGATTTCTGATTTACTTTGGTTATCCAGCCTTATAGTTAACCAACAAGAGAACGACAAGACGATTTACTGTTGCTCACGCTTCTTAGTGCGGTGATACTTGGTGAAGCTTTATTCCTAGGTTTAGTATAGTTATTGCCCTTTCTCTAAGCCAAGTAGTGCATCAGCTCTTTTTGAATTTCTGGTTCTTCTGTTAGAATTGATAACCAGAATGCAAAGCAACAAATAATTAGTGGAATAACGACTATCACTACACTTATCACAGTAAGATTTTCGAACAGTTATTTTTAATATATGAACAGAGACTACCCTTCAATACCACCAGCACCTCTTTTGCAGTCAACATCGATTTAATATTTTTCTGTCCCATCCTCACTTTCATTAAAAATGTGTTGGTTAGACAAAACAAGAAATCTTCGGTGTTACTAATATAACGATATCCTTACACTTTGTCAATAGCGGTGTATTATTTATAACTGTTTTTAATTTTTCTGACATTTTTACACTGTATTATAAAATTTTCTATATATTTTCAATTAGAGACAAACACCCCAGTCGCAAAAACTAGGGGTAATTTTTATTGTAATTTTCGGCTAACACGTCCTTCATCGATATAAGTTACTGGCGTTGCCAAAATGTGTAACGAATTTCGCATATCTACTTCCACTTTGGCAAGTGAGCAACTTTTCGATTTTTCGCAATAAACTTTTCTCTGCTTTTCGTTAATGGCAAAAACTGTTATTTTGCGTTTTAAAAACGTTAGTTTTCAACATTATCGAAGGCAAAACCTTTTTCAAACACTCGTAGTTTCGTTAAAAATGCAGGCAAAGATATCGGGTCGTTAAGATAAAATCCTAATTGGTCTGGTTGCCATTCAATTGGCATTTCTGGCACAACTTACCCCAATATGTTTTGCTGGTGTATTTTGCTTTCTAATTTTGTAGATACATTTCAGTTTCTAATCGATATACATATCACTCCTATCTGTTACAATTTCTTTTACATGTCCATCATAACTCTCTGTAATGAAGTCCAGCCTATTTTTGAGTTTAATTTACATCAGTAGTTTGGGCTAAAAATTAAGATTTTTACTGGTATTTTTGTGAAAAATATGGAGTTGTCAAAAAGCTCAACTGCTGGAGATTTTCGAAGGCAATCCATCGCAACAAGAAGCAAAAAGGAAATAAAAAGCTTAGAATATTTTCTTAAGATTCCTCCGCCCTCCTCTATACAGACTAATATTGTGTATAAATACAATAAGTCGTGTGCCAAAGTGGGCAGAAACGGTGGTACTAGTGCAAAGGGTTAAGCAACCCGAACCGAAAGGCGAAGCGAACGCAAGAAGCTATCGATTTACCTTAAATATAGTTAAACGAAATAAAAACTGAACAGTTTAATTGCGAAATTCAAACCAGTTCCTAATAATTTTTTAGAAAAATCCGTGGACTATTCCAGATTTAATCTACTATATTTTACCTTTCTCCACTGCGTAAAAGCATTCACCCAACCAGAAAGCCCGAGTTTCATCGAGCTAAATGTGTGTGTTGGGCTTTAACACAAAATAACTATTCCTGTTATTTTTGCAGATATAAATCATTGTTAACGATTGATACTGTATTTTTCCCCCTCCTCGTAAATGCGTCTTCTCCACCTTCCAAAATATCACATACATGTTCCCTGATGTTGTATTTATACTACACCTCACCTAATCACGCTAGCCTACTATAGCAATTTCTTGGTCTCGTGTGGTGTCTTCGTTTTAGAAATTGTGGATATTTCGAATGCGGTCTTGAAGCGAGAACTACTCTTGTTCAAGTTCATTATTTTAAATATTTCTGTTGGTGAATTTTTCCATAAAATCTCCTTTGCTTTATTGGTGTGTCCATGATAACTCCCTTTCAACTAATAAGTCTAATCTAGTTAAACTTATTTTTCCACTCCCCAAATACAGTATGGAATAAGATAAACATCCCTAAAGAACGAGTTAATGCAGACATATAGCCTGTTTCTTGACTTATTAGATAGATTAACCCAGTTTGATAAGTCCTTGTTGGCTCAGTTAATATTACACAAGTTTGAAGGTAAGTATCGCCTTTTAGATAAGACCAATTAATAGAATTATCTATCCTATTATGGTTTATTCTTTTTATCCCAAACTAATTTAGGAATGTTAGAATCAATCAGAATTTGATTCGCTTCGAAACACTGTTTAACCACCTAATTTCCCCATTGTTATCTGATAGAGATTCAATAGGAATCCTCAAATGAGTACTAATGAAATCACAAACTTTTGGAGCCTCTCTCCGACTTTTTATTAGAGTATCTGTATCAATCTTAATTTTTAGGGAGATAATTTCTGAGATAAATCTTTAGCAGAAGAGATTTCAGAAAATGGCAAATCTGAGCCTTTTCCATCCCTTCAATTAGACTACTAAGCTTTGAAAAATATCCCCTACAGCCACGATGCTATTCTTAGATGATTCCAGAAGATACTTTAAAAGTTTAAAATTCCAACCGTTATAATCTTGAAATTCATCTATATAGATAGTATCACAAAAATTATTCAATCTATTGAGAGACATCTTTTTGAAATTATTATCTTGCTTTATAAAAATTTACTCAATCTGGATACATAGAATTTACCATCTATTAAAAATGCTTAGGGGTTATCCAATTTAAAGTAACCATATTTACGAGGTCAGTCTCTGGTTCAATATTGACTTCAACACCTTTGCTCTTTATGATTGGAAAATTAGCAATAGGCTCAAAGGTCTAATTAACTGATTATATACAAATGAATCAAAAGTTGAAACTTTGATGTTTTTCTGGAATTTTTCCTTTGAAGCGTTTTAACAATTCATTTCGAATATTTTTCAACATTTTTGATTGGTAAATGTAATAAGAAATACTCGTTTATCTTCAGAAAAATCATTTGCAATAAAATAAGTTTTTCCTGCACCAGCAGAAGCTAATACTATTTTTATCCATTGAATCGCCTCAACTAAATAATTTGGAATAGAAAGTGATTCTATATTTTTCTCAATAAACAGTGCGGTCTCAGTTTTGTCAACATATGTGCACAAAGCTTTGGGCATATCATCTTCCTTATATTTGGATTCAGTCTTCTTGTCTTTATATTCTTTATCAAAAGTGCTCTTATTGGAATTATAAAAAGCAACTTCAGTGTCCAATTTTCAATATTCTCATCAGATACTAAATAAGTCTGTATTATCGTATTGTTTTATTCTTTCCATCATTATCAGTAATTACTACAACTTTTTATTTAAGGACTCTGCAATTTTACGATACCTTTCGTAGGAAATACTCCCCATAGAAATTATCTCAATACCATCAGCCTCAATCTTACTACCTAAAACCTTTCGATAAATAGCTGGAAGAATGATATACTCCATACTTTACCTTCAACTAAAATAACCTTCTCAGACAATATAAATCTCAAAATGTCCAAGTTATCAATTTTCGAAAAATACATTGATGTATCATCATCTAAACTCTTTAAGCTTTTTGTTTCTTTGTCTGAAAGCCATATTACATTCTTCAAGTCCAGTCTACTCACCACCAGCGAACTATGCGACACTACAATTACTTGTTCGTTAGTTCGTTGTTTCAATAGGTCAATTAATTTTCTTGTATTAGTAAAGCTTAAATGATTTTCAGGCTCATCAATAAAGATAATATCAAATATTCCATTAGATAAAGAGGTCTCAATTTTAATTAAATTTTCTTTTCCTTTCCCCATATCTTGAATTGAGATATTGTTTTCATAAATGTCAATCAGTTTAAGGAGATCGGTTTTAGTAGAATCAAATCCAATATGTTTATCATCATCAATTTTTAAATTTTCTTTTTGATTATCAATAAAACCTTGAAGTTGTCGCTTGAAGTCAGAAGCTACTTCTCGGTGTAAATTTAAGTCCACTTTAGCCTGATAAAGATTTCTGGCGTACCCACCAAACAAGTCATATTTCTGAGAAGAATTATCCAAAAATATAGTATTTCTTGAAAGTAGCTGGCGTTTATAACTTTTTCCTTGAAAAGTGTTCCAAGAGGCACGATAATACTCTACTGGAATTATTTTGTTTTTAGCAAACTCATCAAAATTGACATTATTTAAAAAATCCATATCAAATTCATATACAAATCTAATCCCACAGTAAAAACTTATCTTTTCAGGAGTATTATAGTGAAGGTAGAAAATTCTGATGCTATGATTAGAGCCTTGAAAATCTAAAAATACTTCGATATCAATCTTAGGAAGTGTATCTTTACTTGGATTATCAAAGAAACGCTGGATATCCTCTTTATTCAAATATCTATCAAGCGATGAATCTGCACGATTGAAAACAGATTGGTTTAGAGCTATATCCAACGCTAACAATAAACTGGATTTTCCACTTTCATTTTCTCCTACAATAACCGAAATTTCATCATTGAATTTTACTTCCAATTCTCTAAATTTTTAAAACCTTTTAATTCGAAGAGCTTTTATTATCACGATAAATTACCTCTTTTTGTTTAGCTATCTATACATTTATTATACCACTTTAAAGCCTACATTTGCTTCATACCAAAAATTTTCGAAAAAAGTATTGGAAGTCTAAATTTTTTACTATTGTTCGACATCACACCTATTATATCCAAACTTATTCTTTATTAGGGACATTTTTTAAACGCAGTTTTTCTTTAGATTTTGAAAAATATTGTGCAAATACAAAATAAGTCGTATACCAAAGTGGAGCTGAAACAACGATATTATCGTAAAGCTATCCAATCCGAACCGAAAGGTGAAGCGAACATAAGACATCTAAGATTCTGGCAATCTGACGCTCAGCAGTCTAAAAGTAATCTGAGTTCATACATCTTATGAGTGAATTAAAAGACGGTTCAAAAAATGAGCCGTCTTTTTTCTATTATTCGTCAAATATAAATATTGGTTCTTCTTAGTTAGTTGCTTTAAATTTAACTAGGGAGATAATCTTAGTTTTATCTGGCAATATAACTAGACTATAACCCCTTAACTTATTTATCTTCCTCTCTTTCCATTCTGCGTTTTTCTTCGTGCTTATCCAAGCTTCTCGAAAAGAATTGCTCGGTTAAATCTGTTAGCCAATCCGCAAAACGCTCGCCTGCGAATTGAATAGCGATAAGAATTCCAGTTACTACAATAAAAACCAAAATCAAGTAATTATCCAAATTAGCCATTTTAATTATTTTCTCCTTGTTTTCTTGCTTCTACTAAAAATATCTTTAAAATCGTCATCTTGCCAAAGTGTGAAAAAGTAATTCCACCAACCACAACGAGACCATCACACCTGTAAAAGCTCACTTCCACGCTTTTTCGAAACCAGTTTGTTTATCTCTTTGCCTGCGGATTTAAATAGCCCAGCTGAGAGATAAGAATCAGGATTAAATACGGAACCTGCTGTATAGCTTTGCCCGTAATAAATCACTGAACCATTATCTCTAAATCCATAAAATAGAAAACCAATGATAGCTATTGTTATAATTGCCAACCGAATTTTAATGCTATTTTTCATATTAATCCACCTTTTACATTACTCGTAATCAATACCTTTTCTTGTAATTGCAACGACCTTTCCTTTACTAAGAAAAACAATCACTGACTTACCGTCTTTTAATTTGTAAACGTAGTAGTCTGTAATGATACCATTTATTCCCACAGTCCAATTTGATTTCTGAGACAGGATTGATTCACTACTAGATAAGTCCATTTTTAGTAGTTTTTCATATAGCTGGGTAACATCACTAAGAAGAGGACTTCTCAGTGGGGTGCTCCAACCACCTATAAGCAAGTCTTTTTCGGTTAGCTCATTCTGAATACTTGGAAAATTCGATAAAACTAAATCCTTTCTCTTATTTGCGCAAGAAACAAGTAACAGAATCATCGCTAAACATGTAATCACCATTCCTAATTTTTTCATCATTATTCTACCTTTTTAAATTCAAACTTTAATGAATTTTCTCCAATCATAAAAACCATTCTGGTTATCAGAATTATCATTCAATAGCTTATTTTTCGAAATATAAAAGTCTTTTGATCATCGGACAGGGTTTGCAATTCCGGAAATATTTTTCCTTCAATTACAATTTTGTCGCCTTTTTGATGCCATTTGGCGGAGAAAGTTTCACCGTTATCCATTGTTAAAGTTCCGTCTTTTTATCTCCATAGTAGCATTCCAGTGAATATATTTAGAGATAATTGAAAGCAAGGTCAGCTTGTCCGGTTGCTTTACCTGCGATTTTCGCTCCATCTTCTCTAACACTTCCTTGGTCAAAGATATCGGTCTTCCACTTGCCTGTAGAAGTTCTTGGGGAACTACAACCTAAAAGCGTAAAAACATGACAGTAGTATAAATGAGAAAAAAATAACTTTCTCTTCATCGATACTCTTTCTAATAAATTACCAATATCTATCAAAGGCACTAAGAATATAGCTTAGGTCTTTGGATTGTTCTTTAATCTTCCCACCAACGACTAATTGATATTCAATTCCGCCAAGAAAACCACCTGAGCTTTCAATAACCTCAACCAATTCACCACGAACTACTTTTTGATTTAAACGAGTACTCATTTTAAACCTCTTTCTATTCTATCTTGAACTATATTGCATAATTCGTTCTACAATGGCGTCACGGCGTTTAATGCTTTCAGACAGTTTTATCGCGCCATTAAGACCATACCACATTTTCGAAAATCCAGAATCACCCAACGCTATTAGTTGAAGTCCACATTCATCTTCGAGTTGATAAACATAAACCTGAACTGCATAAAATTGCGGAGAGAATAAGCCAGCTTTACCTTTAATGACGATTTCTATATCGGCCCTATCGTCAAAATCAGCTAATGCACCCGAACTACTCTGAATAGCTTCTGGGGTTGTTTTCCACTCGGCGCAAATTTCTTGAAGAATCACGCCAATATCAGAAACCGAAAGTTTGGTTGTCACCTCAACTGAGTCGGCTTTTAAGTCGTTAAGTCCCATAAAGAACCTCCATTTTTTTTATTTTTCACTCAAAAAATCCCTGCTACAATAGGGGTTGAGCTTGTTTTAGTTAACGGTCGTCAACTAAAACAATGAAAAAATAAAAATGCCAATTCAACAAGGTAACTAAAACCCTATTAAATCAGCATTTTAAATATTTTTATTGATAACTTTGATTGTTTTAACAAACGACCGTTTGCTAAAACTGTTGATAGGTTTAATGTACTATTTTTCTAAGGATTTGTCAATCAATTATAGGTGATTTTTTCTATTTATTTGAATACTATTGCGCCTTAACACATTATATATGGTTGCGGTGGAAATATTCAGCTGATTCGCAATATTTCGAACGGACATTTCTTTTTGCTGGTATTGTGCAATAATTTGCTTTTCTTTATCTTTCGCTATTCCTTTGTTGCCAAGTTTCACGCCTTTTTCTTTCGCTTTACGGAGTCCGTCTTTAGTGCGTTCAGAAATAGCTTGAAGCTCCCATTCTGCCACATAACCCAACATTAAACAAAAGAATTTTCCAGTTAAAGAATCTGTTTCAATATTTTCATGAATAGATTGAAGATGAATACCATGTTTAGTTAAATCTTCAATAATAGCAGAGAGGTGAAGCATTTTTCTGGTAAGTCTATCCAATTTATACACAACAAAATTTGTTTTAACACCTTGCTGGGCATATTTTTTCGCCATTTTTAAAGCTTTGTCAAGTTGTTTTCGCTCCTGATTTCCACCAGAATCTTTTTCAATATAGAGTTTATCGCAAAAGCCGAGTGCTTCTTTTTGAACAGATAGCCCCAATTCTTGCCGATTATCTGTTGAGCTAACGCGAGCATAGCCGATAGTTATGGTTTTGATATTTTCTAATTTGTTCTTGTGATGATTTGTCAAAATTTCTCCTTTCTTTACTATTGTAGCAGGTAGTTATATTTTAGAGAAAAATTAACGAAATGAAAAAGACCCACGAGGGTCTTGAGATTAAAATATAGGTTCTCCAAAGTTAGCATTATTATATCTAAACATCTTTAGCATTTCATCATATACTTCAATATCCATTCCAATAGTTTTAGAAACAGCATCATCAATTCCATCCGCACCAATAAGCATAAGTTCATCTTTTGGGATAGCTTCAAGCTCTTTCTTTAGGTTTATCGCAAAATATTTCATCTTGTTAGATAAAGCTGTATTCATGTTGCGCAATTCTTCTATTCGTTCGATAGGCATATCAAGAACTCTTGAAATTATCTCGTCTTTAACGCATAATATTGCCAATCTTCTTGCAATAGAATCATCTGAATATGGATCAGAAAGTGTGTCAAGCCAAACAAATGTGCTATTAATATCTTTTGGTAAATCCATACTTTTCCCTCCTTAAAAAAATTAAACCTACCGTTCACCCACGGTAGGTTTTACCGTAAACGAACGCATAAATTCTTTTTTCAAAGAAGAATGCAAGTTACATAAAACAAAGATGTTTTACTTTATTAGTATACAATACATAAAAATATATGTCAATTCCATTTTTGGTTTTCTTCTATCTCTTCTTCACTACAACTAACATATTTAATACTATCTTGTTGATTCAGGGGGATATTTTACTATGGATTGAGGGATGAGAAAAGACCTCTAATTCAGAGAGGCCTTAAAAAATCAAATGTTACTATCTTTCAACCCTTCTTTTAAAAGAAAATATTGATCATTTGTCAGCCCAAGAATTTCCTGCATGATATGTTCAATAGTATCTTGGAGTTCTTGTTGTTCAATAGATCCCCTTTCATGTAAAAGTTTAGACGAACCATCTGTTTTAGATATATACTTCATTACATTGCTAATTGTTTTTTCATTCTTTTCAGATAACTTAACTTGTTGTTTTAAAGTATATCCTGTAATTTTTTCGACAATTTCTCGACCATTAGACATAAATGGCATGTAATCAAAGTAAACTAATAATCTTCTTGCCACACTCTCTTTTTGAATATGGGTTATTAGCGGTATCGTTCCAAATTATTTGCTTAATTCTGTCAGGAACACGATTTTGAAACATATATTTTACCTCCAAATTTTACCCACCGCTTGCTCGGTAGGTATACTTATTTCCTACCAAGTGCAAGGGATACAAATCAGAAGTAAAGTCTGAAAAAGTGCGAAAAATATTAAATTTTATAGCTTAATTATACACTAATATTTATGTTTTGTCAATAGAACCTACAAACTCTTGGAATCGAGTAGTATAAGTATTATTAGTTAATTTACTCATATACTTAATTGCCTGTGTTTTTAAAATTATTCTCATATAAAAATTTCAAAATATCAAATAGATACTTATTATTAGTAATTTGACGAATATGCCTGTCGATAAATTGAATCTTATCGTCATTTGATATTTCTTCTTTAGATAAATATGTTTTAAAAATTCTATCTAAATAAACATTATTACTTATTTTAGAAATCATTTTATCAATAAAGTCTTGCATAATTTCATCATTGTGGAATCCACTTTCAACAGCATACTCAATCACTCTACTTATATGAACAGAGTTGGTCATTTTTTCGAAACACAAGTTCATAGCACTTTCGTTTTTCATATCAAAAGCTATCAAGCATAATTTTTCAAGTTTAGCGTTATTATCAGTGTTAATAATGGCTTTTTGCAAATCTTCGAGAGTCTTGATTTTCAAATCAACATTAACAGTATTTTCTATAGTGAAATAGAACACCTCTTTTAAAAAGTTATATGTAGTGTCATTATCGATAATATTTATTAGTTTATCCTTATCATCCTTGCTAATATTTTCCGAGTTATTTATTAAGCTGATTATACTCGCTTTAACTTCCCTACTATCTTCAACTAATCGTTTTTTAGCAAAGTAATTTACATTATCTGTTGAGTTTTCCATTTTTCCAACCTTTAATTTTTTCATTAATATTTTAGACGGATTCCTACTACGGCTCATTAAATAACCAATAACATTTTTCGAATAGTCTCCAAGACTGTCTTCAAAGCATACCAAAAATTCTCTTACGAAAGTCGTCCTACTAATATAACTTCGATGATTTTGATTTAACATGAGCATATCCATAAAAGTCGCAAAACATAGATGATACATAGCTTTATCTCCGTTCTGTTGTTTTTGTTGTTTTTAGGTAATAGATTCAAAACATATTTAGCGATATACTAAAACCATCAAAGGAACAAGTCGACTTCCCCCTCTGATAAACCTTTTACTTTTATTATACTCTTTTAAGGAGGAAAATTCTCTTGCTAACATTACTTATCTTTTTACCGTATCTTCTAACCTCAGTTTCTTTGCGATATATTTCATAAATAAAAAGGTCTAGAAATAACCGCCTACAGGTTTATATTAGGTTGTGTAAGCCCACTAATATAAACCTGCTTCTATGAGAGCTATTAAGGAGAAAAAAACTATGTTTCCACAAAATACTCAAAAATCAAACAGATATCACTCATCAACTGGCGAATCCATTTCAGCTTGAAGTTGCCAAATCACTTTCGAAGGAGATGGCGGTACTTCAAAAGAATCAGCTTCTGACAGCAGACATTCTCAACAAAGTAGGCGACCTTTCGAAGCTCGAGGCAGATATTCTGGCAAAAACTCCCCATGCCAAGGAACGCACAGATTTCATCATCAAGACTTTTGCCTTGGTTGCCTCCCAACAAATAAGATAGGAGGTTCCCTATGAATGAACTTATCTTGCCCATAATTTTTGCCGTTTCTCTTGGCTTTATGGCTGGCGTTATTGCCTTGTTGGTATATCTTGATTCTCAATCTAAAAAACAACCTGTCAAAGAGAAAAACAAAAATCTTCCTCCTGTTTACACTGAAGAAGAAATTGAACTAGCTCAATTTCTCGAGAGTAGGCAAGCTGTCAACGAGGCATTCCTTTCAGCTCAGGCGGAACTACTCAAAGAACTTAGAAAGTGAAGTAATTTTTACATCACCGAACAAAACAGCAATATGATAGCACCTTAACAGATACAGCACCATTCTCATCGCTCCTAATCCATAAACTGCTTATGCTCCCTTTTGCTAGCGGTTTCTGGTATGCTCGGAGCGTCACAAACAGAAAAGGATTTTAAAATGACACAACCAACTCAACCAAAGAAATTCAAAACCATCCTCGCTGATGTTCCCTATATGAGGAACCAAACAGGTAGCTACGGAGCCTGCAAGCATTACAACCTGATGAGCCACGAGAAATCCGCAATATGCCCATAAAGGACATTCTTTGCAGATAACGCCCATCTCTGGTTTTGGACTTCCAACTCTTATATGGAAGAATCTTACGATATTATTCGGGCGTGGGGCTTTGAGCCAAAAAGCATTTTTACTTGGGTTAAACCAACTCTGGGCTTGGGAACTTATCTGCGAAATTCCACCGAGCATGTAATTTTTCCTTCTCGTGGAAAAAGCTCCTATCAAGTTTAAAGGTCAAATGAATTGGGGCTTCTTCCCCAAACAAGACCATAGCCATAAGCCCGAGGAACTCTTTGCTATCATCGAACGCTGTTCTGAACCAGATTATTTGGAGCTCTTTGCACGGAGACCTGTGTCTTCTAATAAAAAATGGGCAATCTGGGGAGAAGAAGCTGAAAGTGATATTATCATTCCAAATTACCCTGTGCCGAAGTATACAAAAAATCCCATTGACTACAGAAAGGCAGATGATGAAGTGTGCGAAAAATAGTTGGCTACACCTTGCTTTTCATTCTGCTGGCTTATTTGGTCAATCGGGCGGTTCACTGGCTAATCGAAATCGCCATGCCTTTGAGTCTGCTAGTTCTGTTCATTTGTGGCGGAATGCTTGCCCTTCGCTACTGGAAAAACAAAAGAGATTGGAGGTGAACCGATGAAGCGCCCAACAAATTTTGAAGCATTCGAGATGGATTACACTCGCCCTGTGGAATTTCAAGACATACTAGATTTGATGGTGCGACTCTCAGGCTACACCAGACGCCAGCCCTTCATTTTGGAGATTCGTTTAATGAAAAACGAGGTGCGATATTTGCTTCTCAGTAGCCCACTGGACACGCCCTATTTACACAAAATGATGCAGGTTTCCAATGACATTCAGCTTTCAAAACTTCGCCCTAAAGAGCGAAAAACATCTGAAAAAGCGTGGCGTGTAGCTATCAAACGCAACCATTTTAGCCTCAAAACAGATGGCGTTGAAAATTTCACTCGTTCCTTTTTAGCACTGTGCCATCACCTAAAACCGCAGGAAGAAATTTGTGTGCAGGTTGTGGTGGGCAAGTCGCGTCCGCCACAACCGCTGGCTCGGGATTTGTCGCATCTTAACGCCACCCGGGTGGCAGTGGATTTCAGGGAATATCCCAAAGCTTTCCAAAGACACCGATAAGCTGATTCGGGAAAAACTCCGCCACGCCCAGTTTCAAGCAGATGTACGGATTGGCGTGCGAAGTGATAGCCATTTTCGTAAGAATGAGCTATACCATACCGTTTTAGGATCCTTTCGAATGTTAGAATCCAGCGGTGTCGAATTTTTTCTTAACCAGATTTCAAGAGAGAAAGTTAATAAGGTTCAAATTCCGTGGGCTTTTCCGCTCACCCTTTCTTCGCAGGAGCTTGCCAGTTTTTGGCTTGCCCCTATTGGCGAAGGCGAGCTTGCTGGGATTGCTAATATTCACCCCAAAATTCTCCGCCTGCCTTTGGGATATAAAGTGCCAGATGTGCCTGTTCGAAAATTTGGTGAAAGCCTCAAAAACGAACCACTCCAGATTTTACCTCGAGACGCTACTCAACATTTATTAGTTTTAGGTGGAACGGGTGTCGGTAAATCTACCCTACTCGCCCAGTTCATTTTAACAGATATTCAGGCAGGTAGAAGCACGCTGTTAATTGACCCCAAAGGCGACTTAGTACGAGAAGTGTTGGCTCATTTCCCAAAAGAACGGCGAGCAGATTTGGTTATCATTGACCCCAGCTCCAGCAACAAAATTATCGGTCTCAACCCCTTTGACCTGACTCGATACACCTCGCCTGAGCTGGTGGCGGATATGTTACTTAATCTTTTTCAAGAACTTTTCAGCGACAACTGGGGTATTCGCACGGTTGATGTGCTCAGCCACGCCTTAACCGTAATGGCACAAGTTGAAAATTCTAATTTATCCCAATTACCTCAGTTTTTAACCAATCCTGTCTTTCGAAATCAACTATTAAGTCAGATTTCCGACCCTTTTCTCTTGGATTTTTGGCAGGGCTACAACCAGCTAAGCGATGCCAACCGTGAGGTGTTAATCTCGCCAGTATTAAACAAAATCCGTCAGCTTTTGCTTCGAAAAGAACTGCGAGCCATGCTTGCCTCTACTTCGAAAAAATTTAACCTGATGGAGCTCTTCACCAGTAAAAAAGTAGCCTTAGTTAACCTCAACAGAGGGCAGATTGGGGTGACAAACGCTAAATTTATCGGTTCGCTTATCACCAACTACATCTACCAGCTAACCCTCCACCAAGCCCATCTCGCCCCCGAAAATCGCCCTTTCCTACCCATTTACATTGATGAGCTGGGGCAATTCCTTAAGCTCCCTGTAGATTTGGAGGATGCCCTTGCAGTGTCTCGTTCGATGAAAGTGGGCTACATTCTCGCCAGCCAGCACCTGACGCAACTGCCATCTACTCTGCGTACCAGCGTTTTGAGTAATTGTCGCAGTAAAATCATTTTCACGCTGGAACACCACGAAGCCAAGGAACTCGCCAGCCAAGCTCCAGAACTCACTTTCGAAGATTTTATGACCCTTGCACCTTTTTCACTTTTTATGCCCAAATGCCGATTTTTTTACAATCACTTTAAGTGGGTCTCAGGGGCGAAGCCTGCCTCTTTCGAAAAAAATGCTCAGTCAATTGATGAACTTTATGCCGAAAGTTTGGAATACTACGGCGACGATTTAGCCAATTTCGAAAAATACACCACTTCAAAACAAGAAAGATGAAATTCCACCCGAAAAACTTGGGACGAAAAGAAGCGAGGAGGACAAAATGGAGAAAAAATTGAACTAACGAAAAAAAGAACGAGAGATTTTTAACCCTACTCGCCCGGTGTCGTTATGCGACCACCAAGCAGATTGTTGCCCTCTATTTTCAGGATAGTCAGCATTCGCGAACTGCTTTCCGAAGAGCTAACTTACTTTTAAACCAGATCAAAAATCGCCAACTCATCAATCACCTCGAACGGCGAATCGGTGGCGTGCGAGCAGGTTCAGGCAGTTTCGTTTGGTACATCACGATAAAAGGGTTGAAAGCATTACACCGTCCACAACGCTTTAAAAATAAGTATGAACCCACCGCTCACCACTTGGAACACACGCTGGCGGTGACACAAGCGTATGTTTTTCTGAAATTGTTGGAAGAAGCTGGCAAAATCCAGCTGGAACGGTTCGATTTTGAACCCACCTGCCACCGCACCTACGCCACCTTTTCGGGTAAGAAGATTTTTCTGAAACCTGATGCTTTTGCTCAGCTGGTTTTGGGCAAATACGAGGACAGTTATTTTTGCGAAATCGATATGGCGACCGAAAGCCTCAACCGAGTGGTAAATCAGTGTAAAAAATACATCGCCTACTACCAAACAGGCATTGAACAGCGAGAACAAGACGGTGTGTTTCCACTGGTTCTATGGATTGTGCCGCACGACAAACGAAAAGAAGTGATTTCGAAGAAAATCGAAAGCGAGCTGAATAATTTTTCAGCCAATGTTTCAGGTGGTGACGCTGGAAGAATTTAGTGAATGGATTGGAGGACGAACAGATGAATAATGAAAAAAAGAACGAATTGTCAAAAATCGGGCGAGCAACTTTTTAATATTAGCCGAAAATTTGGTGGTTCGAAAAGTTTGAAAAGAATTACTTGAAAAAGCTGATTTTGCAGGAAAAAGTAAGCCCCAAAGACTGGACTTATTCGCCCTTTCGAGGTATCCTGTCCATGGGTTAGAGTGTAATTGAAAGGAGACACGATGACAAACAGCACATTAACAAAGCAAATTCCAGATTGGACAAAGGTTGAATTTGAAGGTCTGAGCGAGATTAGTATTTTGTATTGCAGGCTTTCATCAGAAGACGCAAACGAAGGTGAATCTAACTCAATTTCCAACCAACGCTTGATTTTAAGCAAACTGGCGGAGCGAGAGAATTTGAGCAACCCAATTGTATTTTACGATGATGGCTACTCAGGTTCAAACGCCCAGCGTCCAGCTTTCCAACAAGCTCTGGCATTGGTTGAAAACAACCAAGTTTCGAATTTTGTAGTAAAGGATTTGAGCCGTGTTTCACGAGACTACCTGCTTTCAGGAAATCTTTTGGAGGTGGTTTTTCCTTCGAAAAACATTCGCTTCATTTCCCTGCAAGAAAATATAGATAGTAACAAGAAATCCAGCCAAGATGCCTATCTCACACCGTTGGTTTCGCTCTTTAACAACTGGTATAGTATGCAGTGTAGCGAGAAAATTAAGCTTTCGAAACATACCAAAGCCAAAAATGGCGAAAAAATCAGCTGGATTACCCCTTATGGATACCTCAATAATCCAGAAAATCGTAAGGAGTGGTTGGTAGATGAATATGCTTCAGAAATCGTTAAACGGATATTTTCGGAGTATATTTCAGGCAGAACGCCAACCGAGATAGCTCAAGGTTTAAGGCGTGACAAAGTCCTCACTCCTGCTCGCTACAAAAAGAAGCTGGGTGTTTCGAACTATCGGATTTTAGAGAGCGACCCTTGTTATTGGAAAACTCAGATGATTTGGCAAATATTGGAAAAAGAGGAGTATATCGGCTCAACCATTAACTTGAAAACCGCAAAAATTTCCTACAAACAGCGAAATTGTCGTCTGCGACCTCGTGAAGAATGGCTAATTTTCCCTGATAGCCACGAAGCGATTATTTCGAAGGAAGATTTCGAAATTGCAAGAAAAATGATGAACCACAAGCGAGTCGTTCAAAGACATAACTGGAAAGATAAACCAGGACACGAAAACTTGTTTGCAGGTTTGCTTTATTGCGAAAACGAACATAAATTAAGTTTTTGCCCACAAGAAAAAGATGGTGTGAACCTCGACCATTATAAATGTTACCATTTTAAGCGAGCTGGCGATACTTGTTCGGGCGGTCACTATCTTCGTAAAGAAGTACTGGAAAATCTAATTTTAAACGAGCTTCAAGAACTGATAAACTCGTTTCAGATTAACGAAGCAGATTTATTACAACGCTTGAAGGACAAGTTTGAGATCAAAGAAACCAAGAAGTTCAGCGAACTGCAAAAACAGCTGACCAAAAATGAACAGCGAACGGTAGAGTTGGATACTATCATCCAGCGACTCTACGAAAAGCAACTGTTGGGTGAGATTGCGGATGACCGCTTCAAAAAAATTGTGCGACAGCTATGAAGCGGAACAAGCCGAGTTGAAGAAAAAAAGTTCAAACCGCCACCGAAACTCTTGGGGTAAAAAAATGAAATCTGCCCACAACATTGAAAAATTTATGACAACCATTCGAAAATATACCCAGCTTGAGAAGTTGACACCAAAAATTATCAACGAATTGATTGATAAAATTATTGTCCACCAACCGATTGGTAGAGGCAAGAATAGACAAATTAAACTGGAAATACACTACCGATTTATTGGTGATATTTAAGTATTTAAAAGAGCGAGTTATAGATCGCTGCCCTATATATAATAATAGGACTGCTGAGTGAAGTGTGGTATAATAGTTCTATGAATTATGAAGCAAGTAAACAATTAAGCGATATCCGTTTCAAGCGCCTTGTTAGTGTTCAGTGCACTACTTTTGAAGAGATGTTAGATGTGTTAAAAAGAGCTTACCAACTTAAGTACGCGAAAGGTGGACGAAAACCCAAATTAAGTCTAGAAGACCTCCTCATGGTCACTCTTCAATACATGCGAGAATACCACACTTATGAACAACTTGCGGCTGATTTTGGCATTCACGAAAGCAACTTAATTCGTCGGAGTCAATGGGTTGAAGAAACTCTTGTTCAAAATGGTTTTACGATTTCAAAAACTCATCTTAGTGCTGAGGATACGGTGATTGTGGATGCAACAGAGATAAAAATCAATCGTCCTAAAAAATCAACTAGCGAATTATTCTGGTAAAAAGAAATATCATGCTATGAAGGCTCAAGCGATTGTCACAAACCAAGGTAGAATTGTTTCTTTGGATATTGCAGTGAACTATTGCCACGATATGAAATTGTTCAAATGAGTCGCAGAAATATCGGACAAGCTGGTAAAATCTTGGCTTGCAGTGGTTATCAGGGGCTCACGAAGATGTATTCACAAGTGCAAACCCCGAGGAAATCAAGTAAACTTAAGCCACTAACTCTTGAAGATAAATCCTATACTCATGTGCTATCTAAAGAGAGAATCAAGGTTGAGAATATTTTTGCAAAAGTAAAAACGTTTAAACTATTTTCAACAACCTATCGAAATCGACGCAAACGGTTTAGATTAAGAATGAATTTGATTGCTGTAATTATCAACCGTGAACTAGGATTTTAATTTCGCAGGAAGTCTAATGACAGCTTCCAATGTTTGGAAAGCCTTGTTTTTAAAACCTCGTTTTCGAATTTCTTTCCAGACTTGTTCAATAGAGTTCATTTCTGGTGTATAAGGTGGAATAAAAGCTAACTCAACATTACTTGGAATCTCTAAGGTAGTTGATTTATGCCATATAGCATTATCCATTACAAGTAACATATAGTCATCTGGATAAGCTTGTGAGACTTGTCGTAGAAATTCATTCGTCCACTCAGTATTGCATCCTCCGGCAATGAGGAAAAAGGAATCTCCTGTCTGAGCATCTACTGCCCCATAACAATAGCGATATTCTCGCATATAATGACTAGGAATGCTAGGTCGAATTCCTTGAGGAGCCCAACAAGAACTCATCTTACTAATTCTTCCGAAACCAGCTTCATCTTGGTACATCAAACGTACTTTGTTATAAGTCCCCTTCTCTTTAAAGCGCTTACTTAAGGTCTCGAATGTAGATTTTATTTTTAGACGTCTCAATTGTCTGAGCGTCTGCCTTCTTGGGATATTCAGGTCGAGGAGTGACCGTTCGCCAACCATGGGGTTTCAGGAGATAATAGAAACCATCACGTGTGGAAGTGCGACCAATCTCTTTTTGATAGGCTTCAAATAACTGATTGACAGTTACAAATTCCCCAGCCTGAGCAGCTTCTATATGACGTTTTAGAAATGCTTGTTCTTCTTCGTAAGTCATATATTCTCTATGACGCCCACCACGGGTCTCTTCAAGAAAAGCTTCTAAACCAAACTCCTTATATTTTTTCAAATTCCTCCAAACAGTTGTTTTATTGCAATCTAATATCCATGATTTCCTTATAACTCTTTTCTTTTGAGCGAAAATAAATAATCTGTAGACGTTTGTGATATTTGGCGTACGGTGAATCTCTTAGGAGTTGTTCAATTTTTTGTATTTCTTCGTTTGTAAATTTCATAACTACTACTATAAGATGTTTTTTTATTTTAGGCTAGTATTATTTCTCAATCAAGATTTTCAGACAAACATCAGCCATCCAAAAAAACCTTGAGCGTTACCACTCAAGGTTTTTAGCAGTCTTTTCCATCATAGGAAAATCATTCTAAGAATATTCTTTCATCCAATATCTATCACTTCTCATCTTCTTTCGAGAAATTAGTGACTGCTTTTGGCTGATTAATCTTCTTTTCTTCGTCCTACATATAGGCTCAATAGAATACCGCTACCTAGAAGAACAGAGATATAATCAGATTGGCTTCCAGTTTCAGGTAATTTGTCCCCATGATTTTCTTTACCTGTAGTTGATCCTACTGGGTTAGAAGTTAATGGTGTTACCGGTTGAACTGGTACATTTGGATTTGGTTGTGTTGGAACTTCAGGAATGTTTAAAGTTGGTTTGTCATTTACTTCTGGCATATCAGGTACTCCGCCATTAAACTCTGGAATTTCTTGTACTGGAGGTGTTGGCATCCCTGGAACTTCTGGATTAGAAAGTTCATTGACTTCAGGCATACCTGGCACACCACCGTTGAATTCTGGCAATTCATGAACTTCTGGCATTCCTGGCACACTACCGTTGAATTCTGACAATTCGTGAACTGGTGGTTCTGGCATTGCAAACATTGGTCTTTCTGGCACATTAGGTGTTGGAGGAACTGGTTTGTCTTGACATCCACATTTACCATCTTTGCCGTCTTTACCATCGCGACCATCTTTACCATCTTTAATAACTGTTTTTGTCACAGTTCCGTCAGAATTGATGATTGTGATTGTATGACTACCATCACCATTATCTTCAACAGAAACTTTTGGTGATTTACCATCTTTACCGTCTTTAATCACCATTTCTGTCTTACTTCCATCCGGATTAGTAATTGTAACAACGTGAGTTCCATCGTTGTTATTTTTAACAGTTACAGTTGGTGAAACGCCATCTTTACCGTCTTTACCATCTTTGATAATAGATTTGTATTCACGACCATCAGAATCTACGATTGTTAATGTATGAGTTCCATCTCCGTTATCAACGATATTCGCTTTTGGTGTTTTACCATCAAAGATTGTAGTTGTCGTTTCTTTACCATCAGCACCTGTCACTTTAATAGTGTGTGAACCGTTGTTGTTATTAATCACTTCAAGTTTTGGTGCTTTACCATCACGAACTGTGGTTGTAGTAGTTGTACCATCTGAGTTCACAACTGTGATAGTATGAGTTCCATCTCCATTGTCTACTACTTTAGCAGTTGGTGATTTACCGTCACGAATTGTGGTTTCAGAAACAGTACCATTACCGTTTTCTACACGAATAGTGTAAGTACCATCATGGTTGTCTTTAACAGTTGCTACTGGAGATTTACCATCTTTAATGATTGTTTCAGTAGTTGTTCCATCTCCATTTAGAACTGAGATCTTATGAGTTCCATTTTGCTCGTCAGTTATTGTTACTTTTGGTGATTTACCATCACGTACTGTAGTTTCAGTTGTCACACCTTCTGGATTTGCAATAACGATTGTATGACTTCCGTCTCCATTATCACGAACAGATGCGGTTGGAGTACGTCCGTCAACACCATCACGTCCATTCTTAACAACAAACTCATTCTTAGTTCCGTCTGGGTTAGTGATTGTTACTGTGTGACTTCCGTCTGGATTTTCTCTTGTTGTAGCTGAAGCAGCTTTACCATCTTTACCATCTTTGATGATAGCGTTCGTTACATTACCGTCTCCATCCGTCACTTTAACAGTGTGAGTTCCATCGTTGTTATCAGTGACTTCAACTTTTGGAGTCTTACCGTCTTTACCATTTTTAACAACAGTTTCTTTTGAGCTTCCATCTGGATTTGTTACAGTAATTGTGTGACTTCCATCTGGATTTTCAGTTGTGGTGATAGTAGCTGTTTTCCCATCTTTACCATCTTTAACTTTAGTAGTTGATTCAGAGCCATCTCCATTTCGTACTGTAATAGAATGTGTTCCATCTCCATTATCTGTCATTGTGACAACTGGTGATTTACCATCTGCTCCATTATCACCTTTTTCACCTTTTAGTCCATCAAGAACTGTTGCAAGTGGTTTTGTAGCATCTAATGGTTGACCTGGATTTGCTGGATCTTCTACAAAAATTTTAGTTTCATTACCTTCTTTTTTAGCAATTAGAGATTTTCCATCTTTACCATTTTTTACATTTACGGTAACAGGATCTTTTCCTGGTGTTGTAATTGTAATGTCTGTACTATGTCCATCTGCACCTGGTTTAGCTGTAACTTCTGGTGTGTCTCCTTTTGCTCCTTGTGGTCCTCTTATATTGCCAGTCTTATTCCATGCTCCGTTTTGTTTTTTATAGACATCTCCTGTTGAGCTATCAATATAAGTATCTCCATTTTTTCCATCTTTTGGAGTTGGTGCAATATTTCCACTTAAAAGTTCAGATCCATTACGTCCGTCTCTACCACTAGCACCATTTTCTCCATTAACTCCGTTCAATACATCACGTTCACTGATTAACTCATCTACTCCCGGATCGTAATGATTATTTCCATTATTATCAAAAATAAACTGTAACATGAGTACCATCTGCGTTATCAGAAGATGTTGCTCTAGAATTAGGATGTTCTGATGCTTCATCCGGGTTATTTCCTACACTTCTTCTTGCTCTTCTAAAGGAATCTTCTCCATTAATATATGGTTGTAAATCAATTTTAGGAGTTCGTCCATTGTTACCATTATGTCCATCTAGACCATCTCTAACTGTAAATGTTACTGGTTCTTTTCCTGGTGTTGTAATGGTTACAACTGTACTATGTCCATCTGCTCCACGTTGAGTTGTAACTGTAGGTGTTTGTCCATTTTGACCATTCGCTCCAGTTTCGCCTTTAGCTCCATCATGAACAAATACTGTAGTCGGTTGTGAACCATCGTGATTATCGACAGTAATCTCTACTCCCTTATGATCAACTTCTTCCTTACGAGCAGCAGTTACAGTTGGTGATTTTCCGTCTACCCCATCTCTAATTACTGCAAGAGGTCTGTCAGGAGTTAATGGTTGACCCGGATGAGCTGGATCTTCTTGATAAACTTTTGTTTCTTTACCTTCTTTAACAGTGAGCAATGACTTACCATCACGTCCATCAGCACCTTTAGCTCCATCTTTAATCATTTCAGAACCTAGAAGTTCATCAGTTCCTGCAGTATATTTTACCATCATTGTTTCTCATCAGTATAGAATGTAACAATTGTATGAGATGGATTTACCATTTTGTCCCTTCAACACGTAGTAAATCAACTTTTGGAGTTTTTGCCCATTTAGACCCGATTTTTCACCATTCTTCACATTTACAGTAACTGGATCTTTTCCTGGAACTGTAAATGTAATGTCAGAACTATGTCCCATCTTTTTCCTGGTGTTACAGTTACTTCAGGAGTTTTCCCATCTTCACCTTTCTCTCCGTCTTTAACGATGGAGGTTTGAACGAGCGTATCTGTTCCTTCTGTAGTTT
>BNJS01002123.1_pt1 | contig 28438 bp, 41 predicted proteins | sample 8540461 | NCBI WGS metagenome assembly BNJS01 (sample SAMD00202454, study PRJDB9452) | human saliva metagenome | isolation source: human saliva | place: Japan | reverse complement strand
TTTGTCTTAATCTTGATCTTTTTCTTCAATCCAAGAAATGCACCTACGGTAAATATTATTCCGGCAACTAATAACGTGAAGACTTCTCTAACTGTTCCAGTTTTTGGCAACCTATCAGAATGGTTAGTATCCGACTTACTATCAATGTTAGTATGTTTATTAACTATACTCTCTTGTTCATTAAGATAAACATCCTTCTTATTTTCGAAGTTTTTATCAGGAACAATACTGCTTACATCATTAGTTGAATCAGATTGTGTTTTTTCTTTCTTTTTGGATACATCAAAAGTAGGTTTATTTTCCTCCTCCTTTTTCTCCTCTATTTTCTTGAATACAGGTTTTATAAGGGTATCTTTTGATAGATTAATAACATAACCAGCATCTTTTTTCCCTTCGACACCAGAAATTTCCCAGCCATCAAATTGATAGCCTTTTTCTAATTCCCCCTTATAGACAGGTAAAATGAAATCTTCTTCCGACACTATCTTAGAACTCATTTCTTTTCCATTTTGAATGGTCACAGTCACCGTATGAGGTTTTAATTCGCTCACCTCTCCCGTATCTTTGTTTAAAATGAATTCTTTTACGGTCGTATTTCTTGCAAAATCTTTTACAACAATCTTAATGTTTAGTGTCTTATCTGTTAGTTGTTTAATATCATCAAATGATTTGTATTCTTTTCCATTTACATAAATATGTTTGTCTTGAATCTCACCATCGAATCCATTATTTCTTTTATCATTGATATTAAAGACTACAGATTTTCCGTCAGCATATTCAATACTAGTATTTCCCTTAGGATCAATGTTTACTTCTGGTTTAACATTATCATATAAAAATTGATAGTGTACTCCAACCGCTTTCGCATTCAAATCGCTATAGCCAGTTTGAAGATAAACATTTCCATCCATATCTGTTACCTTATCTGGGAATCCGTTTGCTTTATAGTCTTTCATTCCCCAGTCCATGATGTCACCGTCTTTAACATTAAGCTTAATGTTAAAATCTCTAGTGTTATCAATGTGTAAATCTCCGTAGATTAAATAATTATCTACAACCGATTCATTAACTCTCAACTCCCAGTTAAAACCACCCTTATCAGAAATCTTACCTCTTAAATAAAATTCTGGATTTCGTACATAAATTTTATTAGATTTAGATGGATTAAAGTAGTTCTTGTCCATTGAAAGATTTACTGGTTTTGCATCAATAAATAACGTAGAGCCATCTTCTTTTATAGCTTCTACATTGGACTTATCCTCTCCTGTGTACTCTTTACCATCCTTACCAAATAATACCAGTTTAGAAGAATCTGTCACAAGATTTCCATCTTTATCGATTGCCTCCCCTTTATCGTTCATTTTAAAGGTAAACACTTGATATCTTACAATGTTAAAGCCGTCCAAAGCCGACATTAATACGGATTGAGTACTTCTTCCATCTTCAACATTTCTACTATCAGCATAAATTATTTTTTCTGAAAGGACTCTTAGATTAGGATTGGTCTTTTGGATTTTTGCTATATCTTCCTTGTTATAGACTCCATTTCCTTCTAACATATCCGTTTTTCCAGGATTATAGGTAGTCACTTTTAGTGCATAGCCTTTTCTTAGAATGACGTTATCTTTTAACAGATATTGTTGTTTTTCTGAATCAGAATAGATTTTACCAGATTCCATGTCCGTTAAATTGTTTGGCTTGTTTTTTGAAAGATCTCCTTCTCCTAATTCTATTACATTCCCATAACTTGATGCATAGGGATATTCTGTTTTAGTTTCCTTATTTTTTTCAGGCATTCTAATCTTCGTTTCAGCTTTTATCTGATCATCATCTTTCACAAAGAATCTCATATCTCCTGAAAAAGCTAATCCATCCACAATATCATTAATATTAGCGTATAAATCAAATGTCATCGTTTGAGTGGGAATCATACTTGGTAGTTTTGATTTCTATCGATTTATAGTTATTTCCATAGTATACCTTGGCATTTTTAGAAACATTACTGATCTTTCCAAGAATTTCAAAGTGTCCATCTTTAGACGGACTTAAAACACCATAAATTTTTGATTTGATTTCGTCAAGCTTTTTCAGTTTCATATTCTAATTCACTACCATCGTCATAAGCAATGATATTTCCCTTATCATCGTATTTATAATCGTATTCTTCTGTCCTCTTACCAGTTTCACTTGTAAAGTCATCAACTTCTCTAAATTTCTTTTTAATGAGTTTCTTCAAGTCTTTACTTTCAAAGTCTCTAATTGTTGAAATCGTTTTATGAATAGTCAAGCTAGATTTTTCTTCGATAGACTCTTCATTGTCTTGATGATTTTCTTCCTCAGTTGTATCTTTTTTAAGACTATCCTCTTTTCTATTTTCTAAATTTTTAAATTTAGATTCGGAAATCTCGCCAAGCTTTTGGTATTTAGATGAATCTTGATCAGGATCTACTAGATAATAGGAAATCATCCCCTTTTCATCAGCATGATCAGCAAATTTAATTCTATGAATCTTTGTAAAATTGCTAGATCCATCTAATGCAATGACTTCAATGATTTTTCCTCTTAAATCTCCTGCACCATTAATTTCATAAATGGTATTTCCATCTTTGTCAAGTTTTCTGTTTCTTCCTTGACCCTCACCTGCGTAAGTTACTTCAAGATTTTTCTCAACCTCTCCATCTTCATTAACCAGAGCGGCGCCAGCATACCAAACTTCGTTTGCAATCTCGTCAAATTTTTCAGGATGTTCTTTTCTGATCTCTCGCAAATAGAGTTTCATTCTTGTATTGCTCTTTTACCTTGTGATAAGTATCCTTTGTAATCAACTTAATTTTTTCAGGATTTGAAAAATCAATTGAAACAATCTTAGGAGCTGTGTTATCAATTTTTACAGGAATATAGGAAACCTGCCATGGGTAATCCTTGGTTAATCTATATTTAAATTTATAGAAATATTGACCTTCTGCAATCGGTTCAAATTGACCTCTTATCCTAGTAGCTGGATCTTGGTTATCCTTGCTCTCTGGTGCATTTTCTTCTCTACCTCTAGGGTTATAAATGAGTCCATCCCACTTCAAGTCACCCCAAACTTTTAGTTTAGAAGATTTGATTCCCTTTGCATCATTTCTCTTAGAGTTTAAAATTCCTTTAATAAAGTGTTCTCTCGAAATGACTTTTAAGTCTCTTTGATTTTCTCCCTCTTTATTTGTATTTACTATTGAAATCATTCCTTCTTCTGCACTTCTTAATACAAGTGGAGAAGGTGTTAATCCTCTCTCAAGTTGAGCATCTTGAGGATTTCCATTTGAATCTAAAGGATAAATTTTAGCAATATTAGAACCACTTGATGATGGTGCGTTGATCCCTTCGTTATTGAAAGCAAATAATTCTGGATTTTGATCTAGGGATGTTGTATTTTTATCTTTTCTATTTTGTATAACTCCTGCTGGATTAAATTTATCTATACCATGTTCTCCACCAATCCCCTTATTTAAGGTTCCTGGAATTTTCGGTTTACCATCATCATCATAACCTTCCATTGTTTTTGATTTTGAACCCTCTTCCCAGGCCCATTTATCAAGGATTGGTTCCTTGTTCCAATCCCCAGCAAATCCCATTAGAGGCATCGATAAAGAAGGTTGGAAATTTGTTTTCTTCCCATTGGAGTTTAGAGCTTCCATTTCTTCCACTGACTCAAAATGAATAAATGATTCTACAAATTTATTTTTGTTTTTAGCCTCTCCAACGTTTATAACCGCATTTAAATCAAAGCTAGAATTTGGGCCTATAGTGAAAGTGTCATGCTCAAATGTGATATTTGCTCCTTTGATTTTTTCTGGGTGGATTTCTGGAACAATTTGCTTCCCGTCCGGAGATTTTTCGTCTTTGTATGTTTCATCCAGTTTGAGTCTGTCAGTTAGAGCATCTGTAGTTATAGCAGATGCTGAAACTTTAAAGGTCAAAGGTCTATTTGATGTATTGTGAAGCTTAATTGTAAAATATTTTTTATCTCCTTTTATTTCTTTAAGAGAAATAGAACCATAAGAGTTTACCAAGCCTTTAGAATCCGTGTTTTTGAAAGTCGCTACAACTTCATTTCTCAAAGCATTGGCAACATTAATTAGCCCTGCCCCCTGTTGTCTAGGTGATGCAAAGTATTGACTTTTTTCTTTCCAAGAAGTCGCATCCATCATAGGGCGTGCAGTATTTTGTAGGGCAATTTTTGTAAGACTTGTAAGATCTATTTTGTCATCTCCCTCAAGATTTTTCAATACAGGTCTTTCAAGCATTTCCTTTAACTTTGGTCTAATCAAACAGTAGAAGCTGCCACGATTGGAGTTGCCATACTAGTCCCTGACATATAACCATAAGTTGATTTCCCATTAATGACATTGAGAGTGGATTTAATATTTTTACCTGGTGCTGAGACATCAGGTTTTAAAAGCAAATCTGTTCTCGGTCCCCAAGATGTAGATCCTGCTGGAACTATGATATCTTCTTTATACAATTCTTTGTCTGTGTCAGGTGCAAACTTAAAGTCAATCTCTTTTTCATCACCTACATTCGGTTTATTGGAATTATAGCTTTCCATATCAATTGGATAGTATTGCTCCAATTTATCTTTGAAATCTTCCTTACTATTTCTTTTAACCTCAGTTTTTTTATCAGGATTAATCATGTTCCATAGCTTTACACCATCATCTCCTGAAATTGAAAATACTTGACTAGTAGTTCCTTCATCCGCTTCATATCCCATAGCTGGAAGCTCTGTCCAATTATCTCTATTGTAGTAATTGACAGTATTTACAACCATAATGGCGCGTGCGCCCTTATCCGTTGCTCTTTTAAAAGCATTTTTCAAATCCTTTGTATAAATTCGATCCATTACTGCAATTTTGCCCTTAAGATCCAACCCTATCAAATCTTGGTCTTGACCCTTGCCTATGTATACAAATTTTAATTTACTAGGAGCTTTTGAACCATCTTCATTTGTTGTGATTTTATTCTTATCGAAAAAGGCACCTATATTTCTGTATTTAAAACTTTCTCCTCCAATGTTAACCTTATCAAACTCAACGGTTTGATTTTTAGCAGAAGCGACCGCTATCGCATCTTCATGTGCTGCAGTTCGCGTTACATTTCCAGTGTCGGTCATTTTCAGATTATTATTTGCCACTAAATCCCATGAAGAACTTGAAGCAGAAGTCGCATAGTTACCCGTAGCTACAACCATTGGAATGCCTGCTTTTCTTAACGCTCTAATAGCTTGCCAATATTTCTCACCTACAAGACCTGTTCCTGTAAAGCCAGATGATACTGAAACAACATCGACATTGTGTTTGATGGAATCTTCAATAGCATGAAACATTGTTTCATCCCCTGCGAAGCCAGATCCTGCGTCAGAGTACATTTTATAAGAGAAGATCTGTGCATTAGGCGCAATTCCATCTATTCCGTTAAAGTTTTTGATATCTTTTTCAGTATCATTTCCCGCAAGAATCCCAGCAATATGCATCCCATGTGGATCAAAATAATCGCTTCCATCATCAGCTTTTTCTACAGTAATTTTACCACCATTATAATAATTGAAAGCATGAGGGATTTTATCACTCAACCAGAAATTTTTATCAGTACCTTTTAAGTCTTCTTTTTTGAATCTCATTGAGCCTTTAGCATCATCATCAATCCTCATGGCCTTATGCCTATAATCTGTCCCGGTATCGATATTTGAAATGACCATGCCTCTACCATCAAAATTTTTACCAAATGGAGCATTGATAGATTTTAGGTAATCAATTGCCTCTTCAACTCCAATTTCCTTTCTAGCATGATTCATCATTGGCTGGACTTTTTGTGATCGTCAACCGATGAGATACCTTCTATTAGTTTAATTTTGTCCAGATTATCTGGAGTTGTTTCTATTGCAACACCATTAAAAATCGTATTATAGGTATATAAAACGTTTGTATCCTTAAGATTGGATAATTCCTTGATTGCTTTTTCTCCAGATGCTTTATCTTTAAATTCAGCAATATAGACAAGTTTATCCTCTTTTTTGAGGGACTTTTCTGTGTCTTTACTTGCAGACGAGTCCGCTTTATCTCCTTGGGATTGATTGGAATCTTCTTTGATTGTTGCTTCTTCATTGCTAGTTTTATTATCTATCTCAGGATTTTTACTAACAACTTCTTTTTCCTCAATAATTGTTGTTTTCTTCTCTTCAGTATCCTTTGAAGTTTCTATAGCATTATGAATATTTTCTTGTTTTTCTTTATTTTCTGTTTCCTTATCTACTACTACTTTTTCTTTATCAGAGATATTTAAAGCATCTTCAGAGCTAGATGTATCTGCTAAGACCACCTCATTAGGGACATATGCTGCTAAAATAACTGCAGCTGCAGTTAATGACAATACTGTACTTTTTTTCATTTTAATTCCTTACATATTTATTTAACTTCCAATAGATAGAAAACTTTAACTTTGCTAGCCTTTGTTATAAAAAAAGTTTTACTAAGTATTATCTAGGAAATAGAGTAGTACATTTATATATAATTGTTAGCTCTCTGAAAAATAGTATATCAATTAAAAAATTTAAGTCAAGAAAAAAATTAATACAGGTTAATTTTATTTTTATTAATCTGTGTTAATTTTATAAAATCCAAAGCTTTCGTGGTTAACTGGAATACATTATAAATACATTCACACCATCAAAAGTAGTAGCAATCAAGTTGAACCACTACTAAAACCACCAAAAACTCAGTTAAGTTTGGAAGTGAATCTTGCCTACGATATTCCATCAACTCACGAAGCGAGAATGATTAACCTCTTTGTTGATAATATCCCTTAGTCAAGTATTACTGAAATAGACCTCTCACACTGGCCGCCCTGCCTTTCATCCAACCATGCTCATGAAGATCACCATATTCGCTTATGGTCGTCAAGTGTTCTTTGGACGTAAAATCGTTCAAATGAACGAAGAAGTCATTCCCATGAAATGATTGAGCCAAGATACCTATGTTAGCTATAAAACGATTAATAACTTCCGCTCCAGTAAACATGCCAACAACCTAATCAAAATTGACTAAAAAGTACTAAACGAGTACAGATAACCCAATGAACTGGGAATATCTTGAAGACACGGACCAGTTTATAAAGCCCGATGGCCTAGTTTATTCCTTTAAGAACTACTCTAGTCAAACCGATAAGTATGATTTTCAACGTGATTTCAAGATTTATGAGGCGGATAAAGTTCAAGACACTCCTGAGTTAGAACAGTTGGCTAAAACATATAGTGGAAATCAGAAACAAATCCATTATAATCCAACTTGGAATTACTTTAAGGAACTCCTTAAGCAAACATTACATAGTGAAGAAGACTCTCGAATCTATGCAAAACAGAAAATCGATGTTGAACCCGTTTTTGGTAGATTGAAGAGTGTTTTTGGCGTGCGCAGAGTGCATGTCAGAGGTAAACAAGCTGTCGCAACAGAGATAGGATTCATCTTTATAAGCATGAATCTCACCAAGTTGGCCAAGAATCTAGCCTCTAAAACATCCACTATTCAAAAACCACACAGTGTTTCTTTCAGCTTGATTATGATTCAAGACTGGAATCACTGTGTGGTTTTAATTGGAAGCGAGTTTTTGCCAACCTTTTTCTTTATTCTGTTTCTTCTTGATTTTCTTCAGCTTTGACAGGTCGAGGTTCATAGGCTCTGATAATTTGAGCAACAACTGGGTGGCGAACCACATCCTTGGCTGAGAAATGAACAAAGTCAATTTGGTGAATGTTCTTAAGTTTTTCTTGGGCATCAATCAAACCTGACTTTACATTACGCGGCAGGTCAATCTGACTAATATCCCCATTGACAATCATTTTTAGAATTGAATCCAAGACGTGTCAAGAACATCTTCATCTGCATGATGGTTGTATTTTGCGCTTCATCCAAAATGACAAAGGCATCATCCAAGGTACGTCCACGCATATAGGCCAGAGGTGCAATCTCGATGATTTCACGCTCCATGAGACGAGTTGTTTGGTCTTTCCCTAAAATCTGATATAAAGCATCATAAACTGGACGAAGATAAGGATCAACCTTTTCCTTGAGATCTCCTGGAAGAAATCCTAAGCTCTCCCCTGCTTCTACTGCTGGACGTGTCAGAATGATACGCTTGACTTGCCCACGCTTGAGGGCTGTCACGGCTAAGGTCACTGCTAGGAAGGTCTTACCTGTTCCTGCAGGCCCAATACCAAAGGTCACATCGTGTTGCTTGACACTATCCACATAAAGCTTTTGACCCAAGGTTTTAACACGAATAGGCTTACCTGTATTATCCTTGATAATTTCTTCTTCATAGAGGGCGACAAACTTATCGATTTCATTATTCTTAACCATGGTAATAGCTGTCACTACATCCGGAGTTCCAACGGTCATTCCACGATTGACCAAAACCATCAGGGCTTGAATAACTTGTCGGGCTTCCTCACAAGCTGACTCCTCCCCCAAGACTTGTACAATCTCTGTACGAGCGTGGATGATGACACCTAACTCATCCTCCATCAAACGAAGATGGCGCTCATTAGAACCAAAAAGATGAAATAAATCATCTGGATGACTAAGTTGAATGTCTATTGAATGTTCCTTCAAACAAAGAACCTCTCTAACTCTTTTAATTTTATATAATGTTTCGTTTGCTTTTAGTAGTTAAAAAGTCGATTAGGACCTAGTAAAAGTTAAACTGAATGACTATATTATAGCAAAGAGGCTGAGAAATTACTATCCCCAACCCCATCTAGTAGCCTTAATGTTCTAGATATTCTTGCCAAATTCGATCAAACTCTCCCATATTAAAGGAAAAGCTAGCATGTTCCTCTAAAAAACGACTGACTTGATCGAAATCATCTGTATGCTTTGGGAAGGCAGACTCCTCAAAAGCCAAATCCGCTAAAATTGCTTTTGAACTATTGCTTTTAGGATTGCGCTCGGTCATGAGCCAAGTATAAAATGATTTTCTCATAAGCCTCCCTAAATTAATTCAGTACCAAACTGGTCTTGTTTAATTTTGCCAGCTTTCATCAAACCACCGAGCGCTTTTTTAAATTGACCTTTAGAGATACCAAAGGTTGCCTTGATATCATCTGGCGCTGACTTGTCATTCAGGGTCATGAAGCCACCATTGCTTTCCAAGTAAGTTAAAATCATCTGGGCATCATTTTCCAACATCTCAAAAGAACGTGGTTTTAGTGAAAGATTGAGTGTGCGATCCACCTCACGGAAGCCAATAACACGTACATCTAACACTTGCCCCAAACGAGGTTCTGCATAACGCTCACTTGGATGGATGAAGCCAAGCATATTATTTTCTGGCAGGTAAACAAAAGTTCCTGACAACTTGAGACGATAAACAATGGCTGGCCAGTTTTGGTTCTGCATGTTATTGTAGGCAGGACGAGCCAATCGTTGGAAGTCTTCCTGATAAGCCAATACGCCCCAGATACGGTCCTTTTTGTCCACTTCTAGACGAATGTATAGGCGATCGCCTTTCTTTGGCCAAAGTTCTTTAAGCTCAGGTAGAATATCCAGTGACACAACGATTTCCTTGTCAGGAAGACCTGTGTCAACAAAGACACCCAAATCCTTACGGACTTCTGTTACGGTTCCCCAACCAAATTGGTCCTGAGTGGCAGTCACTTCTAGAGTTGTCAAGCGGAGCTTTTGCTTCATGTCTGTGTAGGCAAATCCTTTAACTGTATCTCCTACCCTATGCAGACCTTCTTCCTTGGCAAGAGCGTAGGTCTGACCATCTTTTTGAACAAAGTAAAAACGGTCATTTTCATCGATGATTAGTCCAACGATAAAACTTGCAAGATTTGTATTCATATTTCCTTCTTTCGAATAAAACTCAGCCAGCAATGCCAACTGAGTTTTTCTGTTTATTTCTTAGACTTCCAAGATTTCTTTTTCTTTATTGGCAGTCATGTCGTCGATGTGTTTTACAGCATCGTCTGTTGCTTTTTGAATATCTTTTTCAAGAGTCTTCAATTCGTCTTCAGTGATTTCTTTAGCTTTTTCTTGTTTCTTAGCTTCATCCATAGCATCACGACGGATATTACGGATAGCAACTTTAGCATTCTCACCAACTTTTTTCACTTCTTTAGCGAGATCGCGACGAGTTTCTTCGGTAAGAGCTGGGATTACCAAGCGAATAACAGAACCATCGTTAGCTGGTGTAATACCAAGATCTGAAGCGTTCAAAGCACGCTCGATATCTTTCAATGAAGATTTATCAAATGGTGTTACCAACAAGACACGTGCTTCTGGGATTGTGATAGAAGCAATTTGATTAAGTGGTGTTTCAACACCATAGTACTCAACGTGGATGCGGTCAAGCAAGCTAGCGTTAGCACGACCAGCACGAATACTTCCAAACTCACGAGCAAGTGAGTGGTGAGATTGAGTCATTCTCTCTTTTGCTTTTTCTACGATTGCGTTTGCCATAATGATTTCTTATTCCTTTTCTTCGATATTATTTGAAACTGTAGTTCCGATATTTTCACCAAATACAACACGTTTAATATTCCCTGGTTGGTTCATGTTGAAAACTACCAAGTCAATATCATTGTCCATTGAAAGTGTTGAAGCAGTTGAGTCCATGATACGGAGACCTTTATTAATGACATCACGGTGAGTCAACTCTTCAAATTTAACGGCTGTCTTATCCTTTTTGGGATCAGCGTTATAGACACCGTCAACACCATTTTTAGCCATCAAGATAGCGTCCGCTTCAATCTCTGCTGCACGAAGGGCGGCTGTTGTATCTGTTGAGAAGTATGGTGATCCAATTCCAGCACCAAAGATAACAATGCGTCCTTTTTCAAGATGACGAAGGGCACGTCCACGAACGTAAGGTTCTGCTACTTGTTGCATGGCAATGGCTGTTTGCACACGAGTATCCACACCCACTTGTTGCAATGAATCTGCCATCACAAGAGCATTCATAACTGTTCCAAGCATTCCTGTGTAGTCTGCCTGAACACGATCCATTCCAGCTTCTGCCGCAGGTTCTCCACGCCAGAGATTTCCTCCACCAATAACGAGGGCAATCTCAATACCTAAGTTATGTACTTCCTGAATTTCTTCAGCCATTGCTTGAACAGTTTTGATATCAATTCCGACACCACGTTCGCCAGCAAGGGCCTCACCTGATAACTTAATCAAAATACGTTTATATTTGGGTTCCACCTGACTTCGCTCCTTTATTTTATTCAAACTATTTTATCACATTTTTTGAGAATTTTATAGTCTCATGAGTTATTCTTTTGAAAATTTTAAACGGATAAAAAGTTTTCCAAATCAGCCAAGGCACGCTCTGCAATTTTTTCATAACGAGCCTTCTTATCACGAATACGGTCGCCTTCCAATTCCTTGATAATTCCGAAATTGACGTTCATTGGTTGGAAGTGTTTACTATCAGCATGGGTGATGTAATGAGCTAGACTTCCAATTGCTGTTGTCTCTGGGAAAATAGCCTCGCTTTCGCCCTTGAAAAGACGAGCTGCGTTAATACCAGCTACTAGACCTGATGCCGCTGACTCAACATAGCCTTCCACACCAGTCATCTGACCAGCAAAGAAGAGGTTTGGTTGTTTCTTAGAACGATAAGTCTGCTCAAGAAGATTTGGTGAATCCATATAAGAATTACGGTGCATAACTCCATAACGAACAAACTCAGCGTTTTCAAGACCTGGAATCATTTGGAAGACACGCTTTTGTTCTCCCCATTTAAGGTGAGTTTGGAAACCAACGATATTGTAAAGACTACCTGCAGCATTGTCCTGACGAAGCTGAACTACCGCATAAGGTGTTTTAAATTCTCCATCACGAGGACCTGTGTAATCGTCTGGATACTCCAAACCAACTGGTTTCATAGGACCATAGAGCATGGTTTTGATACCCCGTTTAGCCATGACTTCGATTGGCATACATCCTTCAAAGTATTTTTCTTTTTCAAAAGAATTTCAACGGAGCTTCTTCCGCATTGACCAAGGCTTCATGGAAATCCATAAACTCTTGTTTGGTCATAGGAGCATTGAGATAGGCTGCTTCTCCCTTATCATAACGAGATTTGAGATAAACCTTGTTCATATCAATGGTATTAACATCTACAATAGGCGCTGCAGCATCGTAGAAATAAAAACCGTCACCGCCATTAAGAGCGTGAATTTTCTCAGCAAGAGCATCACTAGTCAAAGGGCCAGTCGCAACAACTGTAATAGCATCTGTTGGCAATTCTGTAATTTCGTCACGAACGACCTCAATCAAGGGATGGTTGGCAATCTTTTCAGTAACCATTTGAGAGAAACCATCGCGGTCCACCGCAAGGGCACCACCAGCAGGAACACGTGTTGCTTCAGCAGATTCCAAGATAAGAGAACCCAAGCGACGCATTTCTTCTTTGAGGAGACCGACAGCATTTGTAAGAGCATCCCCACGTAAAGAGTTTGAGCAGACTAATTCTGCAAAATTGTCAGTTTTATGCTGAGGTGTTGACTTGACACCACGCATTTCATAAAGTTTAACTGGAATACCACGCTCTGCGATTTGGTAGGCTGCTTCAGAACCTGCCAAGCCCGCACCGATAACATTGATATAAGATTGAGACACGACACTAATACCTCTTTGGGTGAAACTTAAGTTCATTACAGAACAAGTCATTAGACTGTTTGACACCCACAAATCTTTCTATTTTTTTCTTCTTCTAGTATAACAAAAAAAGGGAAGAAGGCAAACTTCCCTGTTTAGTCATTTTTTTGATGTAAAGAGATAGTGAGTATTCCAGTTAAGAATCAATTATATGCTACTCTATAAAATCTTTTCCACATAACGGATCGATAGGGACTTTTATTCTATCTCTTGCTATAACCGTATTATCTAAAACAGCATAACATTCAACATAGTGGTCTCCTTTAAACTGAGAATCTTCGTGATGTTTTATTTTACCTGAAAAAATAGCACCACGCTCACAATTTCTTCTAATCGCCTCAGCTCCAATATTTCTTACTTTCCAATAATATTTAACATCAGACAAAAAGATTATCTGGAATATCTGATTTTATAATTTCAAAATCAAGAGATTTTCTATTTTTAATCTTAAATCTACTTTTTAAAAAGTCTGAAAGAAGTGCTTTTCGAAAACCATCTTGTGTAATTTCACACTCCAAAACAATATTATATTCGATATTAACATTAAACAATTCATCAATAAATTCTTCATTCGAAGCTCGATTTGTGGTAGAAGTGGATTGAGCGAATTTTTCTACCAAATAGCTGTCTATAAACTTCAGTAAGTTTCTCTTCTGAAGCGTCTTCTATTTTCTTGAGAGCCTGCTTAGCTTTATTGATAAATTTTTGCTCCATCATTATTATAAATCTTTTTGATTACTACCTAAAAGCATACCAATACTCTCTATTTTTATCTTGACTTGAAAAGTATTCAAAAAAATATCTTTCAAGAGAATATTATAATCAGAGTAATATATTTCAGAAATACCTTTATCATCAATAAAATCAGATATCAAAGCATCTATCAACAGTCCCTTAAATGAAAAGCCCATATGATTTTTCCATCGTCGTATGAGCCTTGTTAAGTTAGAAAAATGATTATTAAAATTCGAATTTAAAGATTTGCATTTTTCAATTTCAGGCTTTGGTTTAGTAGTTTTCCAAGAGCCTCCGTTACGAGAATCAGGATATTTAAAATTACCATCAGATTGTTCGAAAGCTGGAACTAACTCAATTTTTCCACCATCCGAAAAATCAATAACAACGACCTGTCCGTCTCCTTTTATTTTTGTATTTGGGTATCTTTTTAATAATTCGTTTTTTATTTCCTGTAGAAGTGCTGATTGACCATTACCCTCATAAGAATCAAATCGTCTGTACACTTCTGAGGGTAGTGAAAAAATATAATCAAAATCACTAACATTTCGAACAGCCGTCGTTCTCCCCACACTACCAACAATCAAACCATTGTCAATTTCTTCATCTTCAAGCTCATCTAAGGAATAGTATTTTCGATTAAGTCGTTTCGTAATCTCTTTTAATCTATTCTTCCATTTTTCCCATTCCTCATCCGTCATGGGGAGTTCGTCTTCGCAAAATTCTTTAAAATCATTAGATAAAGACATTACTCTTCCTCCTTAATTTCCATCAATTCTTTTGGAATAAAGTATCTATAATCCTCCTCATAATCATTATCTTTTCTCGATTTTATTAGTTTTGAAGCCTTGGATACATTTTTGGGAGAAGCATTAGAAAGTTGACTATAAGTAGCATCTCTTCGAAATTTTAATTCTTCGAAAGATTCTTGGATTTCACTGGATGGTTTTCCATTGTAAACCACCTCAGATAAAAGAATTTCAGCTAACACTCTAAGATTCCAAAGCTCATCAACAGATTTCCTCTCCAAAGCTAGTCGTTCCTCAAAGTTAAACTCCTTGGTGATGCTAAAAATTATTGTAGTGACTAATGATAAAAATGCTGTAACAAGCTTTATCCAATATTCATCAAACCAAAGTATTCCAACTAAGCCAGAAGAGACAACTCCAGAAATGATTATTGTTGCTATTCTAAACCATCGAATATAGCTTTCTAACTCGTCAATTCTAACCGCATGAATTTTGTGAGTCCAACCTACATTTACTATAAAATTTTTAAGTTCAAAGTGTAATTTTTCTTGATTTTTCGACATTAAACCTCCTCCTTACTATTTTTGCTTATCTTGGTATGTTTCCCAAACAAATGACACTACCGTTAATGCAGATCCTACAACAACTGAAGCATACCTTGGTGGCAATTCTATAAAGTTAGCTCCCTTACCATGACCATCGCCTTTATCATTTCTAAGACTGTTAATACCCTTGATAATTTGATTCAAACCACTTAGAACCAGCTTCACATCTTGATTATTTTTTGCTGAAATATTTTCATTAGAATCCAAGTTTAAAAATTTAAAGACTTTCTTTTGCAAAGTTGCAATATCATTAGAATTAGAATACTCAATTTTTTCATGGTCTAAAATATGTTTAAAACACGATTCCAACAATTCCTTAGCTTTTCCAATAGCGTCCGCTGGAGAGAGAGAAATCATTTCATTCATAATCCCCATTTGCTTATCTATATAGTCGCTATCAAAATAGTCAGATAAAGATTTAGCAGCATTATTTAAGTAGGCTATTTGTGAGACTTCATATTTCGAAAGTCTCTCTTTCAATTTGAATGCCTGAGAGTTCCTCTCTTCAGTTTTTTCGTAATATGAGTCAGGAAGGTCTTCATAATATCTAAGTAAATCTAAAGCCAATTTTAAAACCAGTTCATCTGGTTCGTTATCTACAAAAGCCTGTAAAGCTTTCCCTTTTGAACCTCCATATTTCTCTTGAATATTTACTCCTACTGAATTATAGTCACTTAGTTTATAAAATACATGTTATAATAAAGCCATGGCATATAGTACAGATTTTAAACAACGAGCATTAGATTACATCAAAGAGGGACACAGCCATGTCGAGGCGGCCAAAGTTTTTGATGTTGGCGTCAGAACTCTCTTCACATGGGAAAAGAAATTACGTGAACAAGGACACTTAGAGCGGAAAAAGCGAGTCGCCAAAAGCCGAAAGATTCCTTTGGAGGAGTTGAAGGCCTTTGTAGAGGCTCATCCAGATGCTTTTTTACGGGAAATTGCGACACATTTTGATTGTGCTGTTCCTTCAGTATGGGCAGCTTTAAAGCAGATTAAGGTCACTTTAAAAAAAGACGACTAGCTTTAAGGAACAAGATCCTGAGAAAGTCGCTGAGTTTCTTGATATTTTGAATAGCCTAAAAGATTTACCAGTCGTATATATTGACGAAACAGGAATCGACCGCTACCTCTATCGTCCTTATGCACGGGCTCCTAGAGGGGAGAAAGTCTATGAAAAGATTAGTGGACGGCGTTTTGAGCGGACTTCAATTGTTGCAGGACAAGTAGACGGAGAGTTTATAGCTCCTATGATTTACAAGGAAAATATGGCGAGCGATTTCTTTGTGGAGTGGTTCAAAACGCAACTTCTACCTGCTTTGAAGACCCCTCATGTCATTGTCATGGACAATGCTAGTTTTCATCCCAAGAACATCTTGGATGAGCTTTGCATTCAAGATAAACACTTTTTCTTACCTCTACCACCGTATTCACCAGATTTGAATCCTATTGAGCAGGCTTGGGCTATCTTGAAAAAGAAAGTGACAGATTTATTAAGGGAAGTCCCCAAATATCTTTGAATCATTAGAGTGCTTTTTTTAAAACTAAATAACTATAAAAGTAAAAATTAGCAAAAAGTAGAGTTAGAAAAAAATTTAATACATAACCGTCACTATTAAAAAAATACTTTTATAAAACTCTTATCTTGAAAATTTAATTCCATATCAAGTTCCCTAGATTTAAAACATCAACTCGCTTCAAACAAAGCCAGTTGACCAAAACTTTCTTCGAGTTTCTGTTGCTTTGCAATTACATCACTATTTCGTAAATCTGACACTAACTTTTCAGCAATATACCACATCATTACTGGTGGAATAGCATTCCCCAGCATTCTATATTGAGCACCTTCTGAACCAAGCAATTCATAGTTTTCTGGAAACGACTGAATACGTGCAACCTCTCTTGGAGTATAGCGACGGTAACGTCCATTTTCTAACAAAACAGGGTCAGTGCTATTTAAGGATACTTTTGCTAAGTGAGAACTAACCGTATTACTCGGCTGTTCAATGTCTTGTGCTCGTCCTTTATTCATTTTTTTGCCAGATTTACTATTTAGCATTCCTTGCACAGCCCTCTCACTAAAATAATACTTTTCATCAATATCTTGCTGAAGAATTGTTTTTAGTGGTGTATAATCTTCTACATTCTGAATAGGCTCTTCAGTCAATTCCTTAGCCCTATTTCCTGAATAGACAAAGCCTTCTTTCTCAATCATCATCCCAAACAAAGAAGAAATCTCTGTTTGCCAGTTATTGATTGTTTTCTCTGCATTTCCTGCATATTGTTTGATAATGTCATTTAGTTGCTGACTAAATTCCTTTTTAGGCAATATTCCCAAATAAGAAATATTCGTTGCCATGTAAACAAGTACATTTTCGACATCATTTTTAAAACGAGGTCTTGGGTGATGTAGTCTAAAATAATATTTCTCTGGAACTTGATACATAGTTACTCTTCGCTATTTTTTAAATATTTCAATAAACTGTTTGCAATTTGCTGAGCCATCAATGGGGGAACAGCATTACCAACTTGTCTAAATTGCTGTGTTTTGCTACCGTAGAAGATAAAATCATCTGGAAAAGATTGCAGACGAGCAGACTCCCTCACTGTTGCGACACGATTATACTTATAGTAGAAATGATGTCTATGTCCCGTATCAATCGTAGGAGCTGGCTTCCAGCTGGCAAATCGTGTCCAAGCGACATTAAATTTTCTTGTTTCTCGTAATTCCTCTGGGAGATTTTTATAATTTCCACCGTCAGGAACAAGAGCAATTGTACTTGTCACTTTTTCTGAATGCTTGGCTGCAACGTGGTTCAAAACCACATGTGAACGTTTTCGCATTAGTTTTTGATAGTCATTTTGAGGTTCTGAAACATAAGACATTTCTATCTCGCCAAGTTCATTTTCTAATGTTGGCAAATCAGAAATTGCCATCTCTGTTGTAATGATTGTTCCCAGTGCATCAGGATATTCAAATCCATCATTCCTCGTCCCCACAAAAATAACACGCTTTCTATTTTGAGGAACCCCATAGTCAGAGGCCAGCAACACTTTAAACTGAACCTTATAACCCATTTTTGAAAATTCCTTTATGATAGTATCTTTTATTTGCCCTTTAAACAAACTAACAATCCCAATCACATTTTCAATGACAAAAGCAGTTGGCTGTATTTCTCGAACCAATCGAATATAAGACAAAAAAAGTTTGTTCCTTGGATCATCAAATTTTCTAGGTCCAGAAAGCGACATCCCCTGACAAGGGGGACCACCTACAATTATGTCAACTTTTTGTTCTCCAATTATTGGTTTTATATCTTACTCATAAGATATATTCGCAATATCTCCACATAATATTTCTGAATTCTGATGATTTTTTTGAAAGGTTTCTAAGGCTTTTTCGTCATTATCAATTCCTAATAGAACATTAAATCCAGCCATCTCGAATCCATAAGATAGACCACCTGCTCCTGAAAATAAATCTACAATGTTATATTTTTTCAACTGATAAACTCCACACTATTTTCTCATATATAATTATACCATACTGCGTACTTAAAAAAATAATTCTAATAGAGTACATCATATATATTCAACGTGAACTGAATGAACATTGTTTTTATTTATTCACTACTCAATCAATTCTATGATTTAGACTCCGAATATTATCATCACTAATTAAGTTAAACAGAAACAGACAGAATTATTACATCCTGTCTCCCTTTATTGATTTTCTTCCCATTCGTGGTAGGCCGAGTATAGCTGGCTTTTATTCCACTGATAAATCTTAGCGACTTCCTTAATGGCTTGATTTTTCTTGATACCTTGCTGGAGACGAGCATGAATTTCTAAGAACAAATCAACTTCATCCTTATCTTCTACTTCTTGACTAGCACCCTCTACAATGAGAAGACACTCGCCCTTAAGCGGTGTTTCAGAAATACTTTCTAGTAACTCTGTAATCTGACCCCGTTGATATTCTTCATAAATCTTGGTCAATTCTCGAACCAAGACTACTGAACGATCACCGTAGACTTCTAGCATATTTTCTAGCGTATCCGCCACACGGTGAGGTGATTCATAGAAAATTTGGGTCTCAGGATAGTCTTTTTCGCGTCGAAAAAAATTGCTTTTTGCTGGCCTGATTTTTCGTCGGTAAAAAAGCCGTAAAAAGATATGAGGGCTGTGGGTGCCAAACCACTGGCAATCAAGGCAGAAATTCCTGCAGAGCTCCTGGAACCGTGACAACTGCGATATCTTCCTCTAATGGCTGCCTTAACCAAATCATGACCAGGGTCTGAGATACTAGGCAGACCCTGCATCGGATACCTGAGCAATACTTTTGACCTTGCTTTCAGAAATCAATCAAATCAGGAATCTTTTTCCTTGGCATTGTGCTCGTGAAAACTGATTTGCTTGGTTGAAATGTCAAAATGCTTGAGCAGAAGCCCCAGTATTACGAGTATCCTCAGCCGCAATCCAGTCCACTTCTTTCAAGGTCTGAATGGCGCGAAAAGGTCATATCATCTAGATTGCCAATCGGCGTTGCCACTAGATACAGCTTGCCATAGGGAGATTGTCCCTTAAAACTTTTTTGAATCTGCATGCCTACTCCCTGTATAACAACTCATCACAGAACATACATTCCTCGTCCTGCTCCCGACGTTGTCCATAAAAAGTCATTACATACGTGAAAACCATCCTCATAAATGCGACGGACACTTTTCACGAACATGTTTAGCCTTGACTGGGAGCTGTCTGCTTCAACCTCACCCAAACGTTCTCTCAATTATCATTTTCTAAACGAAGAGCTGTATTTTTCCTCTACCAGGCTCTTGAGATTTTTTTCTTGATGGCTTCGACATCTGCCAAGGTTACCAACAATTGTTGTGAAAAAAAGTCATCTAGAGCGTCAAATAATTCTTTTTTTGTCCATAAAACAGCCCTTTCCTTTCTTTATCGTTCATTTTTGAGTTTACATTTTCTTTGTCAAGACCAGATATTCCATGGCATTTTTGAAAGCTGACATTGGCCCTGCCACATTTTTCTAGCTTCTAGACAGATCTTTGTAGAATCGTTCCGCATCTTGACATTGCAGAGATCTCTTGACCCACAGAGGACTTCAAGAATCCCGTAAACACCTGATCTTGCTTTTTCCTTGTCATCTGCCAAAGCTCGTTAATTTTGCAACTTGCAAATAACTTTCTTTTTCTTAGCTACTAACCAAGTCAGCAGGCGTTCACTTTCATCGACCAAGGTCCAAAAATCCTGCCTGATGGACAAGCTTTTCTGCTTCAGCTCGCGATTGACTAAACTGAGCTAAAGAGTCGCTTTTTTTCTTTAACCAGACCCATGCTTGTTCTAAGTGTGCATAGATGAGCTTTTCTTCTTGCTTTTTAAAGTGGAAAAATCTGCGTCCGACTTCGGATTGTCGGTAAACATCTTTTTCCTCATCGCTGGTCAAGAAGAAAAATATAAACCTCACTCTGGGGTTCTTCGATGACCTTGAGCAGAGAATTTGGCAGCATTTGGGATGCATTTTTCTCAGCTTGCTCGATAATAAAAGACCTGCTGTTGGCTTTTCAATCCCTGCTGGGAAAATTGACCCACCAATTCTCGAATACGTTCTGTCTTGATGACCTGATTGACTGGCTTTAATCAAAGGTGACATCAGGGAAACTCTTCCTGTTCAATCAACTTTACAATTTCGGCATTTCTCACATGGTAAAACACCTACTTTATCTGTACAAAAGAGGCTCTTAGCTAAAAATTGCGCCATTTCCAAGCTTCCAAAGAAACCTGAAAAGAGATAGGCATGATTGAGCTGGTCTTGTTCTAGGATACGGACAAAGCGGTCAAACTGGGCTGGTTGCCAAGCCTTTAGTTGATCTTGTTTCATTTAGCTAATCCCATTCTATCAAACAAGACAGCTCTTGGTAGTTTCCACAACCTGCTCCAAAGGAAGACTAGCATCAATCTTTACAATGCGATTTCCTTCTTTTTCCAGAAGAGAAAGGTAGCCTTGACGAACTTTTTTATGCAAGTCCAACCCTTCCAAGTCCAAACGATTGACCTCGCGATTGCTATTAGCAGCAATACGAGCCAGTCCCTCTTCCACCTCAATGTCAAAATAGAGTGTCAAATCAGGGTTTAAGGCCATCTGTCGCAAACTGATTGAGCCAATCAATGGCGTCAATATCCAAGCCACGACCCAAATCCCTGATAAGCAACAGAACTATCGATGAAGCGGTCCATAATGACCAACTTGCCAGCTTCAAGTGCTGGAAGAACTTTTTCCACCAAGTGCTGTCTGCGACTAGCAATATAAAGAAGCAACTCTGTCTTCGCATCCATCTGAGTATGACTTGGGTCCAAAATCACTTCCCGAATCTTCTCCCAATCAAGACTCCGCCTGGTTCACGGGTCGTCAGCACCTCTACCCCTTTTTCCTCTAAAATTGGGAGCAGAGCCTCTAAAACACTGGTCTTGCCTGCTCCCTCTGGTCCCTCAAGAGAGACTAAAAATCCTTTTGACATATCTAACTCATTTCTTTTTTACTACTTCTATTCTATCAAAAAAATAGGGGTTTGTGACAATCTTTTTGTTTTCTCATTTATACTCAATGAAAATCAAAGAGCAAACTAGGAAGCTAGTCGCAGGTTGCTCAAAACACTGTTTTGAGGTTGCAGATGGAAGCTGACGCAGTTTGAAGAGATTTTCGAAGAGTATCAACCACCATAAAAGAGGCAGACAAAGCCACCTCTTATTTACCTAGTTCTTGTGTTCGTTTGTAGGCTTGACCAACTGCATCCATGACTGTTCCTCGAAAAGCATGCGCTTCTAGGCTTGCTACACCAGCGATAGTCGAACCGCCTGGGCTACAAACTTGGTCTTTCAATACTCCAGGATGTTGCTGACTTTCTAGGACCAATTGTCCAGCTCCTACCACGAGTTTGAGCTGCCATTTTTCAATGCTGTTTCTCGTGGCAATCCTGTCTGAACACCTGCATCTGCCAAGGCCTCAATAAAGAGATAGACAAAAGCCGGCCCACAGCCTGCAAGACCTGTCGCTGCATCGATTAAGCCTTCTCCTAGTTCAACCAAGAGACCAGCCTTTGCTAAAAGCTGACAAAATGAGCTCACTGTCCTCAGCCCTGCAATTAGAAGACAAGGCATAACTAATCACTCCTTGTCCAATAGAAGCAGGGGTATTTGGCATCATACGAATAATTCGGTGCTGACTTGGAAGAAGACTAGCCAGTTTTTCCAAGGTCAATCCAGCTGCCATGGAAATCAAAAGAAGACTTTCTCGTTTTTCAAGGATGGTCTGATATTGAGAAAGCAAGTCTGAGAACTGAGCAGGCTTCACTCCTAGAAAAATCACATCTGCTTCTGCGAATATTTCTTCATTGCTGGAAGCCTGACCACCAAAGTCTGCAATGAAAGCATCCACCTTGGCTTGACTACGATTGGCAAGGAGAAGGTCATCACCTGTCTTGACCTGCAAAGACAGCCTTAGCTAAACTAGCACCCATATTTCCCCAAACCGATAAATCCAATCTTCATCTCTTACTCCCTTATCTGTCCGTCACCAGTAACCACATACTTGTAGCTGGTCAACTCTTTCAAGCCCATTGGACCACGCGCGTGCAGTTTCTGAGTAGAAATCCCCATTTCACAACCAAGACCAAATTGGCCTCCATCTGTGAAACGAGTTGAGGCATTAACATAAACCGCTGCAGAGTCCACTTGATCTGTAAAGTAAGCTGCAGCTTCAGCATTTTCCGTCACAATGGCATCCGAATGATGGGTACTGTGGGCTTCAATATGCGCAACCGCTTCTTCTAAACTGCTCACAACCTTAACAGCTAGGACATAGTCTAAAAACTCAGTGTCAAAGTCTTGGGCCTCAGCTGCTTGACCTGAAACAAACTGACTTGCTTTTCTCATCCAAGCGGAATTGAATTGGTTCCAGACCCAGCTTCTTTTCGATCTGCAACCAGAACTTGCTCCAAGCGAGGAAGGAAGCTTGCTGCCTTGTCTTCATGAACAAGCAGAACCTCCATGGCATTGCAGACAGAAGGACGACTGGTTTTGGCATTGTTGATGATAGACAGAGCCTTGTCTTCGTCTGCATCCTTATCGACATAAACATGGACAATCCCAGTCCCTGTCTCGATAACAGGTACGATAGCATTTCTCAACCACTGCATTAATCAAGCCAGCCCCTCCACGAGGAATGAGAAGGTCTAGATAGCCCTTGGCCTTCATCATGGCATAGCTACTTTCTCGGCTGGTATCTTCCACCAGTTGAATCACATCTGGGTGAATAGTCGTTGTCTCCAAGCCCTTCTTCAAGGCTGTGACAATGGCATGAGCTGTTTGATAGGCATCCTTACCACTACGAAGAACAACCGCATTTCCACTCTTGAGAGCCAAAGCAGCCGCATCAGACGTCACATTTGGACGACTTTCATAGATAATACCAATAACTCCCATAGCTACACGTTTTTTGGTGATAACCAAAGCCATTTTCAAGATGATTGGTTTCTAAAACTTCACCGATTGGATCTGGTAAAGGCAACCACTTCACGAATCCCAGTTGCCATCGCTTCTATACGACCCTGCATCCAAATAAAGACGATCCAGCATCACATCTGAGATTTTACCCTTGGCCGCTTCCATATCGAGGGCATTGGCTGCTAAAATCTCCTCAGTAGCTGCTAATAAGTGATCAGCCATGGCTAGCAAGGCTTGGTTTTTCACCTCTTCACTAGCTGTGTTGATCGATTTTTTAACAGCCTGTACCTGTTCAAATTGTTCTTGTGTACTTACCATAGTTTACCTCTAAAATTCTGTAAAGAGTAGTTGGATTTCAGGAGTAATGGAAATCCAGTCATCACGGTGAATCAAGACACCCTTGGCTTTTTGAGAACGCAACATATCCTCCAAAGCAGATGCTCCAAATTGCACCGTCCTTTTTCCAAGTGATTTTTCCACTTTCCTTGTCAAAATACTGTCACGATATCACCGTAAGAAAAAGGCTCCTTCTGCTTCAACAACACCAGATAAAAGGAGACTCTTTGCCATGTTGAGAGAGGGCTTCTGCAGCCCCTTTATCAACCCAAATAGAACCTTGACTCTGAGCATAAAAAGGCCAGCCATTGTTTCTGGGTACGAAGTCCCTTCTCTTGCGCAACAAAAGTAGGAACCATCCTTGGTCTTCTCTGCCGCCTCAATCATGGCATCTGATCTTCAAGGATGAGCAGATATAAACAGGAACTCCTGATTCTGTCGCAATGGTCGCAGCTTTGATTTTTGGTCAGCATACCACCTGTTCCCATTTGACGAACCTGCTCCACCAGCCATATCAATAATCTCACGATTGATGGTCTCGATTCGTCTCCAAGCGTTTGGCTCTTGGATCTGAGTTAGGGATTTCCCAGTATAAAGACCGTCTACATCTGTCAAGAGGACCAAAAGGTCTGCTTGGACCATAGCTGCAACCTGGGCACTCAGAGTATCATTGTCCCCAACCTTGAGCTCATCAATAACGACACTGTCATTTCTCATTGATGATAGGAATCGCACCCACGGCTAAGTAGGGACTGACAAAGCCTGATGGGCATTTCTTTATAACGCGTTTATCCACAAAAGTCATCCTGGGTCAGCAAGATTTGTGCAGAAACGATTTGGCGCAAGAGAAGATTGGTCGTGTATTCTTCCAACAAAAGCCCTTGCCCTACCGCTGCTGAAGCCTGTTTATCAGCAATCTTAATCGGACGTTTTTTAAATCCTAAGGCCCCAAAACCAGCCGCAATGGCACCTGATGATACCAAAATCAATTCATGACCAGCTTCGTGCAACATAGCCAACTGTTGGGTAATAGCCTTTACCTTACTACGTGATAAACTTCCATCCTCATTTGTCAAAGAAGAAGTACCCACCTTAAAGACAATTCGTTTGTATTTCATAGTCTCGCTCCGATTCTTCATATTTATCCATTATAACATGAATGACAGAAAATAGAAAAGAGTTGATAGGAAAAAAGGTCGAGACAAGTCATCTCAACCTTTTAACACGTCTAATTCTTTCTCAATCTCTCCAATGTTTCCTTAAACATCTCTGGGATATCTGCTGTAAATTCCAAGGTCTCACCTGTTCTCGGATGGGTAAATCCTAGAGTCTTGGCATGAAGAAATTGTCCATGTCCCTTAAGTGTCTTACGCGGACCATAGACCTCATCCCCGGCGACTGGATGACCAATGTAAGCCATGTGAACACGAATCTGATGGGTGCGCCCTGTCTCCAGTTGCAACTCCACTAAGCTATAATCACCAAAGCGTTCCAAGACGTGGAAACGAGTTACCGCAGGCTTCCCTTTCGCAGTCACAGCCTGTTTTTTACGGTCTTTTTCACTCCGGCCAATCGGTGCTTCAATCACACCACGATCATTAGGCAGATTTCCATGAACAATCGCCCAATATTTACGAAGAGACTTTTTATCCTTGAGTTCTTGAGCAAGTGCTAGATGCGCCTCATCATTTTTTGCAATCATGAGAAGACCTGACGTATCCTTATCAATACGGTGAACAATTCCTGGACGCAGAACCCCATTGATACCCGATAAGTCCTTAATATGATACATGAGGGGCATTTACTAGGGTCCCACTGGTATGACCAGCACTCGGATGCACAACCATCCCCTGAGGGCTTTGTTAACGACAGCCACATCATCATCTTGGTAGATGATTTCTAGCGGAAGATTCTCAGCTACATACTCTAAAACCTCTGGTTCTGGCACATGGTAAGTGACGACATCGCCCTCTTGAACTGTGTATTTAGCTTTCTTGACTTGGCCATTGACCAAGACCTGACCTGATTTGATTTGTTCATTCGCGAGACTACGTGATAATTCTGTCAAATCTGACAAAGCCTTATCTAAACGCAGGCCACCAGTTTTCAATTTTTAATTTCCATTTATTTCCTCTTTTTAGCATTGCAATCAATAAAAATAATCACTCCAACAGTCAGATAGCTATCTGCCACATTGAAAATTGCAAAAATTGATAAAAGTCAAGGTGAAACATATCCACAACAAAAGCCCTGACTGATCCTGTCAATAAAAGTTTCCAAGACCACCTGCGATGATCAAGGTCAAAGCCCAAGACCATCCAGAGTGAGTCCTCCATGTGTTTATGTAGATACCAAATGGCACCTACCATAACGACCAGTGTAATGATAGCAAATAACCACTGCTGGTCTTGTAGCATCGAAAAGGCTGCCCCTCGATTTTGCAGGTAGGTCAAGCTAACGAAAGTGGGGAATCCAAGAGCGCACTTCACCCAGTGGAATCTGCTGGACGATATAGGATTTGACTAACTGATCCAGCGCAATCAAAAGCAGTACAATGACTGCCACTATTCCTCTTTTTTTCATGATTTCCTCTTCTGATTAAAATATTCTTGCATGACTTCTACGAAGAGAGTCCCAGCTTGACTAAGCTCCACTTCCTCACGTTTAACATAGACCATGCGATTATCTAAATTATCCTTGAGACGAATAACTGTGATGCCATTGACACTGTCACTATCTAAAAATCCAGAACCTGTCGCATAGGCGTCCGTCCGCTCCAAAATACCATTCAAGGTAGCACGGTCTGTCACATTAAACATCTGTGAGCTAGCGCTGGTATCGACAAAGTTCTCTGAATAATAAAGGTACTCGTCTTTCTCTTGAGTGAAAACGAACTGTCGGTAGATCCGCTAAATCCTCCATGACCAATTCCTCTTTCTGAGCTAAAGGATGCCCCTCACGGAGATAAATGTGGGTATGGAAGGGAATCAATTCAATGACCTCAAGGCCTAGCTTTTCAACCCGTTGCATAATCCCCTTTTTATTTTGATTGTTGAGGTAGATAATCCCAATCTCACTATGCCCTTGCGCTACTTCATCTAAGTATTTGAACAGTAGTTGATTCAAAAATACGGAAAGTTCTTATAGTCAGGATAGCGCTCTGAAAAGGCCGTAATGGTTGGTGGCAAGAAGTCATAGTGCTGACTAGCAATGGAAAATTCATCCTTTTTCTTCCTCAGGATTGGCATACTGATTTTGAAAAATATCAAATCCTTTAACCAATTCTTGCGCTTTTTCATAGAATTCCATACCACGACGAGTCAAGAAAGTCCCTGAGCTGGTCCGACGGAAAATCTTAAAAGCCCAACTCTTTTTCCAAATCACGAACAGAAATGGACAGACTCGGCTGACTAACATACATCTTTTCAGCAGCTTCACGAAAAGTACCGCTATTGGCAATAGCCACAACGTAGCGTAATTGTTGAATGTTCATCTTCTACCCCCAACTTCTTTATCTTTTCATTATACCATATTTTAGAAGTTTTCCATCGAAGAAAAATAATGTCACTCATAAAATTCATCTACACTAAGAAAGAAAAAATCATGGGTAGCAAAACAAAAAAATAGGCTCTCCGAAAACTCGGAAAGCCTTATTTAATGCTACTTCTAGCTTCCTCGCCTTTACATTCAAGGCTCGGGATAAAAAGGTTCACTGGACCTTTTTATTTAGCGATTGGGTAAACAGAAACCTGTTTTTTATCGCGTCCTTTACGTTCAAAGCGTACTACGCCTTCAACTTTAGCGAACAAAGTATCGTCTCCACCACGTCCAACGTTTACACCTGGATAGATGTGTGTACCACGTTGACGGTAAAGGATTGATCCACCTGTTACAGTTTGTCCGTCAGCTGCTTTAGCTCCAAGACGTTTCGCTTGTGAATCACGTCCGTTTGATGTAGAACCTCCACCTTTTTTGTGGGCGAAAAGTTGCAAGTTGTTAAGAGTCATTTTTAACATAATGTTTTCCTCCGTGTTAGTTTTCTGTGATAACTCTGGTTTGGACGAACTCAGAAGAGTTCTCCGATAAGTTTGCCATACCTAAGAAAAATGATTCAAAGAATAACTGGGTCATTTCTCTCTGGTGTGAAGGAAGATCTTTTGGAATTTCAACCATCAGATAGCCACCTTCATCTTCGTTTAATTCTAGGATTGGTTCATAGCCTGCAAATTTCTCAATAGAATTGATAAAGTTAATGGCAAGCGTAGAAACCGATGCACACACGACATCTAAGCCGTATTCGCCACTTTCGGCGTGTCCAGTAATTTCCGCACTCCTCAGCTCGCCATCTTCGGCTCTCTCAAAGACTGCTTGTATCATGTGTTCTCCTTAAAATTAAGCGTTGATTGCGTTGATGACAACTTTTGTATATGGTTGACGGTGACCTTGTTTACGGTGGCTACCTTTTTTAGGTTTGTACTTGTAAGTAACAACTTTCTTTTGTTTCCTTGTTTTTCAACAGTTCCAACTACAGTAGCTCCAGCAACAAGTGGAGTTCCGACAACAGTGTTTTCACCACCAACAAGAACAACTTCGTTAAAAGTAACTTCTTGACCAGCTTCAACGTTCAATTTTTCAACGTAAACTGCTTGACCAACTTCAACTTTAACTTGTTTTCCGCCAGTTTTGATAATTGCGTATGTGCTCATTATGCACCTCCTATGATTTTTATGGGTTTCCCCGAATTTTTGTGAAGACTCGCCTAGCATCGTGGGACGAAACCACTTAG
>BNJS01003489.1_pt1 | contig 28486 bp, 42 predicted proteins | sample 8540461 | NCBI WGS metagenome assembly BNJS01 (sample SAMD00202454, study PRJDB9452) | human saliva metagenome | isolation source: human saliva | place: Japan | reverse complement strand
AAGATACAAGCATAATTTAGTTCTCCAGAATGACAGTTGCCACTCTAGTTTTTTTCCTTTCCTATCATTTCATTAGAAGAATCATCTTCTTACCTTAATTTCTTTTTCAGTAACAAATCCTTATCTACCTTTTGCCCAACCATAAAACGATGTTGGCTAAATTTTTCAAAACCATATCGATTATAAAATGCTTGAGCTTTTGTATTATGCTCCCAAACACCTAGCCAAGCCCAGGAAAAACCATTTTTCGGCATGTTCCAGAGCGAATTCAAATAGTTGCTTACCAAGTCCAAATCCTTGGTATGTTTGTAGCACATAGAGGCGTTGAATTTCAAAAGCGTTCTCTAATTCTCTCTCAGTTTGAGCATTTCCCCAGTTGACTTTGAGAAAACCAGCTATCTCCTCTTCATGCATAATGAAATAGGTTTCGGATTCAGGATTTTCCAACTCAGTTGACAAAACTCTCAGATTATAAGTCTCTTCAAAGTATTCCTGTAACTGTTCTTCCGTATTATCATGAGCAAATGTTTCACGAAAGGTTTGTTTGGCAAGTTTTGCCAACACCTCAACATCTGCTATTTCCACTTTTCTAATCATTATTTAAACTGTTCTGAGAAGCGGACATCTCCTTGGTAGAATCCACGAATATCGTTGATTCCGTAACGGAGCATAGCGACACGTTCTTGTCCAAGACCAAAGGCAAAACCAGAGTATATAGTTGCATCGATACCACTCATCTCAAGGACACGTGGGTGAACCATACCGGCACCCATAATCTCGATCCAACCAGTTTTCTTACATACGTTACAGCCAGCTCCTCCACACTTGAAGCATGAAACATCCACCTCAACAGATGGCTCAGTGAACGGGAAGTAAGATGGACGCAAACGAATTTGACGCTCTTCACCAAACATTTTTTGTACAATCAACTGGAGGGTTCCTTGAAGGTCCGCCATAGAGATGTTTTTTCCAACAACCAAACCTTCGATTTGGTGAAACTGGTGACTGTGGGTTGCATCGTCTGTATCACGACGGAATACACGTCCTGGTGAGATCATCTTCAAAGGACCTTTTGAAAAATCATGGGCATCCATAGCACGAGCCTGAACTGGAGACGTGTGAGTACGAAGCAAGATTTCTTCTGTGATATAGAAAGTGTCCTGCATATCACGAGCTGGGTGATCCTTTGGAAGGTTCATACGTTCAAAGTTATAGTAGTCTTGTTCAACTTCAAAACCATCCACTACTTGGTAACCCATCCCGATGAAGATATCTTCAATTTCCTCACTGGTTTGTGTGAGGACGTGACGGTGACCAGTCGCAACTGGACGACCTGGAAGCGTAACATCGATGCTCTCACTTGCTAGTTGAGCTTCCACTTTCTTTTCTTCCAAGAGCTTAGCTGATTCTTCAAATGCGGCTGTCAAAACATCACGAGCTTCATTGACGTGTTTTCCGATAATTGGACGCATTTCTGCAGAAACGTCTTTCATCCCTTTCAGGATTTCAGTAAGGGAACCTTTTTTACCAAGGACAGAGACGCGCAATTCTTGCAGCTCTTTTTCATTATCAGCAGAAATCTGCTTTAAGCTAGCTAGCGTTTCTTCACGAAGCGCTTTTAATTGTTCTTCAATAGTTGACATAATTCCTCCATCAGTCTCTCGTAGATAAAAAGAAAACCACATGCCAAAAACTCCACACTCGGAGCGTTGACACGCGGTACCATCCGTTTTTATCTGACAAGTCAGACCTTTATTTCTGAATCCATAGGCAAGTGAATTCACCCAGCTTTCATATAGAGAGCTTTCAGTCATGGCTCTCCTCCCTGATATACTTCCCTGAGATACTAGTCTTGCAGATTCCTATTTAATTATTATTCATTTTATCAAATTTCAAGTATTCTTGCAAGATATTTTGCGACTAATCAACATAGTCTCCACCTTCAAAGCCGTAATACTCTTCCAAGCTGAGACCACTTGCAGCGATGTCCTTGGCTTCTTTTCCGACGTAGCGAAGGTGCCATTCCTCAGCCATATAGCCTGTTTCTTTTTCCTTACCTTTTAGATAACGAACGACGAAGCCATAATCTGCAGCATGGTCCAATAACCATTGAGCAGCCTTTTCTTCAGTCACTAAATCTCCATTTGTTTCCAATTAGGTCAAAGGCAAGGCCAGTTTGGTGTTCACTATATCCAGGTCGTGCAGAATAGCGGTCAGCCTCTGCCTTTCCGTCTTGGTTGACATAGTCCTGGTACAGTTTAACCTGAGTTTCATAACTTCTATATCCACTATAGTGGTCGCTAATCGGGAATCCTGCTTGCTGCATAGCTGCAATGAGTTTTAACAGTTCTGCCTTTGCGGTAGGATTTTCTCCAGGATTGTAGTCTTTTGACAAGGGATAGTGTTTATTAGCGATGACAATCTCATCGTATTTCCCTTGAACACTATAGTAATCTCCCTTATTAACTACTTCTGCCTTTTTCTGGCTTGCTTCCTGAGATTTACTACCGACAGTCCCTTCTTGGACGGTTTTTTCTTCAGTTGAAGTCTGCGTTTCTGAAGTCGCTGGCTTTTCTTGCGAACAAGCTGCTAATGTCAATGCTAATAATCCTGATAATACAAGATATCTTTTTCTTCATCTTTTAATCCTTTCATTTTACTATCTGGTTTAAAGTTTCTGATAATGTCACAATCAAGTTTTCCAGTCTCCGATCTTTAACGTGATATTCCTCAGCAACCATTTCTTCCCATGGGACCCACCAAACTGGGCCACGACCGTTAAGCCCGTGTCCCTTCATATCCCCTCTCGTCTCGGAAAAATATGCCAGTGAGCATGTGCATCACCGTTTCCCAACAACTCTACATTCATCTTTTGAGCAGAAAAAGCTTTAGAGACAGCTTCCTGGACTAAACTCATTTCCTCTAAAAAGCGAAGTTTGATACTTGGTCTTAGATGATGTAATTCTGTAACATGTTCCTTGGCTAAGAAGAGAGTATAGCCTTCAAAATACTGGTGGTCACCAATTACGACATATCCTGTTTCTAGTTCCTTTACAAAGTAGGGATTTTCCCCTGCCTTAATCCATTCAATTCGTTGACAAATTAGGCACATTCTAGTCCACCAACTCACTCTTAAGATAAGCGTCCACCATACGCTCAGTAGCAACTACAGAGTCAATATGAGTACGTTCATAAGAGTGACTAGACTCGATACCCGCTCCTAGGAGAGCGTGTTTGACCTCTGCGCCAGCTGACATAGCTGCAGAAGCATCCGAACCGTAAAATGGATAGATATCTAGTTTAAATGGAATGTTCTGCTCTTTTGCTAGAGCAACCAGATGTTGACGGAATTCATAGTGATAAGGACCTGAAGCATCTTTGACACAGATAGACACTGTGTACTCATCCGTCTGCTGGTCATCTCCCATTGCTCCCATATCTACCGCTAGATATTCGACAACTTGACTTGGGATACTTGAGTTAGCACCATGCCCCACTTCTTCAAAGACCGAGAAGGCAAAATGCGTAGTGACAGGGAGTTCAATCCCTTCTTCTTTGTAGACTTTAAGGAGATTTAGAAGGATTGCTGCACTGACTTTATCATCCAAATGACGCGATTTGATAAATCCTGAATCAGTCACGACAGTTCTTGGATCAAAGCTGATAAAGTCACCAATCTCAATACCGAGTGCGCGTGTTTCTTTTTCGTTAGTCACTTTTTCATCCAAACGAACTTCCATATTGTCCTGCGTGCGTTCAGCAGTGCCAGCGTCTTTGTATACATGACAAGAAGTCTGGTGGATCAAAATGGTACCTGAAATAGTCTTACCTGTATTAGTCACATGAACTGTACAGTTTTCGCCTTCAATCATATTCCAAGGGTAGCCACCAATACGGTCCATTTTAAGACGACCATCTGGTTTAACAGCGCGAACGATAGCTCCCAAGGTATCCACATGGGCAGTTACATAACGCTGTTTGTCATCATTTTTACCTTTAACAGTAACGTTGACACCACCTTTGGCAGTACGGATCGGTTGATAACCTAGTTTTTCAAGAGTCTCGACCAAATAATTCGTAATTTCACGTGTAAAACCAGTTGGTGATGCGATAGCAGTTAGTTCTTTGATATATTCTACAGTTTGATTCATTTCTTCACCTCTTCCTAATATTATATCACTTTTCCCTTTTTAGGTTGAACAAAAATGAAAAAAACTTAGATAATTTGATTGCAAAATTAAGCTGTGATATAATGAAGTTAGTTCTTAATTATGAAAGGAAAAGACATGAACAGATATTTTAAAATGACTCTTTGTGTAGCTTTACCATTAGCTATCTTGTTGGGATGTTCAAAACAATCATCATCTTCATCAACTAGCTCAGCAAAAAGTGAAACTACACAGGTAGACTCTACTAGCCAACAAACTACAGAAAACAAATCTGAAGTAAAAACAGTGACTTTTTGTAAATGATACTCATAGTGATCTTAATTCTACTTTAACATACACTGTAGATGGAGATAACGTATTGAAACATTCAGGTCATAACGTCTATGACCCAGAGGCTATCGGCACTACTGCAGAAACTCTCAAAGCATCCGTTGAAGAAGCTTATAAAGGCTATGAAGGCCTCAAAGGTGTTACTCATAGCATTGAGATTAAAGACGGAAAAGTCGTTCAACATACTGAAATTGACTTCACAGTTGCAAGTCTTGACGAACTTAAAAAAGCCTTACCAGATGAATACTCTGGTATTGGTGACAGTGTTAGCTTTAGCGCCTCTGAAAAAATGTTAAAAGATCTTGGATATACTGAAAAACTAACTAAGAGTAATTGAAAAAAACCTTGGCATAAGCCAAGGTTTTTTATTATTCCATTTCAAAGGCTTCACTTTCTTGTTTGTTTGGAAGAACAAGAGAAAGTAAGATACCGATAATCGCTGGAACCAGCCATGGCAGTGAAGCATTGGCAAATGGTAAAGAATTGATCAGATTTGTAAGAGTTGCAATCTCAAACGAACTTGCTAATACGCTAGTTACGGCAATAGCTGTAACAAGACCCATCGTCAATTGCATCCCTGGTTTTGAAAGTGGTACAAATTTGTTAATAATGACAATCATGACAATGGTAATAGTAATTGGATAGAGGATTACAAGAACAGGAACTGAGTATTTGATGATTGCATCAAGACCAAGGTTGGCAATATGCAAATCCAATCAAAGTAAATACAGTCGCATAAACCTTTGTAGCCAATCTGCGGGAAACGCCCATTAAAGAACTCGGCAGTCGATACAATCAACCCTACAGTCGTTGTAAAAGCAAGTAACGGTTACCATGGCTGCAAGGAATAGTTGAGCAGTCGAACCAAAAGATTTCTTGAGTCGCTTGCGACAGGATATAAACTCCTGGGGTTCCACCCTTCATCGCTTCTTCTGTTACTGGGAAGTGATTTCCAAGAAACCTAAAGCCGATGTACAAAGCACTAAATCCGAGTGCTACGACAATACCGACTACCCAAATGGTTGAAATATACTCTTTTTACTTGAAAATCCAAGTTGTTTCAAGGTTTTGAACCGCAATTACACTAAAAGGCAACTGAGGCAAGAGCATCAAGAGTATTGTAACCTTCTAAGAACCCTGCACCAAAGGCTGAAATTTGATAAGCTTCAGTAGCCGTTTGTGGTGCATTGGCTCCATATTTGAAGGCACCTAGAATTACCAAGATGATAATTAAAAGAGCAAATACTGGAGTCAAGATACGACCAATACGATCCAAAATCTTTGAAGGATTGAGTGCGATTAAATATGCTGCAACAAAGTAGATAAGTGTGAAGACAATCAAACCTAATCCCTTATCTGCTTCAGCCAATAGGGGACTAATCCCGACTGCATAAGATGTTGTCGCTGTACGTGGAATGGCAAAGAATGGACCAATCGATAAGTACAAGGCTGCCAGATAAATCGTCGCAAACAAAGGCGAAATCTTTTTAGAGATTTCATAGATATAACCCTTTGGATTTAAAGTACCAATGATTAAGGTTAAAACGGCAATCCCAACACCCGAAAATACAAAACCTGCGATGGCAGGGAGAAATTGTTCCCCAGATTGAGCACCTAGGGTAGGGGGGAAAATCAAGTTACCCGCACCAAAAAATATTCCAAACAGGAGTAACCCTGTTAAAGCGCCTTTTTTAGCCATAAACTCTCCTTATATAAAAAATAAAATACTTTCTTAGTATAACATGATTAAAAGCAAGAAAAGGCTATCATAAAATAATTCTAAAATGTTTTCAATTTTTCCTGAACTTTTATGTTAGAAAAATTCCTTTGAGAAAAAGACTATATTTTTCTTCCTCAAAGGAGTATTTTTTTATTCAAAAGCATCCATACCAACTGGAACATTGACGACATCATAACCCTTTTCTGCTAAAAAATGACAGGCATGAGCTGAACGGATACCAGACTTACAAATGACATAGTAGGTTTGATTCTTATCCAAGACCTCATAGGTATCTGCTAAAGAACTCAAGGGAAGGTTTGTGCACTTTCTATGAACTTGCTTAAACTCTACTTCTTCTCTCACATCAATAATGGTCGAACAGCCATTCTGACATAGTTGGTAAAAATCCTCAAAGGCGATTTCTTTCTTCTCTATTCTCCAATTATTTTCTTTACTCTCTTTTTCAAGTCAGGCAAAACATCTGCTTCAAACCAAGGATTTTTTTTCATCCAGATTTGGTTCCGAGGTGACGGGTGCACCAAAGGGTAATAATCTGGCAAATAATCCTTAAAGCGATGCACACGGTCTGTTACCTTGCCACTGACTTTCTCATGCAGATAGTAGGACTGAGCATACTGCCCAATCAAGAGCGTCAATTGAATATCAGGTAACTCTTTCAAGAGTTTTGGATGCCACTTTTCTGCAAAACCAGGTCTAGGCGGTAAGTCACCGGATTTTCCATGCCCTGGAAAATAGAAATCCATGGGCATGACTGCAAAATAACCTGAATTGTAAAAAGTATCCTCATCCACACCTAACCAGTCTCGCAAGCGGTCCCCACTTTTATCCTTCCAGTAAAGTCCAGCTTCTTGAGTTTTAAGCCCAGGTGCCTGCCCAATGATATTAATACGAGCTGTTTTGGGAGCAGCAAAGAGAGGTTCGATTCCTTGCTCAGTATAGTGTTGATTTTGTGGATCAGCCATGATGGCTTGCTTGATTTTTTGAATTTCTGACATGGATTCTTCTCTTTCTCTAGCAATTTCAAAAAGAAGTCTAAGAGTGAATCTCAGACTTCTAAATGATTATTTGATCAATTCATAGATAGCTTCTGCATAAATGGCTGCTGCACGGAAGAGATCGTCCAAGGCGATAAATTCGTTGGCTTGGTGCATGGTATCGATAGAGTCTGGGAACATAGCACCATAGGCTACACCACGTTCTAAGAGACGTCCAAATGTTCCTCCACCGATGACTTGTTCATGCCCTTGAAGACCTGTTTGTGTTTCATAAACATTTAACAAGGTTTGGACAAGCGGATCTTCCATTGGTACATAGTGAGGTGTGTGACCATGTTCTGATAAGCTAACAGATACAACTGGCAAGCTTTCAAGAACTGACTTAATTTGCTCTGGGCTTGTTCCTTTTGGATAACGGAAGTTGAGGGCAATGGTATTATCAGCACTTGTTTCTTCAAAGCGGAAGACACCAGCATTCATAGAAAGGGCACCCATCTTTTCATCCACATGAGCCACTTTCAAGTTTTTACCTTCATGGTCATTTAAGAGAATCTTACCAGCAATGTCAAGGAAGTCTTTTGCAGGTCCTTCAAAAGCAAATTGGCTGAGGAAGAGAGCAAGGTAAGTCGCACCATTGACACCTGAAGCAGGCATAGCACCGTGAGCAGATTTACCTATAATCGTAACCTTGTACTTGCCGTTCTCTTCTTGGATTTCTCCTCTAAGCTTGTGTTCTGCAACGAAGTCGTCTAGCTTAGCTTTCAAATCAGCCAAGTCACCTGAAACAACAGCCGTTGCTGATTCAGGAACCATATTTTCACGTAAGCCACCAGTAAAGCTGTGAAGACGAGCTGCACCAGTATTTTCACCGGCAAAGTGGAGATATTCTGTGATATTCCCTTTTTCACCATTGATGATAGGGAATTCAGCATCTGGAGAGAAACCAAAGTCTGGTTTTGCTAGTCCTACATGGTCAAAATAGTAGTCCATGTCAGCCCAGCCTGATTCTTCATCAGTTCCGACAATAAAGCGAACTTTTTTAGAAGTTGGAAGGTCCAAAGCTCTTTAATGATTTTCAAACCATAGTAACATGCTGTAGTTGGACCCTTGTCATCTGACGCTCCACGTGCATAGAGGCGACCATCCTTGATAGTTGGAGTGTAGAGGTCTGTATCCCAACCGCTACCAGCTGGCACCACGTCCATGTGGGCAAAGATTCCAAGAACTTCTTCTCCTTGACCAAACTCAAAATGTCCTGCATAGTTGTCGACATTTTTTGTTGGATAGCCGTCACGGTCTGCAATTTCAAGGAATTTTTCCAAGGCTTTCACTGGACCTGGTCCAAAAGGATGTTGCGCATCAGCCTTACTGTCATCACGTTCTGAGTTGATTTCCAAAAGGCTGAACAAGTCAGCCAAAAGGTCTTCTTTGCGTTTTTCTACTTCTGCTGTAAAATCAATTGTTGTCATATTTTCTTCCTATCTTTTTTCGATAATTTCATCAACTGGCAAGCGATAGCTTGGTTCTAATTTTTTGTCTGTGTAACCTACTGTAATCAAAAGTTCAGGGCGAAAACGTGCATCAATGTCTAAAACTTCATTAACTTTTGATTTGTCAAAACCAAGAATAATATTTGAACCAATTCCTTGGTCTGTCAGTGCCAAGACAAGGTTCATAGTAACGAGACCTGCATTGAGGGCAAGGTAGTCACTGATTTGTTGTTCATTGTAGCGAGTATACTCAGCTGGGAGATTTTTCAAGAAGTATTGAAGTTGCTCTTCAGAAAAATTCTTTGCTCCTCCAATGCGTGCAATCTTACGCGCACGTTTTGGTAAATCTGTATCTGAAAATAAGACGATCGTTACGGGGTGCTTCTGAAACTTGGGTCAAAAGTTCAGTACCATAAAGCTCAATTTAGTAAGTTCTTTATTTTTCTCACGAACGACAACAAATTTCCAAGGTTGGATATTGTGAGCACTTGGTGCTAAAGTAGCAATCTCAATAGCTGTACGAACATCTTTAGGATCTACAGGCTTATCAATAAATTGCTTTGTCGCATGACGTTTTTATTTAACTCAAGAAATTTCATAATTGATTTTCCTTTTTCTATTTCTGCTTCCATTTTACCACATTCTGAAAGAGCTTGCAGAGATTTTTCATTATTCAGAGTATCAAATATCTATCAGCCATTAAACTACGACTGATTCTTAATCTACTCTATTCTAAAAAATCATTTTCCAAAAAAAGCAGGCGATGCAGCGCCTACTTTATCGATATTTTATTGGTCCAGACCAAATTTATGAGCCAGATTCTTTATGATGTCACGATAATAAATTACTTCTTTAAGTAAGTACGTACGATTTGGTTCTGGCATAAATGTATCATCAGGCCCATAAGTTGATAAATGTTCATTGTACTTTTTTGTTGAAGCTTCTAATTGTATAGCTTCTAATTTAGCTTTCGATCTCTCAAATTCTTGTTGCTCTTCTGGTAGAGAAGCTATTCTTATATCTGAAATTTTATAGGCGATTGCATTCAGTCTAGGCATGAGCTGCTTCATTTCACCAATTTTCTTGGCCTTATTAATTTCTTCATCAGTTAAAATCGAAAATTCAGAAGTTTGAGTTTGCGTAATCTCAGTTGTTGATGAATCTATTGTTGTTACTACTGTGGTTGACTCATTACTAGCAGTCTCTGATTGTTTATTCTTAGAACAAGCTACCAAAGTTGGAACCATTAAAACTGCTAGTCCAATAGTGACAATTTTTTTCATAATCATTTCCTCAAAATTCATTTACTAACCTATATTTTAATATTTAATACCCTTGACGTCAAAAATATATGCTAGATTTTTGTTTTTTTATACTACAAACTAATAAGGAAAAACATAATCATTCTCTATCACCCCATAAAAATATATATTGGATATCTAATTGATTGTCTGGTAGCTAGGTATCATGAAGTAAAGGAGATTCTTATGAAAAAAATTATTCTTATTCTTAGCTATCAGTCCCTTGTTGGTCGCCTGTGGACAATCTAAACAGGAAAGTGCTTCAACTTCTACTACTAGCCCTAAAACCATTGTCGTAGCCACTGCCGGAGACATCCCACCTTTTGACTTTGAAAAAGATGGTAATTTAACTGGATATGATGTTGAAGTTTTAAAAGCGGTCGATGAAAAACTAGATCAATACAAGATGGAATTTCAAAAAACAGCTTGGGAGAGTATCTTCCCTGGAGTTGATGCTGGCCGTTACCAAGCTGCTGCCAACAACTTGAGCTACACCAAAGAGAGAGCCGACAAATACCTCTACTCGCTACCTATCGCAAAAAATCCTTTGGTTCTTGTGAGCAGAAAAGACAAGGCTCTTACCTCTCTTCAAGACATCGCTGGTAAAACTACTCAGGATGACACTGGAACCTCTACTGCCAAGGTTGTTACAGACTGGAATCAAAGCCACTCCGACAATCCTGCTACCATCCAATATTCTGGCGAAGATGTGGCTAAGCGTCTGACTGACCTCGCCAACGGTGAATTTGATTTCCTAATCTTTGATAAAATCTCTGTTCAAAAAATTATCCAAGACCGAGGTTTAGACTTGAACGTAGTCGACTTGGAAAAGCAATGACAATCCAAACAACTACATCATCTTCTCAAGCGACGAAAAAGAATTTAAAGAACAATTTGACAAGGTCCTTAAAGAACTCTACCAAGATGGAACCCTTGAAAAACTCAGCAAAACCTATCTCGGTGGTTCCTACCTACCAGATCAATCTCAATTACAATAAGATATACTAAAAACGATTGGCTAGTCCAATCGTTTATTTAGTATCTGTTAATTAAAGCAACTCTTACAAAAAATCAAAATAGTTCTTCACATCCTCCACATAGCCATGCTTTTCAATTAAACTAGCTAACAAATCTCTATTATGGCCTTGATAGTTGTCCTCACGTCGTAATTCTTCATACATTTCGATAAAAGGAAGACCTTTGGTCTTAGCTGATTCTAACTCTGCTTCATAATCATAGGCAACCTTACGAAATTGGATATTGACCAATTCACCATTTTCAACTTCGAGTAAGGCATACTGGGCACGGTGATTTTTTAACTCTTCCCAATCAAAATAAGGCATACCAATCGAACCTGGATTGATGATTTGTTGACCTTGACTACCATAACGAAGCAACTGCTTGTGAACATGACCATAGACGGCTACATCAGTAGTTTCATCAAGTAACTGGTCAAATTTTTCAGTATCATTTTCAACCAGCAAATCACCACCATAGTTTTTCTCAGGTAAATTATGTGAAAGAGAAAAGCGCAAGCCTTCTACTTCTTTCTTGGCTACCATAGGTAGATTTCTCAACCAATCAATATGCTCTGGGTTTAGACGCTCCATCAGATACTGGGTCAATCGCATAAGCTGGATTTCTTGGGGATCCTCTAAACCATATTGCCCATCTAAAGCCTCTAACACACAATCATCCCAGTTGCCTCGAACAGATGCTGTAATGGGAAGGTCTTTCAAAAGAGCCACCAAGTCATTTGCTCCCGGCCCAGGAAGAAAAATATCTCCCAGAAAGCCAATATTCAGTCGCTCCCAAATTTTTAGCGTCCTCAAGCACTCCAGCTAAGGCTGTCGTATTGCCATGAATGTCTGATAAAATTGCAATCTTATGGTTCATTTTACACACTCTCTTTATTCATATTTATTTATTCTAGCTATCCCTTACACCGTTATAGGTCTGCACCTTTCTTCATCTCACTTCTCCGTGCTAGGGGTTCTTTTAGTTCCTTAAATATCGTATATATTCTACTAATACGTAGATGAGGATTGTTAAACAAATGATAATCTCTAACCAAACGGCGAGGTTGAGGACCGGAAACTGCAGAATGCCTTGGGACATTTTCAATGAAGTTGCTGTGATGATGGTTGGAAAGGTTAGGGCTGAGAAGGCTGGTTGGAAACCTTGTTTTAAAATCCTTGGCAAGCGACTAAGGACAAAGAAAAAGAAGGTCTGTGATGCAAGGATCATAACTAGTAAAATCCAACTAGGAAGACTGTATCCTCCTACTCTCACTAATGCTGCCAAAAGGAGAGAAAATGGAGCACAATAGATTCCTTCTTGCCCCAGCAAAGCGAGCGGTAATGGATTTTTCCTCAAATCTTGATAAATTAGAGGGTAAAGGATAAGGGTTAAGATAAAACCAAAAATCCAAGCTCCATAGGCAATCCCAACAATGCCCACCACGGGGTAGGTCAAGCTCGCTACTGCTATTCCCACATAAAGAACCGTCCAACTTGGCGTTGCGCTCGTCCTTGGTTTAGCCTGCACGTAATTGATAGTGAAGTAGATAATCAAGCCTACATCCAATAGAAAAGCAAACCACCAGAGAATCTGTGCAACAATGCTCAAGCTCATGGGTAGAGTTCGCAGCAAATAGGTCGATAAAATCATCCCTGCCATGGGAAAAGGTTGCCATTCCTGACAAAACAGGGGCTTTCTTTAATTCTTGCTTACTTTCATGCCAGTTATTGAGGTGGCTCACCAAAAAATAAAACCATAAAATCAAGCCTGACAAACTAAAATGTGTGATAAAAGCGGAAAAATATCCAAGATGAGATTTCCTGCTCCAGCCAATCCCAATAAGCAACCTGAAAAGGCTAAGGGGAGTTTTTTCATGTGAATCTCCAATAATGATGTTATTATCAGTATATCATAAAAACCATTAAAAAAGCATACAAAAATGAGTCCGACCCTATCAGACTCCATCCTTTTTATAATTTAGGCGTAAGGTTGCAACTCTGGATTAATTGGTGTATTGGCTAAGTTATTAGCATAGTTACAGAGAGTCGCCAAACTGACACCAAGGACGACATCCAAGGCATTTTCTTGCGTGTAGCCAGCATCCAAAAACTCTCCAAGAGCTTCATCTCCTACACGCCCTTTGGTATTGATGACTGCCAAGGTAAACTTAGCAAGTGTATCTAGCTTAGAATCACTTTCAATCGGAGTACGATTGCGAAGGGCTTGGAGAAGGTCATCGTTCATCTGGATTTGCTTTATAGAAAAGGCAGTGTGGCCTGCTACACAGAAGGCACATCCATTGGTAACAGCTGCAGTGATTTGTACCACCTCGCGCTCTACGGGTGTTAGACTATTGCGACGATTGATTGCGCCAACAGTGCGATACGTTTCGAGGGCTGTTGGAGCGTTTGCCAAAAGTCCGATAAGGTTAGGAATGTAGCCATTATTGTCCTTTTGTACCGTTTCAAGAACTTCTTTCACTTCTGCTGGTGCTGATTCTACAGTATGGATAGTAAATGTTGTCATAAGAGGACCTCTTTTCATTTTCTTGACACTTAGTCTATCACAGAATTTTCTACTTGTATAATATATTTTTTTAATTGTATTGATAGGATTTCTTTATGAAAACAAAAATCACACAAAATGTGTGATTAGCTTAAGTAGCAAAATACTTCTTGGTCTCAGCGATAACGACTGGAGATAAGGCCAAGATAACAATCAAGTTTGGTAGAGCCATGAGAGCATTAACAATATCCGCAATGACCCAGACCATATCTAGCTCGATGAATCCACCTAGTAAGACCATGAGCACAAAGATCACACCATAGAACAAGATAAAGCAGCACTTGTCAATTGTTTTCAGAACGTTTTATTGATGTTTTCAACCATCCTTACTCTAACCCTTAAAGGTTACGATAGTCGCTCCAGAACCACCTGCATTTTGTGGCGCATAGCCAAAGCTCTTGACTTGCTTGTTTCTTTGGAGATATTTGGTTACTCCTTCACGAATGACCCCTGTACCAATACCATGGATGATGTCTACTTGAGCCATGTTGTTGAGTAGGGCTTGGTCGATAAAGGCATCCAAGGCTTCCATCGCTTCCTCGTAGCGTTTGCCTCTGAGGTCTAGTCGAGCCTGCGGTGCTTTACCAGCAGCACGCTTGATCACATTAACTTGTTTTTTCTTGACTGCTGCTTCTTGTTGAGCTTGTACTAAGTCAAACTCTTTTTCTTCAAGGGTCATCTTAATCAAGCCAACTTGAGCTTCCCAACGACCATCCTTGAGTTGATTGGTCAAGGTACCTCGTTGACCATAGCTTAAAACGATGATATCATCCCCAACTTTTGGAGCTCGTTTTTTCTTAGCCTTTTGGAGGACCTTATTTTTAGAAAGATCAACTTTTTCAGGTGCTAATTTTTTGAGCTGAGCCTTGGCTTCGATAATCTCATGTGGTTTTAGTTGAGATTTGCTGTGAAGATTTTTTAGAATATCATCACTTTCAGCTAGAGCCAAGTCAACAATCTCCGCAGCTTGCTCACGCGCCTTATTGAGTTCTGTTTCCTTCTCACGATTAAGCTCATTATAGAGTTTTTTTAGGGCACGGTTCATCTTGAGGTTTTCTTGCTCGATCTGGCGAATATTCTCAAGGCGTTTACGGCTTTCAAGCGTCTGCTCTTCCAATTGCTCAATAATTCGATTGACATCATTGTCTTGGTTAATCTGCTTGCTAGCGTCACCTACGATAACATTCGACAAGCCGAGACGTTTAGCAATCTCAAAGGCGTTGCTTCGACCAGGTACTCCTTGCATAAAGCGATAGGTCGGGCGCAAGCTAGCTGTATCAAACTCCATGCTGGCATTTTGAACATAGGCAGTTTCAATTCCGTAGGCCTTGAGTTCAGGATAATGAGTGGTCGCCATAGTCTTAACCTGACGCAAACGCAGGTCTTCTAGGATAGACATAGCAAGGGCTGCACCTTCTTGGGGATCTGTTCCTGCTCCAAGCTCATCAAGTAGCAAAAGCGAGTTTTGATTGACCTTACCAAGAATATCTACAATATTAGTCATGTGACTTGAGAAGGTTGAAAGACTTTGTTCGATGGATTGTTCGTCTCCGATATCCGCAAAGACCTCCTCAAAAATTCCCACACGACTTCCCTTATCCGCCAAAATCGGCAAACCTGACTGAGCCATCAATTGCGTCAAACCTAAGGTTTTTAGCATGATGGTCTTACCACCCGTATTGGGACCAGTGATGACGATGGCTGTTAGATCTTTACCAAAGTGTACATCATTAGCAACAGCATTTTGCACCAAGGGATGACGAACATGGAGGAGTTGAATCTCCTGTCCCTCAGAGACTTGAGGAACTACTGCTCCTGTTTCTTGTATAAAGCGGACCTTAGCACGAATCAAGTCCAAATGTCCAATAATCCAGGCATCATTTGCGATTTCAGCTGCATGTGGTCGTACACGCTCAGAAAGCTCTTGAAGGATACGCATCATCTCATAGCGTTCATCCGCCCGAAGACTAGCAATTTCCTCACTCAGCTTGACCACTTCACGCGGTTCAATATAGACAGTGTTCCCAGTGGCAGAAATATCATGAACCACACCGGCAATCTTATTACGATAGGTGTTTTTGACAGGGAGAACCTGGCGACCATTTCTACTAGCGATAATGCCTTCTGTCAACATCTGTGCCTTTTGTTTGAGAAGTTCTTGCAAGACGTCACGAACTTGGCTCTCGCTATCATGGATTTTACGACGGATTCGTGCTAGTTCTTCACTAGCAAAATTCTCAATAAATCCAGCTTCATTGATGGCTTGGAGATTTCCCTGCAGATGTGGAAAATCATGAAGTTTCTCAAAGCAGTTTGCCAGATGGTCTAAGCGCACATTTTCAAGATTTTCATAAAAACTTTTTAATTCACGACTTGCAAAGAGTACACGTTTGAGCAGGAGAAATTCCTCGATATTGAGGTCAGCACCCATCTCCAAACGCTTGCAAGTTAAGGCAATTACTTTTGTAGTCAGAATGCTAAAGTGAGGATGCTCAACAAAGAGCTCTTGCATTTCTTCCATCTCAGCAAAAGCCTGTCTAATTTTATCACCCTTATCTGTTGGGACTAGCTCTTTTAACTGCTCTAATCCCTGCTCTGTCAAAAGATGGGGCTCAAATAAAGCTTTGACTTTGTTAAATTCTAGTGTTTCTAGTATTTTTGTATTCATGTTCTTTCCTTAATAGACGAGTAGATAGAATGTTCAGTAAGAGTAGGATTTCCTCTTTAAAAAGACTATTAAACTCCTGGAATTGTAAACAAAAGGCTAGGAATAATTCCCGCCCTTTTTATCCGATTAATTTGGTTACCCAGATTTGTTTAATAAAGTTAGTAGTAATTGGGATACTTTGAATCATATGTTTAGCTACTATACTTTTTTCAAGTGAATTTTGAACGACTTCCAAAGGAACTGTTGCAAGAATGGTCAATATCATCTGGAGAACAAACAAGGTCACTCCAACCGATAGAACTCCTGCACCAATACGAAAGTATTTACCATCGATTTTTTCTGTTGGTATTAAATTTACAAAGAGACCAAGCAAACGACCGATACTGTAAAAACTGTAAAAGCTAGCAAATAGCCGATACCTGCATAAAAGACTTTGTCCAATTGAAAGAGCTGATCCGATGGAAAGAAGAAAGTACCAATTCCTTCCTTAGGATTTGCATAGGGAATTAACAAGTGAAATTTTTCCCCTAGAGACTGGTAAAAATTGCCAGCAAAATAAGCTGAGACAATTGTAGCCACAAGATAATAAACTTAGGACCAAGCCTCTGCGATAGCCGATATAAAAACTCCAAGCAAGAATTAATAAGAGAAGAAACGAAATCATAAGGGATCCTCAATCTTACTTTGTTCTTGTTTAGCCGCAACAACTTGATATCTGAGTGCTTCTAATTGCTGCTCCTTATCATCAAATTCAATCTCACGACTCAACTGTGTTGATAAACAATTGATTGCTAATAAAATAGCTAGAGTCTCATCATCAGCTCCAGGCATTTGCTCTTTAATTGCTTCATATTTTTCTGTAGCAACCTTTGCTACTTCCTCCATAAAGAGGTTATCATGCTCAGTAATTAAAGTTAAAGTCTTTTTCCCAAATGTAAATTTATATCGATTTAAATTTGCCATAAAATTCACCTCACGATATTATACCAAATTTCACTAAGTTTGTCAGTTTTTACCAATTCTCCTGCTTTTATGGTACAATAGAGACTATGGCAAGTATAACACTAACACCAAGTGAAGAGGAAATTCAGAATTTTGTGTTACACTATCAAAGTTCTCTGACTCCTAGTAAAAATCCTTATATACGTTACTTTTTTAAGCTTCCTCAGGTAAGCATTTCTATTTATACTTCTGGAAAGGTTCTCTTTCAGGGAGAATCTGCTGAAAATTATGCCAGCTTTTTTGGTTACCAAACCATTCAAAAATTAGTGGCCAAGATTGCCCTTTAATTGGGACAGATGAGGTTGGAAATGGTTCCTACTTTGGAGGATTGGCTGTAGTGGCATCCTTTGTAAAGCCAGATCAGCATGACTTCTTAAGAAAACTAGGTGTAGGAGATTCTAAGACTTTGACAGATCAAAAGATTCGTCAGATTGCTCCACTTCTTAAGGAAAAAATTCAACATCAAGCACTCCTGCTTTCTCCGAGTAAATATAATGAAGTCATTGGCGAACGCTACAATGCTGTTTCTGTAAAGGTTGCCTTACACAATCAAGCGATTTTTCTCCTTCTTCAAAAGGGTGTTGATCCTGAGAAAATTGTTATCGACGCCTTTACCAGCTCACGGAACTATGATAAATATCTGAAAAATGAGGCTAATCACTTCTCAAATCCAGTAACCTTGGAGGAGAAAGCTGAGGGGAAATACTTGGCTGTAGCCGTTAGTTCTATCATTGCGCGTGATCTCTTCCTAGAAAATCTTGAAAATCTTGGACGAGAGTTAGGCTATCAACTTCCAAGTGGTGCTGGAGAAGCTTCTGATAAGGTGGCTAGTCAAATTATACAAGCCTATGGTATGGAAGGTCTAAACTTTTTGTGCCAAACTTCATTTTAAAAAAATACTGAAAAAAAGCTAAAAACTGCTAGAAAGGTAAAAGTATGAATTATTTTAAAATATTTTTAAAAGAGTGGGGAGGATTTTTCCTCATTCTCGCACTTATTGGTCTTAGTCGAGTCTTTCTTTGGAGTAATGTTCGAGTTGAAGGACACTCAATGGACCCAACTTTAGCTGACAACGAGATCCTCTTTGTTGTTAAACATCTTCCAGTAGATCGCTATGATATTGTGGTTGCCCACGAAGATGCTGAAAATAAGGATATTGTCAAACGTGTTATCGGTTTACCAGGAGACAAAATTCGCTATGAAAACGATAAGCTCTACATCAATGACCAAGAAACAGACGAGCCTTATCTAGCAGAGTACCTCAAACGCTTTAAAGAGGATAAGCTTCAATCTACCTATACAGGTAGCAATTGGGATGGTAAAAAGGGAGAGTATTTTAGAAGTATTGCTGAAAAATCTCATGCCTTTACTCTAGATGCTAATTTTAACACTAGTTTTACCTTCACTATTCCAGAAGGGAATATCTCCTGCTGGGCGACAACCGCCTCGTATCCAATGACAGTCGTCATGTTGGAACCTTTAAAGCAAAAGACATTGTTGGAGAAGCTAAATTCCGTTTCTGGCCAATAGACCGTATCGGAAAATTCTAAAAACACTAAGAGGCCGAGACATACCAATCTCAGCCTCTTCTTATTCTATTGAGGATTTCTATGGAAGTATATTTTACAGGCACCATTGAGCGCATTATCTTTGAAAATATTAGCAATTTTTATCGTATCCTACTCTTGGAGATTGAAGACACCAACGCAGAAGACTTTGATGATTTCGAGATCATTGTTACAGGGACCATGGCTGATGTTATCGAGGGAGAGGAATACACTTTTTGGGGGCAGATTGTCCAACACTCCAAATACGGAGAACAACTACAAATTACCCGTTATGAAAGAGCAAAACCGACTAGCAAGGGCTTAGTTAAGTATTTCTCTAGTAGCCATTTCAAAGGGATTGGTCTCAAAACTGCCCAAAAGATTGTGGAACTCTATGGAGAAAATACTATCGATGAAATCCTAGAACATCCTGAAAAACTTGAGACTATCTCAGGGTTATCTTCTAAAAGTCGTGAGGCCTTTGTATCTACACTCCGTCTCAACTACGGGACTGAAATGGTCTTGGCCAAACTTGCCAACTACGGAATCCCTAATAAATTAGCTATTCAAATTCAGGATACCTACAAAGAGGAAACTATCGATATCGTTGAAAATTATCCCTACCAGTTGGTAGAAGATATCAAGGGATTGGGTTTTACCATCGCTGACCAATTGGCGCAAGAATTGGGCATTGAAAGCCAGGCACCTGAACGTTTCCGAGCAGGACTCATTCATAGCCTTTTAAACGCTTGTATGGAAAGTGGGGATACTTATGTTGAAGCTAGAGACTTATTAGAAAAGACTCTAAATCTACTGGAATCCTCACGTCCTGTGGAATTAGAGCCCAGGCCAACTTGCTCAAGAATTGTCCAATCTCATTGAAGAAGAAAAAGTCCAACAAGTTGACACCAAAATCTTTGATAACAGTCTCTTTTTTGCAGAGGAAGGGATTCACAATCACCTCATTCGTATCCTTGAAAAAGAAGAAAACGATAAACAAGAAACAGAAATCATTCAGGAACAAATCGCAATTGTCGAGGAAGAATTAGGCATTCAATACGATGTCATTCAAAAACAGGCAATCTGCGATGCTATCCAAAACAAGGTCTTTATCCTGACTGGCGGACCTGGTACTGGAAAAACCACTGTTATCAATGGGATTATTGCCGTCTATGCTCTATTAGAAGGACTGGACCTTCGAAAGAAAAGTAATCTACCGATTCTCCTTGCTGCTCCAACTGGTCGTGCGGCTCGTCGCATGAATGAACTAACAGGCTTGCCGAGTGCAACCATTCACCGCCACTTGGGTATGACTGGTGACGACGACACTAGCCATTTAGAAGATTATCTAGATGCTGACTTTATCATCGTAGACGAGTTCTCTATGGTGGATACCTGGCTAGCCAACCAACTCTTCTCCAATATCTCCTCTACTAGTAAAATTCTTATCGTTGGAGATAGTGATCAGTTGCCATCGGTTAGCCCAGGTCAAGTTCTGGCTGACTTACTCCAGATTCCAAGTATTCCGCAAACACGCTTGGAAAGAATCTACCGCCAGAGTGAAGAATCAACCATTGTCACACTTGCGAGTCAGATTCGTCAGGGAATTTTACCTGCAGATTTCACTCAGAAGAAGGCAGACCGTTCCTATTTTGAAATTTCTAGCGGCCATATACCTGCTAGCATTGAAAAAATCTTAGATGCAGCTCTCAGAAGTGGCATCCCTGCACGAAACATCCAAGTTCTAGCTCCTATGTATCGTGGAGCAGTAGGAATCGATGCCATCAATCAACTCATGCAAGAACTGCTTAATCCTCTTCAAAAGGGACAGATTAGTTTTTGAAGCAAGTCAGTTTCAGTATCGTAGTGGAGATAAGGTCATTCATTTGGTTAACGATGCAGAAGTCAACGTTTTTAACGGAGACCTAGGCTACATCACAGATCTCATTCCTGGAAAATACACTGAATCTAAACAAGATGAAATGATAATTGATTTTGATGGGAACGAAGTCGTCTATCCACGCAACAGAATGGTATAAGATTCGTCTTGCCTACGCCATGAGTATCCATAAGTCGCAGGGAAGTGAGTTTCCAGTTGTTATCCTTCCCATCACCAGTGCGAGCAAGCGTATGTTAGAGCGTAATCTCATCTACACTGCTATTACTCGGGCTAAAAGCAAACTCATTCTACTCGGTGAACTTCAAGCCTTTGATTATGCGACTAAACATATAGGGACAGCTCGAAAAACCTATCTGATTGAACGTTTCAGCGACTTAACTGAAAGCTCTGAGGAACTAAATGAGCCAATTCTTGAAACAGAAAATCAGATTGATCCTCATCAACCATACATCCTAACTGAAGATAACTGGACTAGTATCCCAGCCATGATTGGGATTAGCCAAGATGACCTTGATGAGTTTTTCGGAAAATAAAGCACCAAAAAACCACCGAATCCGGTGGTTTTTTATCTTTTCAGATTATTTTACTGTTGCAGTGCTTGTGATCAATTCAACAGCTTTTTTGATTGTGATATCATGTTTCAACATATCTGCTGAAAGCAAGCTTTGTACTTGGGCAACTTCCATGTTGTAATCTGCAGCCAATTGCTCGATTTCTTTTTGGATTTCTTCTTCAGTAGCGTCAAATCCTTCAGCTTTCGCAACTGCTTCGATAACAAGGTTAGTCTTCGTGCGTGACTCAGCTTCTGCTTCATATTGTTTGTGAAGGTCTTCTTGAGTAGTTCCAGTGATTTGGAAGTACATGTCAGGGTTGATACCTTGACGTTGCAAGTTTCCAAGGAACTCATTTACTGAGCGGTGAACTTCTTCGTGGATCATTTCTTCTGGAAGTTCTACGATTTCAGCATTTTCAACAGCTTTATCGATTGCAGCACCTTCTACAGCATCTTTATATGCTTCTTCTTTAGCAGCTGCCAATTCTTTACGATATTTTTCTTTCAATTCAGCAAGAGTTTCAACTTCTTCATCGATATCTTTTGCAAGTTCATCGTCAAGAGCTGGAACTTCTTTCGCTTTAACTTCGTGGATAGTTGTTACGAATTTAGCTTCTTTACCTGCAAGGTCTTCTGCTTGGTAGTCTTCTGGGAATGTTACAACTACATCAACAGTTTCGCCAGCTGAATGTCCAACTAATTGGTCTTCGAAACCAGGGATGAATTGACCTGAACCAAGTCCAAGTGAGAAGTTTTCACCTTTTCCGCCGTCAAATTCAACACCGTCGATAGAACCAACAAAGTCGATAACAACAGTGTCGCCATTTTCAGCAGCACCTTCTTTGATCACCAATTCAGCCAAGTTGTTGCGTTCACGTTCGATACGCTCTTCAACATCAGCGTCAGTTACTTCTTTATCTACATCAACTGATACTTCAAGGTTTTTGTATTCACCCAATTTTACTTCAGGTTTTGTAACAACTTCAGCAGTGATAACCCAATCTTGACCTTTTTCCATAGAAGTTACGTCAATTTTTGGTTGAGCAACTACTTCAAGACCAGCTTCTTTAACAGCTGCTTCATAAGCGTCTGGTAAAAGAGCGTTCATTGCATCTTGGTAAAGTGCTTCTTCACCAAATTTTTGGTCGAAGATAGGACGTGGAAGGTGACCTTTACGGAAACCTGGAACGTTAAGAGTTTTCTTTACTGAGTTAAATACACGGTCCAATTCTGGTTTGATTTGGTCTTGAGAGATAGTGAAAGTCAAGACACCACGGTTTGTTTCTTTGTTTTCAAATGATACAGACATTCTGTCATTTCTCCTTAAAATTTTTAATACAGTCCATTATACCACATAGTAGCGAACTTTTTCAAGTAATGGATGCGCTTTTCGTCCATGCTTCAGTTACATCCTATGTCCCCTAAAATTCATCAGAATCCACCAGATGATGTTGAAAAGCATAAACTGCTGCCTGGGTACGATCACTGACCTCAAGTTTGGCTAGGATATTGGAGACATGGGTCTTGACTGTCTTTAGGGAGATAAAGAGCTCATCTGCAATGCGCTGATTTTCATAGCCCTTGGCAATCAGTTGAAGGACATCGCGTTCTCGCGCAGTTAATTCTTCATGCAGTTCGACGTGATTACGGTTATATTCTACCTTCTTGCTGACCTCTTGTTCAATTGCAAATTCACCGGCTGCTACCTTACGAACTGCGTGTAGCAACTCATCTGCGCTCGAAGTTTTGAGCATATAACCCTTAGCTCCAGCATTCAAGACCGGCATAATTTTTTCATTATCCAGGTAAGATGTTACAATCAAGATTTTAGCCTCCGGCCATTCTTTGAGAATAGCTTGAGTTGCATCAATTCCGTTGACTTCAGGCATAACAATATCCATCACAATCACATCTGGACGAAGCTCCAAAGCCATGGAAATCCCTTCGGCTCCATTAGTTGCTTCTCCAACAACCTCTACATCATCTTGTAGTTCAAAATAACTTTTTAAACCAAGACGCACCATTTGGTGGTCATCTACTAATAATAGTTTCATTTTATTTCCTTTTGTTAGTCAATCAAGCAAGGGTATGCGAATATCCAATGCCAAACCCTGCTTGGGTGCTGTTAATAGTTGTATACTCCCTGCCATATCTTCCACTCGTTCTTTGATATTCCGTAGTCCATAGCTCAAATCATCTACGTCAGTCGGCTCGAAACCTCTGCCATTGTCCACTACTTTCAACTGTAATTCTGTTTCAGTCTGATAAAGATAAACATCCAAACAAGAAGCTTGGGCATGACGGAGAGTATTACTAATCAATTCTTGAACGATACGGAAGATATGTTCCTCAATTTTTTTAGGTAATTCGTCTACCTGATATTTAAAACTGACTTTGAGTTCACTTTTTTCTTCCAATTCTTTAAGAAGCAACTGAATCCCCTCAACCAGACTCTTTTGTTCCAGTTCTATCGGTCGCAAATGTAAGAGTAGAATACGCAAATCTATCTGGGCTGTCTCCAAAATAGCTGTTACACTCTGGAGTTGTATCTGCATCTTCTCTTTGTCTAATCTGGAAGCCTGTTGACTGAGTCCCGATAAAATCATATGGGCAGCAAAAATTTCCTGACTAACTGTATCATGCAAGTCACGTGCTATTCGCTTGCGCTCCTTTTCAATAATCTGTTCTTCTTTAAGCAATACCTGGTTATCAGCTTTTTGAATGGCCTCTGTCAACAAACCGAGCTTGCCTGATAAGTTTTTAAAACTTGCGTCTAAGTCGTCATCCCTAGACTTTTAATATCTTTACCAGCCAGCAGATTCTTAAGATTTGTTTGGATTCTTCTTCTTGAAATTTCGTCAACCATTGTCCAAAACAAGACCAATAAAAAGGCTAGAGCAAGACTAAACATCAAAGCCAAAAATAGGATTTTTTCTGTCTTTTCTAAATCTTGGAAGAGAAGTCCATTCCAAATCTAAGACCTTAAAAATACTTCGAAACAGAAAAGCGACAAAGAGAAAAGAGGTGAGACCAATTAAAATATAGGGTTGCTTTTTCATCCTCTCACCACCTCAACATCTCCAACCATCGTTGTCAAAAGAATCTTAACACTCTTGGGACTCTTGAGATAATCTCTGGTTTCTTGATGAAATTGCTCATTACGCAAAGCACGTTTAGGCTGGTCAAAAAAGGTTAAATCTCCGTACAGAGAATTGACACTTAGGCTGACTTCAACATCCACTGGTACGATAATTCTAGTCGTACCAACCAGTTTTCTCAAGATAATGACATTATCATGATTGCTCAAAATCACGTGCTCTAGATGAATGGTATCCTTCCCCATAAGGCGAAAGAGATTGATATCATCAAAACGACAGGTCTGATAGCTTGAGAAATGATGGAGATTTCCAAACCAGCGATTCTTCTCCCTCTTTACTGTCACAACATCTTCAAAGACCAGATTGGTATCTTCTCTTTCCTGGTTCATCATAGGGTAAAGCAGGAACAGGCTGTATATCAAGGCCACAAAGATGGCTAAAATGACAAAGGGATTAAGCATGATGATAAAGAAAAATAGGATGCTCACCGCCACTAAAATAAAGTTATTTCCCTGCTTTCCAGTATAATATCGAATCAGCAGTAAAAACAAGAGCAAAATCAGTAGAAAACGGGAAAAATGCTCTGATACCATCATAATCAGAGCTCCTGTCAATAAACAAGCTTCAATAAATAGAAAAATTTGAAATTTTCGCATGTATCCGTCCTCTCTATTTAATTGTATCACAAATCCCAAAAGTCACATCAGTCTGAGGAATGATAAAGAGGTCGGGACAAAAATCCCGACCTCTTTCTTTACATTTGGTCTTTTGCTTCTTTCAATTTTCCATAAAGGAGATAGTCGACCTCTTGCAAATCCTCAATTTTTTTACAATTAAGGGCACACATAATCAAGCGTAGGTCTTCCTTCCAGCTTTCAACAATGGAAATAACGACATCAACAGAGTAATTTTCAACCAGCTCTAACATAGTGCGTGATAGACCAACTGCCTTGGCTCCAAACACCAAGCATTTGATGATATCTAGTGGATTGCGAACTCCTCCACTTACCAAAAGTTCCATCTTGTCTTTCCAGTCTTGGGCATTCAGAAGAGCCTGCATGGTCGATTGACCCCAGTCATTTAGAGTAATCACGCTGTCCACTGCGACGGTTTTCGATATAGGCAAAGCTCGTTCCCCACGACCAGACAAATCAACGGTTCGTATTCCCATCTCATAAGCCTTAGCAATGGTTTTCACATCCATACCAAAGCCGACTTCTTTTAAAAATAAGTGGCACAGAGATTTGCTCAGCATAGTCTGCCAGATTGCTTTGCCACAATCTAAATTGACGTTCACCCTCTGGCATGAGCAATTCCTGCATGACATTAACATGAATTTGTAATAGAGTGGATTCATCTCTTTCACTGTTTGTAATCCTAGTTCTACAGGCTTGTCTAAGCCAATATTGGTTCCAAGAAGGAGGTCAGGGTAACTAGTTTTGACTGAAAAAGAGTCATCTGAAGGATCCTTGAGTGCAGCACTGTAAGAACCTGTTACAAATAAAATCCCACAGGCTTCAGCAACCTGAGCTAATTTTTGATTGATTTCTCTACCCTTTTCACTCCCACCTGTCATAGCATTGATATAAAATGGGAAATCCCATTTTCGCTCTGCAAATTCTGTTGAAAGGTCAATTTCATCTAAGTCATATAAGGGTAGCGAAGAGTGGATCAGCTCCACTTCATCAAAACTATTATAAGTACTTTTTGTTCAAGGGCATAGCGGATGTGTTCATCCTTCCGATTTATCGTCATGTCCTATCCTTTCTTGATACAAGAGCTCAATTCCTAGATCAGCCCAGCGTTTTTTCAGTAATGTAGTCGAATCTTGGTCAAAGACTAAGTGCGATCCCACAGTCTCCACCACCAGCACCACTACTCTTAGCAACAGCTTTCAAGTCTCGGCTGGCATTTTTGAGTTGTCTGAGCGAAGGTGTGTAAATATCTGAACTCAAGTCTTCTAAGAGCAGGCTAGCTTGTTCTAGTTGCTCAATCACTTTTTCTTCGTGACCTGTCTGCAAAGCCTTTACCAAGTTAGCTACTGTTTTTTTTGAAGCTTGCAAAGATCTGGCATCCATATGATTCTTGATTTGTTTAACCATGTGACTAGATACAGCCACTTCCTTGGTCCAACCAACCAGGAAGTCAAATTCCAAGCCCGGTTCAACTGTCTCAATCGAAAAGCCCCAATCACGTTCTAATACAATATGCAAGTCTTCCTTTTCGAGCCAATGTGCCACTTTCTCTCGATCAAACGACTGATAGAGGACTAGGTCTTCTGATACGATACAGGCAATGTCCCCCATGGAGCCATTGTCCCCACGTTTAAGAAGTACAGCACTGGCTAATTTAAACAAGAGTTCTCTGTCAGCTGGTCTTTCATAGAAAGCGAGCAAAGCCTTGATGACTAAGACAACCACACTACCACTAGAGCCAGCCCAAACTTCTTGCCTTCACGTTCCATTTTCCCTCGAATCTCTAAAGAAAACGGCTGCAAGTCAACCCCTTGATCAGTCAGATACTCCTCCACCAAGGCAACTGTTTCTTGAATCAAAGCATAGGAAGAATCTGGTCGCATGTCTACACTATAGGTAAACATATCTGAGTAGAGTCGATACTCATTAGACGCTTTAATCTCAGCCGTCATATAGATGGGAATAGTCTTTATTAGCGCCAACTGTCCTGGTTCTAAAACGGCATACTCCCCAGCCCAATAGAGCTTTCCACAAGTTTTAACAATCGTCATCTTGGCTCAAATCCTTTGTTTTTGAAACGATTAAGCGATAGCGTTGACCTAAAAGTTCTGACAAATGTTCCAAGTCCTCTTCCAAGCAAAGAACCTTGACATTAGGACCCGCATCCATGGTGAAGTAACAAGATTCTCCTTGTTCTCTAAGCTGACGAACAAAATCCATAGCCTCATAACTAGCATCTGTCAGATAAGAGAAGGATGGAGTGGCTGTTTTTGTCGTAGCATGCATAGCCAACGCGTTCTTCTCTGTCAATTCTCCAATTTTCTTAAAGTCATTTTCCTTGAGGTAGACTAACATATACTTGTAATCTTGTTCAGATTGACGAATCCACTCATCAAAAGTTGTCGAAGTCTCCACGCAGAGCTTCATCCCATCTCGACTGGAATTGGTTTTTTCTGGTCTTCCAAGACCAACATAATCATAGCTAGTTTCAAGTCAGTTTCAACAGGATAAATCTCTCACTATCCTTGTCCCAGGGCTGCTAGGGCTATAAAAAACTACGAGATGAAGAACCCGATGCAAACTTAGCTTCCAAAGGCTAAATCTCTGCGATTCAGCCCAAGTTGGAAATATGCGTTACAAGCTTTGACCAAGGCAGATAAACCACTGGAACTGGAAGAAAGGCCTGCTGCTGTTGGCATATTGTTCTTAGTATCGATACGAACAAACCCTGCTCCTTCAGGACGGTAGCGGTCAATGATTTTACTCATCTTGGCATGCTCAGCTTCATTTTGCAACTGGTCATTGATGTAAAAGGAATCCGCCTTTGCATCTGATGGTAAAGGAGAAAGTGTCGTCTCCGTATACATATTTTCTAAAGTCAGAGAGATACTGCTAGTCACAGGGAACCATCTCTTTTTCTGCTTTCTTTCCCCAATATTTAATAATAGCAATATTGGCATAGGAACGTACTGTCACAGGCTTTCGATCCATGTCTGAACAGCTCCTTTCTCTTCTAATCTTTCAGCTAAATCTTGAGCTTGGTGATAGTCAGCTACTAAGGCTATGATACAGCCACCTAGACCACCACCACTCATCTTAGCACCTAAAGCTCCATTTTTGAAGAGCAGTTTCAACCAAGGCATCAGCCTCAAGGCTACTAACTCCTATTTCTTTTAGATTTCCATGTGCTTTTGTTAAAATCTCTCCCAGTATCACGGCATCTCTTGCCTTTATTGCTTCTTCTGCTTGCTGGGTCAACTCTCCAAGTGCATACAAGAAAAGGTAAGCCTTACCCTTGCCTCTCTACAACTTGAATAGCTTCACAGGTATGTCCATAGACTCCTGTATCTGCAATGACCAGATAAGCCGACAAGTCCATGGCTAGTTCTTCAAAACCAACATTCTTGATAAA
>BNJS01002951.1_pt1 | contig 28556 bp, 46 predicted proteins | sample 8540461 | NCBI WGS metagenome assembly BNJS01 (sample SAMD00202454, study PRJDB9452) | human saliva metagenome | isolation source: human saliva | place: Japan | reverse complement strand
TAATACTCTTAACTTTTTAATTCCTAAACTTCATAGTATATGTATGTTATTATAAACAGATAAGTTACGTTTGTCAATAGATATTACTTAGAATTCCTCATTTCTAGCATAGCTGCCAAAAGCTTCATGTTTTGTTTTAGCGTATCAAAACCATATTCAAAATTCAATGTATCTAAACTATTAATCTCTTTTTATCTGTATCTTTTTCTGTTTAAAGTTTAATGTTGCATTAATTTTTGTTATCTTTTTATTGATAATACTTTTCACTTCTAAAATTTCATCTTGTTTAATATAACTACTTATATCAAAATAAAACAATTAGTAATTTCAGAAATATGAATTAATCCTACCATTTTATCTCGTGTTTCTATAAAGGCACCATATGGTTTTACAGCTGTTACTTTAACCTTTATAATATCGCCTGGACGAACTTCTCTATAGCTCATTTTTAATCTTCTCTACAACTGCTTCAACTGTAAATCCGTATTCTTCGATTACTTTATTTGCAGGTGCAGATGCACCAAATTTATCAATTCCGATAGCTAATCCACCTAAACCAACATATTTGTACCAAAAGAGCACTGTTACCCATTTCTAGTGATACACGACGACGGATATTTAATGGTAGTAATTCCTCTTTGTATTCTTTAGATTGCTCTTCAAATAACTCTACTGATGGCATACTTACTACACGCACTTTAGAACCATCTTTTTCTAATTCACGTGCTACATCAATTGCTAATGCTACTTCTGATCCTGTTGCGATTAAAATAGTATCAAAGTCTGCAGATGTTTCATAAACAACGTATGCACCTTTAGCAACTTTTTCGAATGAAGAATTTTCTAAGATTGGTAAGTTCTGACGAGTTAGAACAATTGAAGTTGGTCTATCGTTAGTTTTTTGTGATAAGTACCAAGCAGCTTGTGTTTCAGTTGCATCAGCTGGTCTGAATACATAACTATTTGGTATTGTTCTTAATGATGCTAAGTGTTCGATTGGTTCGTGAGTTGGACCATCTTCCCCTACTGCAATACTGTCATGTGTGAATACATATGTTACTGGTAGATTTTGTAATGCTGATAGTCTTAACGCACCTTTTAGATAATCTGAGAATACGAAGAATGTACCACCGAATACACGTACACCACCATGTAGCATTAATCCATTTAATACTGTTGCCATTGCAAATTCACGAACACCAAATTGAACATTACGTTCTGTTCTGTGAGAATCATCTTGTAAGTTATCACCTTTAATAAATGTCATATTAGAGTGAGAAAGGTCAGCTGAACCTCCAAAGAATGTTGGTAATACTGCTGCAACACTGTTAATAGCATCTTGAGAAGAGTTACGAGTTGCTTGTGCCTCTCCTACATTTTTGAATGAAAAACTTTCTTTAGATAATCGGCTGATATCTTCACGAGATAGAACTTCTTCTAATTCTTTTTGCTAACTCAGGGGTATGCTGCTTTTATAATCAGCATATAATTTTTCCCATTTAACATATTCACTTTCTCCACGATCTGCAACATTAGCTTTGAAGTCAGCATATACATCTGCAGGAATATCGAATGGTTCATTCTCCCAACCGATTTCTTTTCTGAATAACGCAGTTTCTTCTTCTCCTAATGGAGCTCCATGAACACCGTTTGTTCCTTGTCTATTTGGAGATCCAGCTCCGATAATAGTTTTAACTTCAATTAATGTTGGTTTATCAGATTTTTTAGCTTGTTCAATAGCAGAATTAACCTCTTCAACATTTGCACCATCTTCAACTAGAATTGTATTCCATCCATATGCTTCATATCTAGCACGCACATTTTCTGAGAATGCATCTTTAGTTTCACCATCTAAACAAATGTCGTTTGAATCATATAATACAACAAGTTTATTTAATTTTTGAACTGCAGCAAAGCTTGATGCTTCTGATGCAACACCTTCCATGATATCTCCATCACCACAAATTACATAAGTATAGTGGTCAAATAAATCATATCCTTCTTTATTATATTTTGCTGCTAAATATCTTTCTGCTAAAGCCATACCAACTGCAGTAGAGATACCTTGACCAAGTGGTCCAGTTGTAGCATCGATACCTTTAGTATGTCCAAACTCAGGGTGTCCTGGTGTTTTAGAACCCCATTGACGGAAGTTTTTAACTTCTTCTAAAGATACATCTTCAAATCCTGATAAGTGTAATAAAGAGTATAATAACATTGATCCGTGTCCTGCTGATAATACGAATCTATCTCTGTTTATCCAATCTGTTTTCTTAGGGTTTACTCTTAAGTGTTTTGTAAATAAAGAATAAGCCATCGGTGCAGCACCCATTACTACTCCAGGGTGTCCTGATTTTGCTTTATTAATTGCATCAACACCTAAAACTTTTATCGCGTTAACTGATTTTTGTGACATAAAATGTCCTCCTAAATTATAATTCTATTCTACCAGATATAGCTCTTGATAAAGTAACTTCATCAACATACTCAATATCACTACCAAAAGAAATACCTTGAGCTATTCTAGTAACTCTTATATCTGTATTTTTTAAATATCTCGAAATAAAACTTGCTGTCCCTTCTCCTTCAGGAGATGAATTTGTAGCAAGAATAATCTCTTTTACTGTTTCATCTTGTGCTCGTTCGAAAAGAGATTTTATATTAATATCTAACGGACCGATTCCATCCATTGGAGAAATCAATCCATCAAGCACATGATACACTCCCCTATATTGTTGCATATTTTCCATAGCAACTAGGTCATTATCATTAGCTACGACACAAATAGTCGACTTATCTCTACCAGAATCTGAACAAATATCACATACATGTTCTTCATTAAGTCTTCCACACACTTCACAGTTAGTTAATTTTCCCTTAAGATTTACTAAACTGTCTGCAAAGTTTTTAATATCATTATCATTCATTTTTAGAGTGTGAAACGCCAATCTCACAGCTGTCTTCTTCCCTATTCCTGGTAATAAAGAATAACTTTCTATTAAATCTAAAATTGGTTTTGGATATTGCATCTTATAGACCTGGGATACTTAATCCGTTTGTAAATTTACCTAATGTTTCTTCTTTTAGTTTAGTTGATTTTTCTAAAGCGTCGTTAACTGCAGTTAACACTAAATCTTGAAGCATTTCAATATCTTCTGGATCGACTACTTCTTGTTTTAATTTTTAATATCTAAAATTTTTACCATCACCATTAGCAATTGCAGTAACCATACCTCCTGATACAGTTCCTTCAACCGTTTGATCTTTTAATCCTTCTTGGGCTTCTAGCATATCTTTTTGCATTTTTTGCATTTTTCTCATCATTTGTTGCATATTTCCCATTCCGCGCATAATATTTCCTCCTAATGTCTAATTATATTATAATTCTATTTAAAATTTTTACAACTTGTCAATAATTTGCAATTCATTTCAAATTATTTCATTTTATACATAGATATTTTTTTCATTCTATTCAGTTTCTATTATAATGTCACCAAATAATTCATCTATTTTTGTTATTTTTCTTCAATTTCATCTTTCTCTTCATGTACTTCTTGTACTGGATTATCTAGTTCATCTTTTAGTATTTCATATTGATGATCTTGTATTGTATATATTTCATACTCAACACCAATAAATCGCTTAAATAAACTCTCTAAATATTTTTTTATATTTAGAATTTGGAACCATCTTAACCATATTATCCATTTCATTAAAGACTAATAAAACCACCTTCTTTTTGAAGATGCTATAAGTTTACATGATTTAAATAACTCTCTCATAGTAGTTACTTCAGGATTATTTGTATTTAGACTCTCATTTATTATTTTTATAAATACATTAGATGCGTAATTAGTAAGATTAGGATTTGAATCCTGTATAAGTTTGATAATCTTACTTTTATCTTTTATTATTACTTCTTTAATTTCTTCTTTTTGGTATATTAACCACGCCAGTACTTTGAGATACATTACTATTTGTATTATATTGAAGATTATTACTTTGAACTAACTCTGGAATATTCTTCATTTCCTCTCTTAATTGGAATAACTTATCTTCCAATAGTTTTACCCTGTTTTCTAACTCAATATTTCTTGAGGTAGTCACAGAATTTGGGACACTACTAGTTGAGTTATTTTGATTAACTACATCTTCTTTAGAACATATTTTTACTATACAAATTTGCATATAACTCATATATTCAGTTGAAAAATCTAATGTGCTGTTCTGTTTTGAGATAAGTACTCTATTATTTTATAAAAATAATCAAAACTAACACTATCTATTTCTGTAGCAATTTTCTCAACATTATAAACAGTGTGTTTTAATATCTTTTAAATTTTTATATACTACAATATCTCTAGTTACATTTATTAAGTCATTAAGTAATAACTTAGTATCTTTTTGCTTGAGATACAAATTCATTATATTTTAACAGTGATTTTGTAACGTCTCCTTGTAGTAATCCTCTATAAAAATTCTATTATATCATCTTCACTTATTGATGAAGTCACTTCTAATATGTGATTCAAAGTTATCTCTTCAGCATAATTAGAAACTTGGTCTAATATACTAATCGCATCTCGCAACCCACCTTTAGCAAGTGTAGCAATTTTTCTCTATTGCTGCTTCTTCAATAACTAAATTTTCTTCTTTTTGCAATGTATTTTAATCTATCAATCAACTGTTCTTGGGATAAATTTTTTTAAATTCAAATCTTTGACATCTTGATAAAATCGTTGCAGGTATTTTATGAATTTCAGTTGTAGCAAGTATAAAAGATTACATGTGCTGGTGGTTCTTCTAGCGTTTTTAATAATGCATTAAACGCAGCAGTTGTTAGCATATGTACTTCATCTATGATATAGACTTTATATTTACCTTCAGTTGGTAGAAATTTAATAGCTTCTTTGATATCACGAACTTCATCAACACCATTGTTACTAGCTGCATCTATTTCAATTATGTCAACATTTTTCTTTCTGATATATTTCATTTCCATTAACCTCATTAGCAAATATCTTTTGCTATAGAAGTTTTACCAGTTCCTCTTGATCATAAAATAAATAGGCGTGACTTATTTGATCTTTTGTCAATCGCATTTCTCAACACAGAAACTATATGATTTTGACCAACTATATCATTAAAAGTTTGTGGTCGATATTTCCTATATAATGCTTGAAACATACAAACCTCCTAAATTATTTTAACTTATTAATTATACCATATTTTTGGACAGTACTAATAGTAAAAATATAGCAGAACAGACACATTATTAACAGCACATTACTCTATATTTTTTACAAAACAACAAGACTAAGAATAATTCCCTTAGTCTTGTTGTTAGCTACTTTAGTTACAACAAAATATATTCCCACAACAAAACAAATTATACTCACTATCTGTAATATTCTCCCAGTTATTTTTACTATCCTTTGCATACTTTTTCAATATTTTTCTGGTAACTTTGCTTCTTCATAACTTATACTGATACCACTAATTAAATGGGCATATCCCTCTTATAATATACTTAGCTATAACAAATAAAACACCTGCAAGATAAAAACATTATAATAGCTACAGCATACTCTATATACTCACTAGGTAGAAGGATAGACGAAAAAATTAAGATTTCACACGGTAACATCAGTAAAATCGCCGTACTTGTTTTCATGGTAATGCACCCCTTTTTATACTTCACTTAGCTATTTTATTTTTCAATTTTATTATACATTAACAAAACAACAATGGTCAAAACTTACAAAAAAACTCCCCTCACTGAAATTTCTATCAGTAAAGAGAGTTATGATTACTACGATAATTTCGTTTTATTTTCTATTGTTAATTTTGAATTTCAAGAATAGATCGTTGTAGAACTGAATCATTTTTGGATCTAAGTCTTCATATACTTCTGCTCTATTTCCAAAGCTTTCTAAATCAGGATAGAATTGTTCGTCACTTGTTGTTTCTTCTGATAACATTTCTTTAGCTTTAGCGTTAGGAGTTGCATACCCAATAAATTCAGAGTTTTTCGCTGCATTTTCTGGTTTTAACATAAAGTTAATAAATTTGTATGCTGCATCCTCATTTTTAGAAGTTTTCGGTATTACTATATTGTCAAACCATAGGTTAGTACCTTCTTTAGGTAATGCATAAACCATATTTTCATTTTCTTCCATAATTGATTTAGCATCTCCTGAGAAAACTACTGATACCCATGCTTCATTATTAATCATAAGCATTTTCTTCTCATCAGAGTTAATTGCTTTAATATTTGGATGAAGTAGTTCTAATTTTCTTTCTGCTAAATTTAAATCTACTTCATTAGTATCATTTACTGAATTTCCTTCTGATTGAAGAGCAATTCCCATCATTTCACGAGCGCCATCTATTAATAATATATTGTTTTCTAAGCGTCCGTCCCAAAGGTCATTCCATTTTTCAAATTTAAGATCTTCTGGAACTTTAGTTTTATCATAAAGTATACCTAAGGTTCCCCAGAAATAAGGAATCGAGTATTCATTGTTTGGATCGAAACTTTTATTTCTAAATTGCTCTTCAATATTATCAAAACCTTCAATTTTACTATGATCCAATTTTTTTAAGTAGATTTAACTTTTTCATTTTCTTAATCATATAATCAGATGGTATTACAATATCGTACGGTGTAGATCCAGATTGAATTTTTAGTTAACATTGCTTCATTGGAATCGAAAGTTTCATAAACAACTGAAATTCCAGTTTCTTCCTCAAACTTTTTAATTAACTCTGGATCGATATACTCACCCCAGTTGAAAATTGTTAAAGTTTGTTTATCACCGCTATTTGAACTATTTATAAAATTACGACTATATAACAATCCTAAACAAATAACCAATATTGAAATAGCTGAAATAAGTAATTTTTTCATATTATCTTACCTCCCTTTTTAATTTACTAGTATTGATCACATAATAAATTAGTACTGCTACAACAACAAAGATAGTTAAAACTGTAGATAAAGCATTAATCTGTAAGTTAATTCCTTGTCGTGCCATTGAGTAAATTTCAACAGAAAGTGTTTGGAATCCATTACCTGTCACAAAGAACGTCACAGCAAAATCATCTAAAGAATAAGTTAATCCCATAAAGAAGCCTGCCCAAATCCCTGGAGTAATATAAGGAATTACAATTTTACTTAATACTTGAGGATAAGATGCTCCAAGATCTATCGCCGCATCAACCATACTTCTTGGCATCTCATATAGTTTAGGTAATACCATTAATACAACTATTGGAATACTAAATGCAATATGAGACAATAATACTGACCAAAAACCTTGAATAGTATCTAAACCTGTGTACTTAGAAATAAATGTAAACATTAACAAGAATGAACATCCTATAATAACGTCAGGACTTACAATCAGAATATTATTCCCTACTAAGAAAGAATTTTTCTGTTTATTAGATTTTTAAAGAATATATTCCTAATGCTCCCAGTGTTCCCAAAAATAGCAGAAAAATAATCCGCAGAGTAATGCAACAACAACCGTGTTAATTACAATAACCATCATACGCGTATTTTTCAAATAAATCTACATAATGTTTCCAAGAAAAAAACCTTCGAAAATCAATCATTGTCTTACCTGAGTTGAACGAGTAGTATGCTAGGTAAATTAGAGGTATGTATAATATTGCAAAGATAACCCCTAAATATATTTTTTTGAAGTTAATTTCATTATTTTCTACCTCCAAAATTAGTTTTGTCTTTAGTATTTGTAAGTACCATAATTATTCCCATTACTACTATTAAGAATACCGCGATTGTTGAACCTACTCCCCAGTTTTGAGTTACTAAGAAATGTTCTTCAATAGCTGTTCCTAAGTTGATAATTTTGTTCCCAGCAACAAGTCGTGTAATCATGAATAATGATAGAGCTGGAATAAATGTTACCTGAATACCAGTTTTAACACCATTAATACTTAATGGTAAAATAATTTTTAAAAATGTAGTTTTAAAGTCAGCACCTAGATCATAAGACGCTTCTATTAAGTTTTTATTCATACCAGAAACCGAGTTATAAATAGGTAATAACATAAATGGTAAGAATATGTAACTTGATACAAAAAAATAAAAACTAAATGAATTAAATAGTAAACTTTGAGTTCCGATACCAATGTATTCTAAGAAACTATTAATTGTTCCATATTCACCAAATAATCCTAAGAACGCATAAGTTTTTAATAGGATATTAATCCACGTCAGCAAGATAATTAATAGAAGTAATAATTCTTTATGTTTACTTTTATTAATAGCAAAATGCTAACGGATAACTAATTATTAAACATATAAGCGTAATTAAAAATGCATACCAAAAACTATAAAAGTGTCATTAATACATAAGTACTACTAAAAAAATATCTTATAATTTTCAAGTGTAAAATTACCATCAATATCTCTAAATGAATGATAGAAGATAAGTAATATAGGAAATACTACAAAAAGTAACATCCACATTACATAGGGAATCATAAAAAATGAACGTGTTTTTCTATTAAACATTTTTTATTCCTCCTCTTCATATGATTCAAGACGAGCATCAAATTCTTCTTCAGTTTCTCCAGGTACCATTATATGAATCGCTTCAGGATCAAAGTTTAAACTTACAGCTGCTCCTGGTTTTGCTTGTTTTGTTGAGTGAACAATCCATTCATTGTATTGATCATCTAAACAACAGATTTCATAGTGAACTCCTCTAAATAACTGAGTATCTACTACTACACTGATTTTACCTTTATCAGCACTTGTTATCTCTAAGTCCTCTGGACGAATAACTACTTCTACACGTTTATTTTTATCTAAACCAGCATCCACACATTCATACTGTTTACCATAGATTTCAACTAAATAGTCATCTAACATAACAGCATTAACAATATTAGATTCACCAATGAAGTCAGCTACAAAACGGTTTACCGGCTCATCATAAATATCAGTTGGTGTACCACTTTGTTCAATTTTCCCATGATTCATTACGAAGATATAGTCACTCATCGCTAGCGCTTCTTCTTGGTCGTGAGTTACATAAATAAATGTGATTCCTGTTTGTTGTTGAAGTTCACGAAGCTCATATTGCATCTCTTGACGAAGTTTTAAATCAAGCGCTGATAGTGATTCATCTAGCAGGATAATTTCAGGTTCATTGACTATTGCACGAGCTATAGCGACACGTTGTTTTTGTCCACCACTCATCTCACTTATATCACGATTTTCAAAACCAGCTAAGTTAACTTGCTTAAGAGCTTTTTACTTTCTTTTTAATAATTTCTTTCTTTTCATTTTTAATTTTTAATCCAAAAGCAACATTTTCAAATACATTCATGTGTGGGAATAATGCATAATCCTGAAACACAGTATTTACATGTCTCTTATTCGCAGGTAAATCATTAACTACTTTATCATCAAGTAGTACGTCACCTGATGTTGGACTTAAAAATCCACCAATTAATTTTAAAATTGTACTTTTACCACATCCACTTGGTCCAAGTAATGTATAGAATTTTCCTTTTTCTATTTCTAAATCAATATTCTTTAATACATGATGTATTACCAAAAGACATATGATACATTTTTAAATTCAACAATATTTGCCATTATTTTTCTCCTTATAAATACGAATTAGTCGCTACAATCAATACTTCACACTCTTCATCAAAAGGATTTGATAATCTATGTTCAGAGGTAGCTAAAAAATAAAAACTTTCATGAGCTGAGGCTATAAACTCCTCATCTCCCTAGTTTTAATTTACATTTTCCCTTCAGTATATAACATAATGTTTCTGATTCAGAAGGATCGAATGTTTTATAATTACTATTTTTTTCTAATTTAAGAATTAATGATTCCATCTCTTTTTCATTCGACTCTGGAACCAACCAAGTAAGTTCATAACCTTCATCAGTTTCTTCATAACTAGTTTGATCTTCAACTGAATAATATACCTTCTGACTAGTACTCTCCTTATCAAAAGAAATCTTTAGGAGCACAACCTAGTACTTGGAGGATATTGAAAAAAGTATCCATTGATGGAGATGCTAAATCACGCTCTACCTGGGATATATATCCTTTACTGAGATCTGTACGCTCCCCTAGTTCCTCTTGGGTGAGGTTTTTTTGGATTCGTAGTCTTTTTAATCTTTCACCTATAGAATACATAATGTCTCCTTAATATTTTAAACAAAAGTACAAACTTGTTTAATTATATTTAACTTTTCGTTATTTTTTTGTTTATTATTATCTAACTTATCGTTAGCTTTGTTTACCACTAGTAAACTTATCGTTAATTAAGTTTATCTATATTAAACTCTGTGTTTAGTATTGTTAAAACACAAATAATATATTACTATATTTTTCAAGTTAAAATCAAGTTAAAATTATCATATTCACAAAAGTTTTTTTATTTTAAAAAGCAAATTGATTTTAAACTTTATTATCTTTTGATTTTTAGGATATAATAATACTATTAAAAAAATAAGAAAGAAATTAAGGTATAATAATGAAATTTAAAATAATACAACCTTTCCCATCAGTTGAAAGTTATTTAAGTCAATTTTTAAAAAGTGTCTAAAAAATATACATACAATTAGAATGCAAAGCCATCACGATAAAAAAATACAATAAAAAATAAACGGCAAAAGAAGCGGATTTAATATCAAAGCTTTATCTACAAATGATTCACTAGAAGTAAATATAAGTTCTAGCAAATTCTAAGTACTTAGCAAAGTTCTGCCATTACTATAAATAAAAGAATACGAGGATGATTATATTCTTATCGTATCAAAACCATTCGGTATTAAAACTCATCCAAATGATATAGAAGATGAAAATGATACGCTAGTTAATTATTTAATAGCGGATTATAACTATCTAGAACCTATTCATAGACTTGATATAGATACTTGCGGTTTAGTAATTCTAGCAAAAACCCCTCTAATAAAAGCTAAACTAGACCAAATGCTTGAACAAAGAGCAATTAAACGCTACTATACAGCATTAATAAAAAACAATATTAAACCACAAACTATTAATACTAATATAGGAAGAGATAGTAAAGAGAAAAACAAAATGGCTGTAACTAGAAACGGCAAGAATGCTATTACTAATATACTTGAATGTAGTAAATTAGATCAAAATAGATTTGCAGTACTTGTCTCTCTTGAGACAGGTAGAACTCATCAAATACGAGTCCATTTAGCTTCCATAGGTGTTCCGATAATCGGAGATAAATTATATTCAAAAAGACGGCTATAAATACGAAAAAAATGTATTTAGGGAGCATTAAAAGTAGTTTTTCCCCACCCTGTTACAGGAAAGACTTTAGAAATCCAATCATCAATTGAAAAAGATTTTATATAATAAATAAATGAAAAAAACAGATGTGCAGTATTATTACACATCTGTTTTTATTTAAATTATTTTTTTCATTTGTTTTTGAGCTTGTTTTTGCGCTTTTTGCATGTTGCTCATAACTTGATTGATTTTTTTACGAGATGGTTTTTGTCCCATTTGACTCATCATACTCATAACCATATCTTCGTTAATTTGAGGATTTTTTTCCATGTAGTTCATGAAATTACGTCTTGCTAGATAGAAACCTCCAACAACACCGACAAGTAAACAAATTGCTCCAACTAAAATTGTAACTGCAGTTGCACTCATTGTTAATTTCCTTTCTTCTTAGGGAGTTATATCTTCTCCATTTTCATTAATTACTTTTGTATTATCTAATATGTTTCTCATATTAGCTTTAAAAATTCTGTAAATATAATTGTCTATATTTAGCTAATTCTTCTGATTCCTCAGCTAGTTAATTCACGCTCTCTTTTTGTAGCGTTAAGTGAATTAATTTTTAGCAATAACTTCTGTCATTTCCATATTATTATACACTCATTAACTCATCTTGTTTTTCTTTAGTAACTTTATCGATTTCAGCAACGAATTTATCAGTTACTTTTTGAATATCATCAGAATATCCTTTTAAATCGTCCTCAGTAATTTGAGAAGCTTTTTCTAATTTTTTCATAGCATCCATTGCATCACGACGAACATTACGTACAGCAACTTTAGCTCCTTCAGATTCTTTACCTACTAATTTAGCAAGTTCTTTACGACGTTCCTCAGTTAAAGCTGGGGAATACGATACGAATTACTGTACCATCGTTAGCCGGATTTAATCCTAAATCAGATGCTTGAATAGCTTTTTCAATATCTCCTAATAAAGTTTTTTCATATGGAGAGATTACAAGCATTTTAGGTTCTGGTACAGAAACCCCTGCGACTTGGTTAATCGGAGTTGGTACACCATAGTAATCAACTGTTAATCTATCTAAAAACAGATGCACTAGCTTTACCAGCTCTGATAGATGCTAATTCACGACGTAAACTAGCAATCGCTTTTTCCATTCTTTCGTTTAAATTATTCATTATTTGTTCAGGCATAATTGTAAACTCCTAATATAAATTTTATTCAATAATTGTTCCTAGATTTGAATCAGAAACAACTTTAACAATATTATCTGCATCATCTATTGAAAAGACAATAATTGGCAGGTGATTATCCATACAGAATGTAATTGCTGTAGAATCCATTATTGTTAACCCTTTGTTCATAATATCCATGTATGATAACTTATCATATTTAGTTGCTGTACTGTCAAGTTTTGGATCAGCAGAGTAAACACCGTCTACTCCATTTTTACCCATTAAAATAGCTTCAGCACCAATTTCTTTTGCACGTAATGCCGCTGTTGTATCTGTTGAGAAATATGGATTTCCAATTCCAGCCGCAAATATAGCAACACGACCTTTTTCTAAGTGTCTAATTGCACGTCTTCTAATATAAGGTTCCGCCATTGCTTTCATTTCAACAGAAGTTAATACACGAGTATCAACACCTTTTTGTTCTAATGAATCTTGTAATGCTAATGAGTTCATAACTGTAGCTAACATCCCCATTGAGTCAGCTGTAGCACGCTCCATCCCTAGTTCTTCACCAGTTTTTCCGCGCCAAATATTTCCTCCACCAACAACAATAGCAACCTCTACCCCTTGTTTTACTACCTCTACGATTTGAGAAGTTATTTTTGTAACAACTTCAGAATCAATACCGAATCCTTTTCCACCTGCTAGTGCTTCACCACTTAGCTTATATAAAACTCTTTTATATTTAGTAGCCATTTCTATCCTCCTAATAAATTACAGACATTATTGTTTCTACTATACTAATTTTTTTAAAAAAAGCACACAAGAAGTGTGTGCTTAACCTCTTTAATAAAATATATTAAATAGAGAATTATTATTTGCTAGCGTTAACTTGGCTCATTACTTCTTCAGCAAAGTTATCTTCTTTTTCTCGATACCTTCACCAACTTCGTAACGTACGAATTTAGCAAGTTTTCCCACCTTTTGATGCTACGAATTTTTTCAACAGTGAAACTATCGTCTTTAACGAATTTTTGTTTAACAACTGTGATTTCTTCTAGGAATTTGTTAATTCTACCAACGATCGTTTTTCAACGATGTTAGCAGGTTTTCCTTCGTTTAATGCTTGCTCAGTTAATACTTTTTTTCTCGTGCTCAAGTACATCAGCTGGTACTTCGCTTTCGTCTAAGTATTTAGGAGCTAAAGCAGCGATGTGCATTGCAACATCTTTAGCTGCTTCTTCATCAGTGCTTCCTTCAACAAGAGTAAGAACACCAATTCTTCCTCCCATGTGAGAGTATGCACCGAATGCATCAGCGTCAGATTTAGTTACAACTTCAAATCTTCTTAATGAAAGTTTTTCACCGATTGTAGCGATACCTTCGTTAATTACTGCTTCAACAGTTCCACCTTGAGCTTCTACTTGAAGAGCTTCTTCTAAAGTTGCTGGTTCAGCTGCTAAGATAGCTTCTGCAACATTTTTTACTAAAGCAACGAATTTTTCGTTTTTAGCAACGAAGTCAGTTTCTGAGTTGATTTCTAAGATAACAGCTTTGTTACCTTTAACCTCGATGTAAGAAAGACCTTCTGCAGCGATTCTGTCAGCTTTTTTAGCTGCTTTAGCGATACCATTTTCTCTTAGGTAGTCGATTGCTGCATCGATATCTCCATCAGTTTGAGTTAGTGCTTTTTTACAGTCCATCATACCAGCACCAGTACGTTCTCTTAATTCTTTTACCAAACTAGCTGTAATTTGTGCCATTTTGATTTGCCTCCGTTATTTTATTATTAATATTTTTATTTGTTTTATAATCTAAAATTATTCTTCAGTTGCTTCTACTTCTTCAGAAACTTCTTCAGTTTCTTCGATGTTACCTTCGTTGTAAGCTACAAAAGCGTCTGCCATTTTAGCTGTTAATAATTTAACTGCACGGATAGCATCATCGTTTGCAGGGATTACGTAATCAACATCATCTGGATCACAGTTTGTATCTACGATACCTACTACAGGGATTCCTAATTTTTTAGCTTCAGCAATTGCGTTGTGCTCTTTCTTAGGATCTACTACGAAGATTGCATCTGGCATACCTTTCATTTCACGGATTCCACCTAAGAATTTAACTAATTTATCGTATTCTTTTCTTAATTCGATAACTTCTTTTTTAGGTAGTACTTCGAATACTCCATCAGCTTCCATTTTTTCGATTTCAGCGATTCTGTCAATACGTCCTTTAATTGTTTTGTAGTTAGTTAAAGTTCCACCTAACCAACGGTGATTGATGTAGTATTGACCACTTCTTTCAGCTTCTTCTTTAATAGCATCTTGTGCTTGTTTTTTAGTACCTACGAATAACATTTTTCCGCCTTGATCAGCTACTGATTTTACGAATTCGTATGCTTCATCAACTTTCTTAACTGTTTTTTGTAAGTCGATAATGTAGATACCGTTTCTTTCTGTGAAGATGTATTTATCCATTTTAGGGTTCCATCTTCTTGTTTGGTGACCGAAGTGTACACCAGCTTCTAATAATTGTTTCATTGAAATAACTGCCATAGTTATTTTCCTCCTTGGTTTTTTCCTCCGACATTCTCTAAGCTTACTGCAAACATAAATGCACCGAGCAGCTACTCAAATGTCGTGTGTTATATTTTTTGTTGGTTTTTACTCAACTTTATTAATTATATAGCATTACCAAACTAAAAAAATCAAGTATTTTTAATAAAAATCCTACATCAATAATTATCTTCTATAATAATATTAAATATTTTTAACTATTTCTTATTAATCATTCTACTATTTATTATGTACATATTATGAAAATATATGTAAGATTTTTCACATTAATCAAAAATTATTTCGTTTAAGAACTTGATTTTTTATAAAGTAGTATTATAATTTATTAGAACGTAATAATTACGAATAACGGAGGAGTATTACAAATGAATAAATTTTTAAAATTAATATCAGTTGTTGCTGCGTTCGCCCTACTTTTAGTTGGATGTTCAAGCAAAACTAATTCTGGAGCTTCTAACTCTGGAAATAAAACCAAAATTGTTACTTCAGTAAACTTTTATGCAGAAGTAGCTAAGAGTATCGCAGGAGATAAAGCAGAAGTTTCTTCTATTATAACTTCTACTTCGGTAGATCCACACGATTTTGAACCAACTGCTCAAGATGCTAAAACTGTTGCTGATTCTAACATCGCTATCTTAAACGGTGGTGGTTACGATTCTTGGTTCGAAAAACTAACTGCTAATAGTAAAGACATCAAAAAAATTGACGGTGCTAAACTACTAGGTCTTAAAGATGGAGATAATGAACACATTTGGTACAACCCAGAAGTAATGAGTAAGGTTGCAGATGAACTTACTAAAGTCTTATCTGAAAAAGATTCTGCTAATAAAAGATTTCTATGAAAAATAGAGATAACTACAAAAAGAACTTTCAAAAATTACTGATAAAGATTAATTCACTAAAAGATAAAGCAAATGGTAAAATCAGTACTTAACAACAGAACCTGTTTTTTTGAATATGCAGTTGAATGCTCTTGGACTCAAAAACAACAGATCAAGTTAAAAAAATTAGCTCAAGCAACTGAAGAAGGAAAATGACCCTGCTCCACAAGACTTTAAAAAGCTATTCAAGAGCAAATCAAATCTAAACAGATTTCATTAATCATCAACAACGTTCAAACAACTAATAAAACTATCGAAGGTTTAATTACTCTAGCTGAACAAAACAAAGTACCTGTTCTTAATGTAACAGAAACACAACCAGACGGAAAAAAACTTACATCGAATGGATGTTAGATCAATATAATAAATTAGAAGAAATTCTAAATGGTGGTTCTGGTGAAAAAAAGCTTATCACGTAGAAGGCGCTTTGAGAAGGTCATTCACGATCGCAGTCACGAAGGCCATTCTCACGAAGGTCACTCACAGATGATCGTGATCGCGAAAAAGAACACAAACATTAATACGAAGATTAAAAATTAGTCTTCACATATTATAAATATGTAGTATAATATAAAGAAGAGATTCTAAATCGTATCTCTTCTTTTTTATATTAAAAAAATAAAAAAATTTTTAAATTTACTTAGGAGATTTTTATGGCTGAACTTAAAAATAAAAAAATCTCACTTATTCAATAGGAGATAAAACAATATTAGATAACATTTACATTTTCTGTAACTTCAGGGAGATGTTGTTGCTGTTGTTGGAAAAATGGTGTTGGTAAAACAACATTATTAAACAATATTCTAGAAAAAAATTAAATAAAAACTAGCCAAATAACACTTGTTGGAGAAAAATCCAACTCTTGGATATGTACCTCAGTTTCAGACAGATAGATGAAGAACTTCCTCTATCTGCTGCTGACTTTTGTATCACTTCCTATTCAAAAAGGACTTTCTTTACCATGGCTTAGTAAAAAAAGAAAAATCAAGTATTAAAGAAGCACTAGAATTAACAAATTCACTAAAAACTTCAAAAATAAGTCTATAGGTACTCTCTCAGGTGGGGAAAAACAACGTGTATTTTTAGCACAGGCACTAGTAAATAAACCAAACCTACTACTTCTTGATGAGTTTACATCTAATCTTGATAAAACTAGTGAAATCGAATGTATGACTTTAGTTAAAAAGATTACAAAAAAAGAAAACATCATTACTCTATGTATAACACATGAACTATCACTTATCGATGAAAAATACGTTGATAAAATACTCTATCTCGAGGAAGGTTGCTTCAAATTTATTAGTATAGAAGATTACAATATAGAAAAAAACAATCTAAAACTATGCAAACACTATGTAGGAGATAACAACCATGTTTAATTATGATTTCATGCAAAATGCTTTTATAGCTGGTACAATTGTTGCAATAATGGCAGGTTATATCGGTGTGTTTGTAATGGCTAGAAATATGTCATTTATATCACACACCTTATCACATGTCGGATTCGCAGGGGCAGCATTTGCTGTTTTCTTAGGTATAAATCCAATTTATGGATTATTAATTTTCACTATCACAATGTCATATCTAGTAGGTCATCTAAGTGTGAAAGCATTTAGACGTGAAGCTACAGTAAGTGTAATGTTAGGAATATTCTTAGGTTTAGGGTTATTATTCTTATCACTAACACCCAAAAAGTACAAGTTACGTTAACAATATTCTATTTGGTAGCGTTGTTTCAATTACGCGAGACGATGTAAAATTAATATTTACTTTAGCACTTGCTGTAATACTACTACTTTCTATTTTTTACAGAAAAATCAAATTCGATTCATTTGATGCGATTGGGGCAAAAGCATTAGGACTAAACGGAAAATTTATTTCAATATTTTTCTTAGTTTTACTTTCAGTTGCAACAAGTATTACAGTTCTGTAGTAGGAGCATTATTAATGTTCGTCCTACTGACAGTTCCAGCTAGTGCAGCAAGATATCTTACTAATAAAGTAGGTACTAATGATAGCTATATCAATATCATTCGCCCTAATAGGTACATGGGCAGGGATTACCCTTTCATATTATACTTCTCTGCCTACTACTTTCTTTATAGCAACTATCGAAGCATTATTTTACTTTTCTAGTTTAGGCTACTATAACCTAAAGAGAAAATAATAAAATCCAAAATAAACCACTGTTACTATCACATTCAATAGTCACAGTGGTTTTTAGTTATTCTACTTAAAAAAATTTTATTATACAAAAAAAGTTCCAACCTCTATCACTAAGGCTGGAACTAGCTTATTATCTAGGTTTTACTGAATTTCTAATTCTTTCATATGCACCTGGTTCAACTTTATCTAGAGAATTTCTAATAATCTCTAGAGTTTTGTTGTAACGATACTCTCTATAATATTGCTCAGCAACTGTTAACTGTTGGTGGAATTCGACATTATCTTTTCTGTATCTATTCGCATAACGAATAAGTTTTTCGATTAATTCAATATCAGTAAGAATATTATTTACTTCAGATGAATAAATATCAAGTGATTCTTCTAGCTTCAGCAACTGAACGTTTTAATAAAGTCGATATTGATAGGTTCTTTTTTTAAGTTCCTCAATTGCATATCTATAACTGTCAGTTACATCTTTATATAAAAACAATAAATCTATCACTGAAATCCTGGAACACGTGAGTTATCTAATTTACGTTTAATAACTTCTTTTTCTGATTAATGAAAGATAAGTTTTTCACGAGCATGACCTTCTTCTTCACGTAGACTTGTTAAGTATCTAGAATAATTTGTTTGATCTTCTTCGATTTTTTTCTAATCCTTGACCTAATAATTCTACTTTTTTTCTTTTTAAGTCTTTATAGTTTAATTTTTGGTTGATTATTAATATAAACATCAATATCATGTTTAACATCAAGTAAATCACTTAACTCATCATAGTAATTTGAAACCATTTCTTCATCTTTTTTTGATAAATTTGGTATCTATTTTTTTATTTCTTGAATATTATTGTATAGAGCTTCATTTAATTTTATCTTGTAATTCAAGTTTATTAGTAATCTCTCTATAGTTTTTCTTCAATGTATTTTTTTATAATCAAGTTCTTTTTTTAAGATCGATTAGAAACCTCATCGATAACATCATAAATACCATCAAGAATGTTTTCAATTAGATCAATATCTCCAGATTTAACTTTTTCACGAGCATCACTTAATTGCCAAACTATACTTTCAATTTTACTTGAAATTTCTAAGTGAGTAAGTTTAAATCCTTTTTTTCTCCATTTCCTCAACTTTAAGTCTTAATGACTGAATTTGAGCTGGACAAGTTTTTTTTCAATTTCTTTTTAACAAGTCAGGCAGTACTTCCATTCTTTCTTTAAGATTATCAATTAATCCCTTAACAGTATTAATTTTATCTTGTGCTTCGATGTACTTACCAGTAGATGTTAAAAGTTTAAAATCATCAAGTTGTGGAGCTATTTCTTTGATATTTTGTTCAAATTGTTCTGCAGCTGCTCCATATTGATGACGCTTAGCTAATAATTCTCTATTAAGCTCTTTATACTCAACTACGATTTCTTCATACAGTTCTCTATTTCTAGGTTCAACTTCTGTTAATTCTTTAATTTCTCTTCTTATTCCAGCGATTCTATCTTTAATATTTGCTATTAATTCACCACTGTTCATAATTACTTCATCAGCACGTTTGAAATTAAATTTATCAATATAAGTTTCTGCACTATAAAGATCTCTGTCAAGTTCTTCAATATCGATACTTTGAATTTCGTACCATTCGCTTTCCCATTGAGCATAAAGTTTTTCAGCTTTACCAGCAATTTCCAGCGCTTTTACTTTTTTCAAATCATCAGATAGTGTTTCTCTCTCTAGCTCATCTTTCATAACTAAAAGAGGGTATAAATCTTGTTTTTTCCTATTTCTAAAGACGAATAGTGCACTACTCCCCCAAGAACAAGGATACACACAAATAAAAAAATATATGTCATATATCTTCCCCTGAAATTTAATATTTAATTTTTTTACGTTTATTTATACAATAACCTAACAAAAATTATACCATTTTTATCACAAAAAAACAAAGTGTTTCAATCACTTTTTTTGAAATTTTTTTCAATTTTTTATTCAACAAATAACTAAATATTTTTATTTATTGTTATTTCTCTAACCATTTTAAATAAACATTAATAAATTAATTTGATTCTAAACTTTCTAAACAATATTATTTAAAAACTATTATACTTATCACTTTATTTTTGTTACTATTATGCGAAAATATAATAAAGTCTTTTTAAAGAGGTAATTTTAATGAACATAGTAGAAAATAAACAATTATTTATAAGTCAATCGACTGCTTTAGTATCAGGAGAAGATAATTTAGTTACTAATTTATCAAACCTTTCAGCTTTATACAAAGAATATTTACCAAATACAAACTGGGTTGGTTTCTATTTATTAGACGAAAAAAACAACAACTTAGTTTTAGGTCCATTTCAAGGGAAAAGTAGCTTGTACTCGTATACCATTTAATAAAGGTGTATGTGGACACTGCTTTACAACTAGAGAAACTATTTATGTTGAAGATGTACATAAGTTTCCAGGACATATCGCATGTGACAGCGCAACTAACAGTGAATTAGTAGTTCCAATTATCAAAAACGATAAAGTAGTAGCTTTACTTGATATAGATTCTATAGAATTCAATAGATTTTCACAAGAAGAAGTAGAAGCTTTTCAGCGAAGTAACTAAACAAGTTTTTGAGAAAAGTAATTTTTTTAATAACAATACTAAAAGGAGATATACTAAAAACAGTATATCTCCTTCTTTTTATTAATCTATAATACCTTTAAATCTTAGATAGTTTTCGTAATCCATCTCTTTGTTGATTGCACCTTCTGGTGTTAATTCAACTACTCTATTTGCTATTGTTTGAATAAACTCATAGTCATGAGATGTAAAGAATACAGAACCTTTGAAAGCAATAATACCTTCATTGACAGCTGTAATAGATTCTAAGTCAAGGTGGTTTGTAGGCTCATCTAGAAGAATAACATTAGCTTTTGATAACATCATCTTAGATAACATACAACGCATTTTTTCTCCCCCTGATAATACGTGAGCACGTTTAAGCGCTTCTTCACCAGAGAATAACATTCTTCCTAAGAATGAACGTAAGTATGCTTCACTTTCTTCTTCAGGAGAAGCGTATTGACGAAGCCATTCTACTAATGAAAGTTTTAACCCTTCAAAGTATTCAGAGTTATCTTTTGGCATATAACTTCTAGAAGTTGTAATACCCCATTTAACTGTACCACTATCTGGTTCCATTTCACCAGCAAGAATTTTTAGTAATGTAGTTTTAGCTACTTCATCCCCTAGTAAGATAACTTTATCATTAGGATTTACAGTGAAGCTAACATTACTTAATACTTCTTTACCTTCTACAGTTTTGCTTACACCTTCAACGATAAGTAAGTCATTTCCGATTTCACGATCTGGTGTGAAACGAACATATGGATAACGACGGCTACTTGGTTTAATATCGTCAAGAGTAATTTTATCAAGCATTTTCTTTCTACTTGTCGCTTGTTTAGATTTAGAAGCGTTCGCAGAGAAACGCGCGATGAATTCTTGTAATTCTTTAATTTTTTCTTCTTTTTTCTTGTTGTTATCTTCTGCCATTCTTCTAGCAAGTTGACTAGATTGATACCAGAAGTCATAGTTACCAACGTAAAGTTGGATTTTACCAAAGTCTAAGTCACAAATGTGAGTACAGATATTATTTAAGAAGTGACGGTCGTGGCTGACTACGATAACAGTGTTCTCAAAGTTAATTAAGAACTCTTCTAACCACTTAATTGCACTAATATCAAGACCGTTGGTAGGCTCATCCAGTAGAAGTACATCTGGATTACCGAATAATGCTTGAGCTAAAAGAACTTTTAACCTTAATAGCATTATCAAGTTCTCCCATAAGCATTTCATGAAATTCTACAGGAATACCTAAACCTTCAGAAGTTGTGCTGCATCACTTTCTGCAGTCCAACCATCCATTTCCGCAAACTCACCTTCAAGTTCAGCAGCAATGATTCCATCCTCTTCAGTAAATGGATCTTTCATATAAATTTCATTTTTACGGTTCATAACATCCCAAAGACGTTCATGTCCCATCATTACAACATCGATAACTCTGTTTTTCTTCATATGCGAAGTGGTTCTGGCGAAGTACAGCAAGACGTTCACCCTTTACCTAAAGAAACGTGACCCTTGTTGTGAATCTAATTCACCAGATAATAGTTTTAAGAATGTTGTTTTACCTGCTCCATTAGCTCCGATTAAACCGTAGCAGTTACCATTTGTAAATTTTATATTTACATCTTCAAATAACTTTCTATCTGCAAAACGTAAACCTAAATTTGTTACTTGTAACATTGTTTTTCTCCTTTAATTCTTTAATTCTATAAAACTCTGTATATTACTTTATACTTAAAAGCTTTAAACCTAAATATTTAGATAGTATAGTTAATGATTGGGGATGATTCAAATATTTTCATTTTGACAGAAATTAATTTTATCGAGTCAGCACATTAAATTCATTTTTAAAATACAATTAACCATATTGAGGCGACTTTAATCAAAAGTGACATTAACATCACATGTAATTAAAGTCGCTCTTTTTATTCTAATTATTCTTCGTCTTTTTCCTTTTTACTAACACTAGCGATTAAAGCTTTCAATGTGTAAAAGCATATTCAGCTGTAGTGTCATATTGGAAAAATAAGTTCCGGAAATTTTCTAATTTTTAATTTTTCTTAGCAACTTCACTTTTTACGAAACCTTTAATTTTTCTTAAATGCTTCTTTTTGTTTTTTTCTTTTTCGCGTTCTCCACCTAAAAACAGTGTAGAAAAACTTTTTGCTTGAGAATAATCTCCTGTCAAAAGCAACTTCTGTTACAGTAACAAATCCTAAATCATGATTTCTTTAACTTTTTGTAGCTAATACATATGTAATCTCTTTTTTTAATTTGTTCTGCAAGTCTGTTAACTCTTAGTTCTGACATAAAGTTTGCCTCCTATTTTTTAACTTCTTCCATGATGTATACTTCGAAGACATCTCCTTCTTTAATATCATTAAAGTTTTCAACAGTCATACCGCATTCATAACCGCTTTGTACTTCTTTAACATCATCTTTAAATCTTCTTAGTGTATCAATTTCACCTTCGTAAATTACTACACTATCACGAATTACACGTACTTTACCGTCACGTGATACTTTACCTTCAGTTACATAAGCACCAGCAATTGTACCAATTTTAGATACTTTATAAACTTGACGTACTTCTGCAAGACCGATAACTTTTTCTACGAATTCTGGATCTAATAATCCTGTCATCGCAGCTTCGATCTCTTCGATAACTTTATAAATAATGCTGTGTAGACGGATATCTACTTGCTCAGTTTGAGCCATTTGTTTAGCATTGTTATCAGGACGCACGTTAAATCCGATTACTACAGCGTTAGATGCTACTGCTAATGTAATATCAGATTCGTTAATCGCACCAACACCAGTGTGAATAATACGTACGTTAACACCTTCAACATCAATTTTAGCTAACGACATAGCTAAAGCCTCAACAGAACCTTGAACGTCTGCTTTAATAATAATGTTAAGGTCTTTCATCTCACCTTGTTTCATTTGTTCGAATAATGTATCTAATGATACAGCTGAATTTGCTTGGCGAGTAGTTTCAATATATTGTTGTTGACGTTTTTCACCGATTTGACGAGCTGTTTTCTCATCACCGAACACCACGAAACGATCCCCAGCATTAGGAACATCTTGTAAACCTGTAATCTCTACTGGAGTAGATGGTTTAGCTGTTTGAATATTTTTACTACGGTCATTAATCATAGCACGAACACGACCAAATGTGTTACCTACTACAAGCGGATCTCCAACATTTAAGCTACCATTTTGTACTAATAATGTAGCTACTGCACCACGACCTTTATCAAGTTTAGCTTCGATAACTGTACCTAAAGCAAGACGATTTGGATTAGCTTTTAATTCTTGCATTTCAGTTACTAATAAGATATTTTCTAATAACTCATCAATACCTTCACCTTTAAGAGCTGAGATTGGTACGAAGATTGTATCTCCACCCCATTCTTCTGAGATTAGTCCGTATTCTACTAACTCATTCATAACTCTATCTGGGTTAGCTTGTGGTTTATCCATTTTGTTAACCGCAACGATAATTGGTACTTCAGCAGCTTTAGCGTGGTTAATAGCTTCGATTGTTTGAGGCATTACACCATCATCAGCTGCAACTACTAAAATAGTTACGTCAGTGATTTTTGCTCCACGTGCACGCATTGTAGTAAACGCTGCGTGTCCTGGTGTATCTAAGAATGTAATCTTTTTATCTTTCGCACGTACTTGGTAAGCACCAATGTGTTGTGTAATCCCACCTGCTTCTCCAGCAGTTACTCGTGAATTTCTAATTGTATCTAGTAGTGTAGTTTTACCATGGTCAACATGTCCCATAATAGTTACGATTGGCGCACGCTCTTTAAGATCTTTTTCAGCATCTTCAACTTCGAAGTAAAGATCTAAGTCTTCTTTATTAATTTCAACTTCTTCTTGGATTTCTTTACCGTAATCCATAGCGATTAACTCGATTTGCTCTAAAGTAAGAGACTGGTTAATATTCGCCATAATTTTAAGTTCCATAAATAACTTTTTGATAAGTTCAGTTGAACCTACACTTAGAACTTCTGATAACTCACCAACAGTCATTCCATCTTTAACTAAAATAGTATCTTCTGAAATTGTTTCTTCTGATGGAGCTTCAATAATTGCTGGTTGTTGTTTTTGAGCTTTTTTATTTTTCTCTTTTTTTAATTTTTTTCTTTTTTTATTTTTCTTACCTTCATTATTTGAAGATTGATCGTTTTGTGCCGCTTTTTCTTGTTTTTTGAAAACACTATCTAGCTTAGCTAACCCCTCTTCTGTTAACATTGACATGTGATTAGATACTTCAATATTAGCATCTTTTAAAAAACTGTAATAAGGTCTTTTTGATTGTTTTCCTACTTCTTTAGCGTACTCATAAATTCTGACTTTTTTTCATTACTGTTTTCCTCCTTCTTCTAATAATTGTTTGAATTTTTTTATAAATCCATCATCAGTTATTCCTACAGCAACACGATTATCTCTTCCAATCGCTATACTAATATTTTCAATCGTAGAAAAATTCGATACATTTTACATTGTAGAAATTAGCCTTGTCTGTTAATTTCTTTTTCGTATTAACACCGCAATCTTCTGCAATAACTAACAATTTGATTTTATTATTTTTTAAGTTTTTTGTGATTAAATCTTCACCTGTAATAAGTTTACCTGCTCTTTGCATTAAACCTAATAAATTATATGCTTTTTATCATTATTTTTTTGTGGAATTGACTTTCTATAGATTAATCTAATTACCTCATTATAGATAGGTTCCATAACTTCTGGTGATGCAGAGAAAAACTTCTCTAATTGTTTCTTTTCCTGTGCAGCTTTAATAACTTCTAAATCAGCTACTACATAAGCTCCACGTCCTGCTTTCTTACCAGTAGAATCTACAGAAATTTCTCCTTCTTTGTTCTTAACGATTCTTAATAAATCTTTTTTTAGCGAACATTTCGTTTGTTAATATACATTTTTCTTGTTGGTATTTTTCTTTTTTTCACAAACAACACCTCACTATTCTGTAGCTTTTATGTCGATTTTCCAACCTGTTAACTTAGCAGCTAGACGAACATTTTGTCCTTTTTTACCAATTGCTAGTGAAAGTTGGTCATCCTTAACCTTTAACATTTGCAATTTTTTTCTTCTTCATCAATATTGATTTCTTCTACTTTTAGCTGGTGCTAATGCATTTGTAATAAATTTAACTGGATCAGTATCCCAAGTAATAATATCAATTTTTTCACCGTTTAATTCTTCAACGATACGGTTAACACGCTCACCTTTATTACCAACACAAGCACCTACAGGATCAATATTTTTATCTTCAGCATATACAGCTAATTTAGTTCTTTCACCTGCTTCACGTGACACACTCTTAATTTCTACAGTACCACTGTAAATTTCTGGTACTTCAATTTCGAATAATCTTCTGATAAATTCAGGATGTGATCTTGAAGCTAATACATGTGGTTTACTTCCACGAGTTGGATTATCAACTTTAGCGATATAAACTTTAATTGGAGTTTGAGGAACATAAGTTTCACCTTTAACTCTTTCATTTTCACCCTAAAATTGCTTCGATTTTTCCTAGTTTAACATAAACATATCTAGAATCAATTCTATCTATTGTACCTGAAAGAATCTCACCTTCGTGTTCGATGTATTCTTTATAAAGAATTTCTTTTTCAGCTTCACGAAGTCTTTGTAATAAAGCTTGTTTAGCAGCTTGTGCTCCTACACGTCCAAAGTCACTTGGTAAATCAACCACTTCATAAATATCACCAACTTCATATGCAGGATTAATTTTTAATGCATCTTCAAGAGCGAATTCAATTCTGTCATCATAAACTTCTTCAACAACATCTTTTCTAATAATGAATTTATAATCACCTGTAGCTCTATTGAAATCTACTCTTACATTTTTAGCAGCATTGAAATTCTTTTTATAAGCCGACAATAAAGCTAATTCAATAGCTTCTACTAGAATATCTTCTGCAATTCCTTTTTCTTGTTCAATTAATTTAATAGCTTTAAGCAAATCCTTGCTCATCTTTCTTTCTCCTTTAATAATTAAAATTTAACAGCCAATCTAATTTTTAGCAATTTTTACTATAGTTAATTGTTGATTTTTTTAACTCTCGCTTTATCTTTGTATTCAACAGTAATTTCTTCACCTTCAACAGCTAAAGATATCACCATAAAAATTCTTTTTGATTATCAATTTTTTTCATACGTTTTAATATAAACATGTTTCCCAACAGAATTAGTTACTTCTTCTAAGTCTCTTAAATCTCTTTCGATTCCTGGAGAAGAAACTTCTAAATAATATTTATCACTAATAAAATCTTCTTTATCAAGTTCTTCTGCTAGTTTTTCACTTAATAATACACAATCATCAAGTGTAAGACCACCATCTTTATCGAAGTAAATACGTAAGAAATACTCACTTCCTTCTTTTACGTATTCTACATCATAAAGAGAAAATTCCGTATTTTCTGCTTGTTTTATTGCTATTGCTTTAACTTTTTCTACAACACTCATACAGTACACCTCTTTCTTAAGTTTTAATTGCAATATAAAAGAGCGGAGAACCTTTCAAAATTCACCACCCTTTCGGTAATTTATTTCAATGTATGTACATTATATCATATAATCATAAATAAATCAAATGATAACTACATTTTAGTACGAATTACTTCAATCTTGTATCCATCTGGATCTTTAATGAAATAATAGCTCGGCGGGAAGCCTGGTAACCCTTTAAGATCTGTCACGTCATATCCTGCCGCTTTGTGTTTTTCATATAGTGCTTCTAAATCTTCTACAGAAATGGCTATATGACCATATCCATCTCCTAAGTCATATGCACCATGATCGTAGTTATAAGTTAATTCTAACTCATAGTTTGAACCTGGCAAAGTTAAGTATACTAATGTAAACTTGTACTCCGGAAAGTCTCTTTCACGACTTACTACAAAGTCGAATGCTTCAGTATAAAATTTAACTGATTCTTTTAAATCTGCTACACGGTAGCATGTGTGTGCCATTGTTTGTACCATAATCTTTACCTCTTATATTTTTTATAATATTGTCCATCCAAATCCAACCGCACCTATTCCTAAGTGTGTAGATATAACAGGACTAATTCCATCAATCTCAACAGTTACATTTGAATAATTTTCTTCAACATAATTTTTAATTTCTTCCGCCTTATCCAATGCATCAACATGAATTACACAAACAGTAATATGTTCACCTTCATGCTGTTTATAAAACTTATCAAATAATTCATAAATTCTAGCCACAACTTTTTTATACGTACGTATCTTTTGAAAGGGCACTATAACTTTGTTATCAAAATGTAGTAACGGTTTCACTTGAAGTAAACTTCCTACTACAGCTTGCGCACCACTTAAACGTCCACTACGTTGCAAATGTGATAAGTCATCCGCCATGAAATATGCATTTGATACTTTTTTCATCTCATTTAATGCTGAGATAATTTCTTTAGAAGTTTTTCCTTCTTTTATTAATTTAGCTGCTTTTATAGCATAATACCCCTCAGGTCTACAAGAAACTTCAGAGTCAAATGGATGGACATTCAGCCCATCAACCATAAGACCAGCCACAGAGTATGATGTAAATGTACCACTAATTCCACTCGAAAGTGCAATAGCAATTACATCAGTATACCCTTCTTCTTTTAGTTTTTCTAAGCAAGATACAACCTCACCTATAGCAGGTTGAGAAGTTGTAGGGAAGGAATTGTTTGGATTTCTTAAGTATTCATGATATTTATCAAGCGGCATATCAATAACTTCTTTATACGAATTATTATCAATAATTAGATTTAAATAAACAGTACGAATATCTAA